>JAAUYG010119047.1_pt1 | contig 19139 bp, 17 predicted proteins | sample 7278091 | NCBI WGS metagenome assembly JAAUYG01 (sample SAMN14350201, study PRJNA611818) | marine sediment metagenome | isolation source: surface marine sediment (0.6m) | place: French Polynesia: Moorea | collected 2018-08
AGTAACTATAAATACTCCCGATGTGGATGTAACGAAGGGATTAGTAGAAACTCCTCAAAATATAGTCTCACCAGAACAAACAACTGCTCAAGCCTGTCGGAGCGATCGCATCATTCCCTGATTTAATAACTGTTGCAACTCAACTTTTAGTTCTGCTTCAGACATCATTAAATTAGTTTTTGTCGTACTTTATAACACTAAAGTAATTCTCTCTTAGGTTGACGCTGCTGATTATAGAGAGCGATCGCCTCATTAATGCTTCCTCGCCAAAATTCCTCATGTATCTTAGTTAATTCTCGCGCTAAGACAATTTCTCTTACTCCTCCTACTACTTTATAACCTTCTATCTTGGTTTCACTAAAATTAGAACTTGGAGTTTCTCTGACATAAAATTGAGCCGCTTTAATTGATAGTTCCATTGCGTAGGATAATGCGATCGCTTTATGAACGGGATAATAATTTATTAGTATTAGAGCCTATGGGTAAAACATAATTTCTATAATAGAGATAGGAAAGCTACACTCGATGATAGTGGTCGGGTAACATGAAAATTCATACTCTACACTTTGTTTCTCTTGGATGCATCTCAAAGGCGATTGGCTTTGCCACTGCGTGGAGTGCAATCGCTTGCACCTTAGTAATTGTTGGTGCAATGGGTACTGTTAAGGCACAAAATAATGTACCATCAATCAATCAATTTGTCTTAAATGGCTTGTTTACACCAACATCTGCCCAAAGATTCTTTGAAGAAGGAAGGCGCAACATAGAAAGAGAAGCCAAAATCTTAGAAGACCCAGAACATTATTTTGGAGAAGGTATTCTTCAAATCAACACAGTTGACATCGAATTAATCAAAGAAACTGGAGAAACAAAACCAATTGATAATTGGACTGAAGATAATCTGAGGTATGAACTCGATTGACACATAAATAGGTTGAATAGTCAATTGACCAATTCCTGATTTTGACGCAGAATAATCCACTCTTCTCCTTGAAGACAACTTAGCAGTCCTTGAATAACATAGAGAAAAGCTTTGAGAGTTTTTTGATTCATCATGCTCAATATCTTTTGAAGTATTTAGACAATTACCGGTCTTGCTTTGGCAGCTTTGCCTTAATTGAATCTGGTTGAGTTATTGACTTTTTGTATCGACAAGTTCTAGAGATAGAGATTATTAAGCAAGAATATAATTAGGTATAGAAGTCTAACCTTCAAGCTACCAATATAAAAGCGATCGATGACCAGGCTACATTCGTCATTAAAATCAAATAATCTGAGGAAGTTGTGAAAGTTTAGTAATGACTAAAAATTAACAACCAACTTAAAAAATGAACGTAGAAACCTTACTGCGACAATACAACCAAGGCGATCGCGACTTTAGCAATGCTGAATTAAGTTCTGCTGACTTGACCGAGGCAAAACTCAGTGGCATCAATCTAATTCGTGCTGATTTATCTTGCACTATTCTTCGACACGTTAACCTGAACGGAGCTTTTTTTGTTTTAGCCAATCTAGAACAGGCAGACTTGAGTAGGGCAATGGCGATCGCCGTTAATCTTAGTGGCGCCAATCTTCAACAGGGGAATCTATCCCACTGCAAACTTACCGAAGGAGGCAAATTTAAGCAGCGCGAGTTTAATCGGAGCAAATTTAGAATTAGCAAATTTGGCAAAGACAAATCAAATCTGAGTGAAGAAAGTCTGGCAGAAATCGGCAGTTGAGTTTTCAAAAACAATATATTTAGAATCGAGGAGAATTATGATGACTACTAAAGACAGACAAAGAAAAAAACATTTTTGCATCTTTGATTATTACTTAGATGGTACTTTCCTAAGATGGCAGGAGGTAGAAGGTGAGTGTCCTATCCTAGCATTTGGAGAACAGTGGACGGTCGATTTAGAAGACGGAACGCAAGTTATTGGGGAGATCGTCGAAACTGTAACAATCAGTGAAAATGAACGTAGAATTTTACTTCGTTCCTGCTAGAAAGTTAATTTGGCTATGTCTAAGCTCGATCCCTCACAGCTTTTTCAAATTAGTTTGCTAGTTTGAGACTGAGAGAAGTACTACAGTGTAGAACTCTAAATTGGCTTCTCTACAGGAGGTGAAACGATTATGCTAAAAAAGCTTGGTTCAGTCGTGGATTTGCTTACTTAATAAGTGCGATCGCAGCATTAACTATTGGGGAATCTTGGCTATTGTCTAACATGGTATTAGCTAATCCAAACATAGAAAATACAATTGCTTTAAAGATTGACTACCTCAAGCAATCAGATAAATCTTGGATAGAAATCGATCTTTCCGAACAACATTTATTTGCTTGGTCGGGCAAAAATCAAACTTTTAGTGCAGTAATTTCTACAGGTAAAGCTAAAAACCCCACTTATCCAGGTGTTTATACCATTCAGCGCAAATATCCCTTAGATAGAATGCGAGGTGCAGATTATGACGTACCTAACGTGCCTAATGTACTTTACTTCGATCGTGGTTACGCCTTACATGGTGCATACTGGCACAACAATTTTGGTACGCCAATGAGTCATGGTTGCGTTAATCTTCCTGTTGGCAATGCTCAATGGTTGTTTGATTGGGCAAAAATTGGCACGACAGTAATTATTCATCAATAAAGTAGGGGCGAATGGGCCATTTGCCCCTACCTATTAACCACTAAAAACCAACCTTCACAACATCCTCAAAATATTTTTCTAGTTTAAAGACAAAGCTTCAAAGCCATTAATTAAATTAAATATAAAATAATGGAGGTTAACGATGACACTCAGTAGATGGCAACCATTCCGAGAATTAAGCACCATCAGGAAACAAATGGATCGCTTATTTGAAGATATGCTTTCTGTTGGCGATCATGACTGGATGGGATTACATAATATTGGCGGTATGTGGACTCCTGCCGTTGAAATTAAAGAACAAGAAAAAGAACTGATTCTCAAAGCTGAAATTCCAGGAATTGACGTCAAAGATTTAGATGTAGAAGTAGGTGAAGATCGGGTAACTATTTCAGGAGAACACGAAGAAGAAAAAAGTACCGAAGATCAAGATAAAAACTACTTCCACTCAGAATTTCACTACGGCAAGTTTCAGAGGACTATTCCTTTACCTATGCCAATTAAAACTGATGAAATCAAGTCTGACTTTAAAAAAGGTGTTTTGACTCTTACTTTACCAAAAGTAGAAGACGCACCCAAAAAATCTGTCAAAGTAAAATTAGAAGAAAGTTAAAACCTGTAGTGGTTTTCGCGAAAAACCACTACAGCATTCGAGCAAGTATTGATTAGGAGGATTTCGACTCGTGAATACTTATATTAGACGACGTTCTGAACCCGATTTCCTTGGTATCTGGGAACAGTTTTGTCGCTGGATTACCAGTACCAATAATCGTATTTATATTGGTTGGTTTGGAGTGTTGATGATTCCGACACTCTTAGTTGCAACCATCTGTTTTATCCTGGCTTTTATTGCTGCGCCTGGTGTTGATGTTGATGGCATTCGCGAACCTGTAATTGGTTCTTTACTGGGTGGCAATAATATTATTACTGCTGCGGTTGTACCTACTTCTGCTGCGGTGGGGCTACACTTTTATCCAATTTGGGAGGCTAGTTCTCTAGATGAATGGCTTTACAATGGTGGGGCTTATCAATTAATTGTTTTTCATTTTCTGATTGGGATCTGGTGCTATCTCGGAAGGCAATGGGAACTAAGTTACCGCGAGGGTTTGCGTCCCTGGATTGCTGTAGCTTTTTCTGCACCAGTGGCTGCTGCTACGGCGGTATTATTAGTCTATCCCATCGGTCAGGGTAGCTTTTCTGAAGGATTACCTTTGGGAATTGCGGGAACTTTCCACTTTATGCTGGCGTTCCAAGCCGACCACAATATTTTAATGAATCCTCTCCATATGCTAGGAGTCGCTGGGGTATTTGGTGGTGCATTATTAGCAGCTTTACACGGTTCCCTAGTAACTTCAACCTTAATTAGGGAAACTACAGAAACTGAATCTGCCGATCGAGGCTATAAATTTGGTCAAAAAGAAGTTACCTATAATTACATGGCTGGACATTATGGATTCTTGGGGAGATTACTTATTCCTTGGTTTGCTAGTAGCAACCATCGAGCTTTTCATTTTCTCTTGGTAGCCATACCAACTATTGGTATCTGGTGTGCAGCAGTTGGAGTAAGCACAATGGCTTTTAACCTCAACGGGTTTAACTTCAATCAATCGATTTTAGATAGCCAAGGTCGTGTAATTCTTAGCGATGCGGATTTACTAAATCGAGCTAATTTAGGCATTCAAGCGATGCACTCGCCTAATGCTCATCATTTTCCCGTAATTCTGGCGGGTGGAGAACCAATAACCGTCAGTTCAGTTAGCTAGTTACTATACATCAACTCATGTCTTCTCCTACCATAGAATCTCATCTACAAGAACAAGGTCTATTTCAACCACCGACTAAATTCTCTCAAGATTCATACGTCAAAAGTATCGAAGAATATCGGCATCTATGCGATCGCGCCAAGGAAAACCCCGAACGCTTTTGGGCAGAGTTAGCAGATAGGGAACTTCAATGGTTTCAGACTTGGGAAAAGGTCTTAGACTGGCAGCCACCCCATGCAAAATGGTTTGTTGGTGGCAAACTCAATATTACCTATAACTGTTTGGATCGCCATTTAACAGCTACCAGGAAAAATACCCCTGCTTTAATTTGGCAGGGAGAACCAGGAGACTCATGCACATATACTTATGGTGAGTTACATCGAGAAGTTTGTCAGATGGCAAACGTCCTCAAACAGCTAGGATTAACTAAAGGCGATCGCGTGGGCATCTATTTACCGATGATCCCAGAAGCAGCGATCGCTATGCTTGCCTGTGCCAGAATTGGCGCAATTCATTCTGTTATTTTTGCGGGATTTAGTGCTGAAGCGGTCAAAAGTCGTTTAATCGATGCTGAAGCCAAACTAGTGATTACAGCCGATGGTGGCTGGAGAAAAAATCAGATCGTACCTCTTAAAAAGCAGGTCGATAAAGCTTTAGCTAATCAAGAAGTACCCAGCGTAGAACATATTTTAGTAGTTCGACGAACTGGTCAAAAAATCTATATGCAGCCAGACCGCGATTATTGGTGGCACGATTTGCAAAACGGTACTTCTAGCGATTGTCCTGCTGAACCGATGGACAGTGAAGACACTTTATTTATTCTTTATACTTCTGGTACGACAGGTAAGCCAAAAGGGGTAGTTCACACCGTTGGCGGCTATAGTCTTTATAGCCACATAACTACAAAATGGGCATTCGATCTCAAGGATACAGATGTCTTTTGGTGTACTGCTGATGTCGGTTGGATTACAGGACACAGCTACACTGTTTATGGCCCTCTATCCAATGGTGCAACCACGGTAATGTATGAAGGCGCACCTCATGCGGATAATCCTGGTTGTCTGTGGGATGTGGTGGAAAAATACGGAGTGACGATTTTCTATACTGCACCCACCGCAATCCGTTTACTAATGACCTTCGGCGAAGAGTTACCCCTCTCCAGAAACTTGTCTTCTATACGGCTGTTAGGAACGGTAGGAGAACCGATTAACCCAGCCGTTTGGATGTGGTATCATCGCGTAATTGGTGGCGATCGCTGTCCAATTGTGGATACTTGGTGGCAAACTGAAACTGGAGGAGTAATGTTAACGCCCTTACCAGGGGCAATTCCCACTAAGCCTGGTTCAGCTACTTTACCTTTTCCTGGTATTGTTGCCGATGTAGTAGATCTAGAGGGCAACCCTGTCCTAGCTAACCAGGGTGGTTATCTGGTAATCAAACAACCTTGGCCTGGAATGATTCGCAACGTTTATAACAACCCAGACCGCTATTTAAGCACCTACTGGACAAAAATCGCGCCCAAAGATGGACAATACTTTTACTTTACTGGGGATGGAGCGCGCAAGGATCAAGATGGTTATTTTTGGATTGTGGGTCGAGTTGACGATGTAATTAACGTTGCAGGACACCGACTGGGAACTATGGAAGTAGAATCGGCTTTAGTAGCTCACTCTGCTGTCGCCGAAGCAGCAGTAGTTGGTAGAGCAACTGAAATTAAAGGAGAAGAGCTTGTGGCATTTGTGACTTTAAAGCCAGACTATATTGCTACAGAAGAACTAACCCAAGCTCTAAAACAGCACGTAGTTCATGAAATAGGTGCGATCGCTCGTCCTGGGGAGATTAAATTTGCCAAAGCTTTACCCAAAACCAGATCGGGTAAAATTATGCGTCGCTTTTTAAGGGCGATCGCTTCAGGAGACGAAGTTACTGGAGATATTTCAACTCTCGAAGACCGTACTGCACTAGATAAGTTAAGAAGTTGAATTATTCTACGGTGATGGATTTGCAGGAGGCTAATTATGGAGTTTAAATCAGTCAAACTAAACTTTGCAGAAGGAACAAATTTGATTTTAGGTCAGACCCACTTTATTAAAACTGTAGAAGACCTCTATGAAATAATGGTGGGAATATCATCTCCGGTGCAGTTTGGCATAGCTTTCTGCGAAGCATCAGGAGATTGTCTAATCCGCAGGACGGGGAACAATCCGCAACTTATAGAATTAGCAACTAAAAACGCCAGAGAACTAGGTGCGGGACATAGTTTTATTATTTTGCTCCAAGAAGCTTATCCAATTAACTTTCTCAATGCCATTAAACAGTGTCCAGAAGTTTGTAACATCTACTGTGCCACAGCTAACCCTGTGGAAGTAATTATTGCTGAAACCGACCAAGGAAGAGGAATTTTGGGGGTGGTAGACGGGTTTTCTCCTAAAGGAGTAGAAAACGAAGCAGATACTAAAGCACGCCAAAATCTACTGCGTCAGATTGGATACAAGTTGTAGTTGCTTAAATTTTTAATTTTCTGGAGGGTACAAAATGATGAATGTGATTCGTCGCAGTCAAATTATTGGTTTAATGACTATGGATGGTTCTACCGCCACCGAATACGATCGCGTCGAAGAAGTTTGGTTGGATGAAAATGGACGAGTGGTATACCTAGCAGGAAGAGAAGGTTATACTCCTTTAGAACAAATATCCTTAATCGGTCCCGATGCAGTGTTAACTTACAGTAGCAGCTTTTTTGAACCTCCTAGTAATCTGCTGCACCTTAACCGAATGCGGGTTAGTTCGACCATGTCAGATCCTCTTGGTTGGGTAGAAGATTTTCTCTTTGATTGGGAAACAGGAGATATTGCTGCTTATATTTTAGGTGGGGATATTGCCGAACCCTTTGACGGTAGAGCGGTATTATTTCCCGATGATATTGAAACCATTGATGCAGAGGCAATAGTAATTAAAGAAGAGGCAAAAAATCGCCTGAAAAGTGAAACAGAAGGACTCAAAGACTTTATCAGCGAGAAATCTCAACAAGTAAAGCATCTAGTCCAAAGAATGCTTAACCGCCTTCGTTCTTCGATTTATCCTCAAGATGAACCAGAAGTAGTACACATTAAGATTAGAGAAGTGAGTGAGGAACTGGCTTCTTCTGGCAAACACGATCACAATGCTTTAGCCGAAGCCACTGAGTTCCTGCAAAATAAGTGGTCAGACTTACAGCAAAGCATCAGTCGTAATAATAAGCGAATGAGATTGGCTTTGGACTCTGCCTGGAAGAAACTAACTTATAAGTAACAACATCAGTAACAGTTTGTTTTCTCTATGAAACAATGTCTGAGTCTAAAAATTCAGGGTGCAGTTCAGGGTGTAGGTTTTCGTCCTTTTGTCTATCAACTGGCAACACAATTAGGATTAACTGGATGGGTTAAAAACTCCTCAGAAGGGGTATTGATCGAAGTAGAAGGCGATCGCTCTATCTTAGAAACTTTTTTGATTCGTCTACAACAAGAAAAGCCTCTCCTCTCATTAATTCAGACTATTCAATCTCGTTGGTTCGATTCTGTTGGCTATGACGCGTTTAGAATCGAAGTCAGCACAGGGGGAGAAAAGACGGCTTTAATCTTGCCCGATATTGCTACTTGTCCTGAATGTCTACAAGAAATTTTCGCTCCAGATAATCGTCGTTATCGCTATCCGTTTACTAACTGTACAAACTGTGGCCCTCGTTTTAGTATCATCGCAGATTTGCCTTACGATCGCCTGAATACAACTATGCAGCAGTTTGAGATGTGCGATCGCTGTTTGGCTGAATATCAAAATCCACTCAATCGCCGTTTTCACGCTCAACCTAATGCCTGTCCTCAATGTGGTCCTTACCTAGAATTTTGGGATCGAGCAGGGAAAATTTTAGCAACCCATGATGATGCTTTACTAGCAACTGCCGAAGCAATTAGACAAGGAAAAATTATTGCTATCAAAGGGTTAGGTGGTTTTCATTTAGTAGTTGATGCTCAGAATGCAATAGCAGTTCAGAAATTACGCGATCGCAAACAACGACCCCATAAACCTTTCGCCTTGATGTATCCTAGTCTGGAATTCGTCAAAGCTCACTGTCAAGTATCTACTTTAGAAGCAGAGTTACTTTTATCTCCTCAAGCCCCAATAGTTCTTCTAAAAAAACTGATTCATCCTTTTAAAAAGGTTGCTTCCAATAATCCCTACTTAGGTGTGATGCTACCTTATACTCCTCTGCATCATCTCTTACTACAAGAATTAGATTGTCCTATTGTTGCAACCAGTGGTAACTTAAGCGGTGAACCAATTTGTATTGATAATCGAGAAGCACTCTTTAAGTTAAATAATATTGCCGATTTATATTTAGTCCATAATCGTCCTATTGCTCGTCCTTTAGATGATTCGATTGTGCGGGTTGTAGGAGGACGAGAACAAATCTTAAGACGCGCTCGCAGTTACGCGCCTTTACCGATCGCAACTGATAAAAAACTAAAATTCCCATCTCATATTTTAGCTCTGGGAGGACAGTTAAAAAATGAGATCGCTTTTTTCCAAGACAATCAAATATTTCTCAGTCAATACATCGGCGATTTGAAAACAGTTGCCACATTTAAAAGGTTTCAAGAAACGATCGACGACTTTCAACAGCTATATGAATTTAAACCAACCCAAGTCATTTGCGATTGCCATCCTCATTATTTAGCTACGAACTATGGCCAGAAGTTAAATATTTCTTTCACCTCAGTACAACACCACTATGCTCATGTTCTTTCCTGTATGGTAGATAATGAATTAGATTTAGATGAGCCAGTTTTGGGCGTTGCTTGGGATGGAACTGGTTATGGATTAGATGGCACAATCTGGGGTGGAGAGTTTTTAAGTATTATCAAAACAGGTTTTGAAAGAGTTGCTCATTTACAGACGTTTCGATTACCTGGAGGAGAACGAGCAATTAAAGAGCCTAAAAGAATTGCACTCGCTTTACTCTATGAAATTTTTGGCAATCGCTTCTTTACAGATTTAAAAAACTTTGAAGATCTACCCTGCATCAGAGCGTTTAATCCTCAAGAACTGAATAATTTAGGCATAATGCTCAATAAAAATATTAATGCACCGATAACTTCAAGTATAGGACGTTTATTCGATGGAGTTGCTTCGCTTCTGGGAATTAGACAGCAAACCAGCTATGAAGGACAAGCTGCAATGGAGTTAGAATTTGCGATCGCCGATCTCACCACCGATGCAGCATATAGCTATGAATTAATTCAGCCTTCAGACAGAACTAATAAATCGCCTATGGTTATTGATTGGACAAGCATTCTTAAAGAAATCTTGACCGATATTAATCAGCAGCGATCGACAGCAGAAATATCAGTTAAATTTCATAATACTTTAGTTGAAATCATTGTGGCGATCGCCAGACAGGTCAAGTGTAAACAGATTGTGCTTACGGGTGGTTGCTGGCAAAACAAATACTTGAGCGAAAGGGCGATCTTCAGACTGAAAGAGGAAAATTTTGCTCCCTATTGGCATCATCGTGTGCCTTGTAATGATGGTGGTATTGCCGTAGGTCAAATAATTGCAGGATTGAGAAATTCCATTAACCATCAATATTTATTTAAATCTAACTGATAAATTTCCCGTCGCGATAGAGAAGTCAATTTAGCTAGGTGACGACTGGCTTGCGATCGCGTCATTCCCTGATTTAACAACTGTTGCAATTCAACTTTTAACTCTGCTTCAGACATCATTAAATTATTTTCTGGTGCGCCTTTTAGTACTAAGGTATATTCTCCCTTAGGTTGACGATCCCGATCGTAAAGAGCGATCGCTTCCTCAATATTTCCCCGCCAAATCTCTTCGTGTATCTTAGTTAATTCTCGCGCTAAGACAATTTCTCTTGCCCCTCCTACTACTTTTGCTAAATCCCTTAAAGTTTTTACTAAACGATGGGGTGCTTCATAAAAAACTATTGTTCTAGCTTCATTACGTAATAACTCTAGTCTAGCTTGGCGATCTTTATCTTTCTGCGGTAAAAAACCTTCAAAAATAAATCTTTTGGTGGGTAACCCTGATACAGCCAAAGCACTAATAACCGCAGTCCCCCCAGGAATAGGAATAACTCTAATACCAAAGGCGATCGCCTCTTGTACCAGTTCATAGCCAGGATCGGAAATACTCGGCATTCCTGCGTCTGTTACCAAAGCAATATCTTTTCCTTGCTGAAGGCAATATAGCAACTCTTGAATTCGAGAGTTATGATTGTGTTCGTGATAGCTAATTTGGGGAGTATCAACTTGTAGATGTTGTAACAATTTGCCTGTACGGCGAGTATCTTCAGCTGCAATCAGATCGACCTCTCTAAGAGTGCGAATCGCCCGTAGAGTGATATCTTCCAGATTTCCAATGGGAGTTCCCACTAGATAAAGTTTTCCTAAATTTGATTCGTTTGTCATTCTAATTTATCAACTACGGTAGCGATTGGTATGAGGCGATCAGTTTAGAGGAGTGCGCTTGGCGCAATCGCAAAATTAAATCGCTGACTATACCAATAATTAATTATGAGTAAGCATATCGACACGATGGCAAATCAAATAAAACAACCATAAAATTGTTAATTATTTTCATCATCTATTTTTCTGTTCACTCTTACGTAAAATTTAATGAGCGCAAATAGTAAACTAGGAGAAAAACTTATTTCTCTTCAGCGGCAAAAATTAACTGGTATTTTGACCATAAAATCTCAGGATAAGAAACAGTGGGAAATGTTTTTTTATCGAGGTAAGTATTTATGGACAGAGGGAGGGTATCATGCCAATCGTTCTTTACAAAGAAATCTTGCTTACTATTGCCCTCAAGTAAATACTAGTTTACTTGTTTTAAGACATCAAAGTGAAGTGCGCTCGCTTAATAACCATCTAATTACTGTTTTACTACAAAGAAAAATAATTAAACGAGAACAAGCAAAAGCTTTGATTGAAAATCTTAGTCAAGAAATCTTCTTTGATTTATTACAAAAAGAATATAATAATTCTCTTAGTTACAATATTCAAACCACATCTGCTCATTATTTACTCAAAGCAGGATTTAGCTTATCTTTAGATTTTATCAATTTAGAACGAATGCTGTTTCAATCTCAAATATCATGGTCTACTTGGGGTAGTAAAGGGTTAGCTTCTTGTTCTCCTCATCATGCTCCTCTCCTCAAAAAAAAACAAGACCTACAACAACAAGTATCAGATATTATTTTTAGTAATATGTCTCGCCTACTCAATGGAAAAAGAACCCTGAGAGATTTAGCAATTAAAATGGATAAAAATGTTTTGGATGTAACTTGTGGAATAGTTCCCTACTTTTTCAAAGGATATTTACGATTACTAGAAATTCCTGATTTATCCAATTTATATCAGACGGTGCAAGATAATAGCTAATCTCTAGATGTTCAAAAAAATATTGTGTAAAAACCACATAACTTTTAAAATTATCTAATTGTTAATACTGATATTTTTACTTATATCCACCGATGTCAACTAGAATTGTCGGACTTATAGTTTTATGTAGATAGACAAATCATGATTTTAAAAATATGATATTTGCTTTACTGAATAACCTTAAAAAGCAATCTTTTACTGGTATCGCTCATGTTAGAACTAAGGCAGAAGATGCTCGCATCCATTGGAAAGTATATTTTAATGATGGTAAGCTTATTTGGGCAGATGGCGGAACTCATTCTCATCGCTCTTGGCAAAGACATCTAAGTAAATATTGTTCTAAGGTTGACTTAAAGCAAGTTGATTTTCGTAATAGTGAGAAATATAGATGTCCTGAGTATCATAGTTTAGGTATCCTGCTACAGCGCAATATGACTACTCCAGATAACGTTACTCAGCTTATTGCCAGTAAAATTGTCGAAGTATTTTTTGATCTCTTTCAGCAAGAAAAGTCAACTTCTTTAGAATTAGAAGAAGAACAACTTTCATTATCTGCTTTGATAGGAGAAACATCTGGATATTCTCTAATTACTGTTGATATAGAAATCGCCTTTAAACAAATGCAGCAACAGTGGTCTGCCTGGATTAAAAGTGGTTTTGCTTCTGTTTATCCTAATCATTCTCCTAAAATCAAGAGTAAAGAGCAATTGCAAAAATCAGTTCCAGCAGTTGTTTACCAAAATTTCATCAAATTATTAGATGGGCGTAGAAGCCTAAGAGATTTGGCGATAGGAATGAACAAAGATTTATTACTACTCACTAAATCAATCTATCCTTATGTACATAAAGGACTACTAGAATTAGTGGAAGTTCCCGATCTAAATTTAGTAAAAGGTATTGAAGATAATTCTAATCAAAAACAAGCAAATTCAGGTGATAAGTTATTAATTGCTTGTATTGATGATAGTCCTCAAATCTGCCAAATTATGAATCAGATTATCACCAAAGCTAATCATCGCTTTCTAGGAATTCAACAACCAATGCAAGCTGTTCCTAAATTAATTAGCGTCAATCCAACAATGATATTTTTAGATATTGGAATGCCTATTCTGAATGGTTATGAAGTTTGTACCCAGATTAGACGAGTTTCTAAATTACAGGATATTCCGATAATTATGTTGACAGGGAATGATGGAGTATTTGACAGAGTTAAAGCAAAAGTATGTGGTGCATCCGATTTTCTTTCTAAGCCAATTGAGGTAGAAAAAATTCTGCAAACTATAGACAAATTTTCTGCACCTAATGCTCCAAGTAGAATGATATCTATTTAGTTTAAACATTTGATTTAAATTTAAGTCTAGAAATTAATTATTTTTCCTGTCTAATGGTAAATATTACTCTATATTATATATAATTGATATTTTATAAATTATAAGTTGATTAAAGTCAAAATAAGTAGTTACACTTTATTCGATACCGCATAATTAATTTTAGACTTTAATTTTTAGTCAGTATAGCTAATTTACTTGTCTGATATTTATTTAATTAAATTGACTTACTTGAAAAATTAAAATCTACAACGAAATGATTTTATTTAGGTGATTTGTTTATTGTAATTAATTGGTTTGTCCGACCAAAAAGTATAATTATATTATAAAAATACTAATTTTAAATAATTAGGGTTTTTATAAAATCAAAGTTTTAATTATAAATAGTTTCGATAGTCTCATTTTTTTGAAATCATTATTACTTTTATTAAGTATTTTTACCATTTTCATTTTTAGATTTATTATTTATCATTTTATCTATATGATTGAGTGTATTTTAGTTAACAAAAGCTTGATGCAATGCAAGCATCTTTATAATACATATTTTTATTTTTACAAATAATACAAAATAGTATAGGCTAAAGATTTTTTATTTATATAAGTCAATTCATAAGTTGAGTAATTATGTGGTTTTACCAAAATTCAATTTAGAGAAGTCATGAATAATAACAGCGTAAACAAGCTATGTAATCGGTTAATACAATTTAAAAAAAAGCAGTTTACTGGTAAAATAATCGTCCAAGGTAGTGGCAAAACAACTTGGACAATTTATTTGTGCTTGGGAAGAGTAGTTTGGGCAGATAGTGGTATACATTCTCATCGTTCCTGGAAAAGATTAATTGATAAATACTGTCCTCGTGTAGATTGGTACACCTTTAAAATTGATGCTACTAGTAGATCGGATTGTGGAGACTATTACGTTTTAACAGTTTTACTCGAACAAAAATTAATTGGTCGCGAGCAAGCAATTGAATTAGTAAAAACTAGAGTCACAGAAACTTTATTTGACTTATTACAATTAGAGGCTAGACAGCAGCTAAGAATAACATCAGAAACAGCCTCTACATCTTCATTTCTAACATCTGGGTTGCAGATGTCTATTTCACTGGTAAATATTGAGCAAGTTCTCCATGATGCAAACCAAGCATGGGAAATTTGGCAACAAAAAGGTTTAGAAAAATGGTCTCCTAACCTTGCGCCAAGGATGCGAAAACAGAATCGTCTGCGAGAAGAAGTATCAGGTATTGTTTATCAAAACTTTTTGAGGTTACTAGATGGACAACGTACTCTAAGAGATTTAAGCTCTAGAATGGGTAAAGATGTTCGCAAACTAACATCATCTCTTATTCCTTATATTCAACAAGGATTATTAGACATTATTGAAGTTGATGATATTGATCCACCCCAACATAATCACAAGCTTTCTACTACTAAAAAAACAGCAGATCTAAGTAAACCTCTAATTGCTTGTATTGATGATAGTCCTCAGATTTGTAAGATCATGGAGCAAATTGTCACAAAATATGGTTATCGTTGTATTAGTATTCAGGAATCCTTGCAAGCACTTCCTTCTCTAATTAAAGCTAATCCTGATTTCATTTTTTTGGATATTGGAATGCCAATTGTTAACGGTTACGAAATCTGTACTCAAGTTAGAAGAGTTACTAAGTTTAAAAATATTCCTATCGTCTTTCTAACTGGTAATAATGGCATTATCGATCGAGTAAGAGCTAAAGTTTCTGGAGCAAGTGCTTTTCTTCCTAAACCAATAGAAGTAGATAAAATTATCAGTGTGATTGATAAACATATTACTGTTGATACTTCTACTTCCAAATCAGATAATTCTATTGTAAATAATTTGGCTTCCAGATAAATCAAAGAATATAACTTTTAGATATCAATATAATCATTCTTTAATAATCAACTATCTTAGAACCTAATAAATAAATAAATATATTATAAATAGATACTATCATTATTTATTCTTAATTATTATTAAATAATTACTGCATTTTAAATAATTAAAGTATTATTTTTGACTAACTAAAATTGATAAGCTAGATAGAAAACACAAAAATTTACCTTAATTTCCACCTAAATTTAAAGATTTGTAAAATCAAATGTTATTTTAGAGTTTTTTTTGGGAACTCTCTAACTAACAGCCTTGTTTATCTTTAATTATGGAGAACATTTGAATTATGAGTAAGATCTTAGTAGTTGATGATAGTCTGACCGATCGCCGAGTTACGACTACTTATCTTGAGCAAGCTGGCTTAAGTGTTGTAGATGTTGAAAGTGCTGAAGAAGCTCTAGAAAAACTATCCCAATATCAACCTAATCTAATTGTTTTAGATGTAGTCATGGGAGGAAAAAGTGGTTTTGAACTATGCCGTACCCTAAAAGCAGATTTAGCTACTAAAAAAATTCCAGTTATCCTATGCTCCTCTAAGTCTACAGAAGCGGACAAAATGTGGGGAGATGTAGTGGGAGCTGATGCTTATCTCGCTAAACCAGTAAATCGCGATGAATTAATTAATAAAGTACAGCAACTTATTGCTAGTTAAAAATTAGATCAACGACATAATGTTAAGCACATCTGCTAATTCTTTATCCCTGAATATTGGTACTAACTCTGATATTCAGTCTAATTCCAAACAAGTTCGTAAATTTTTACAATTTCAATTAGGCAAAACTGAGAAAACTCATAAATCAATTTTACAAGGTGATATTGCTTTATTGGATGCAGAAATCGTTACCGAAGTAATTACAATTTCTTCAGAAGATATTTTACCTGTTCCTCAGATGTTTTATTGTGTCTTAGGAATTTATGCTTGGCGTAGTGAAATGCTGTGGATTGTAGACTTAGAAAATTTATTGGGATATCCCCCTCCTATATCTGCTGACGATACAAAAAAAGAACTATTAGTAATGGTAGTCCAAGTTCAAGGGCAATCAATTGGATTAGTTGTTTCAGGAATAGATAATTTAATTGAATATGATTTATCTAAATTTAAATCTTCTTCTTCAGAAATATTTTCTGAGGATGTTTTGCCTTTTTTACATGGATATTTTACTAATTTAGATAACGACATTATTATGCTAATCGACGCAGAGGAGATTTTAAATTTCTTCTCAATAAAAACTGAGTTTAATTACTCTCAGTAATAGGCAATTTTATAGTTAACTCTATTAACTCCAATAGTCTTTGTGACTAATTATTAGTACCAAATAATCAGGAAATTCAGCAAAAATCATGGATTCATTAAGTACTCATCAAGAACAAAATCTGGCAAGTGTTGCAGCAGAAACTAATGGCTCAAAATCAGATCTAGTTCATAAAATTAAGACAAGTTTATATAAACAGGAACGCGATCGCCTGTGGAAAATTATTAAACAGGTTCGTCGATCTACTAATCAACATAGCTTTCTTAATAATACCGTTAAGATAGTTCAACACGAGTTAAAAGCAGATCGCGCTCTAATTTATCATTTTGATAGCGAAGATAGTGGAGAAGTTGTTGCCGAAGCATTAGTTCCAGGATGGACTCCTGCACTCAAAGAAAATCTCTCGTGTAATTGTTTTGGTGGACAAAAAGCATCTGATTATCAAGTTCAGGGTTTTGTTGCTATTGAAAATCTTAATGATGCCCAGGTTACTCCCTATCAAAAACAGCTTTTTGAGAAATTTCAGGTACAAGCTTGTTTAGCGTTACCTATCTTGCTCGATTCTTTTTCTGCTGAAAATAATTCCTATGAAATCAACAAAGTCTGGGGACTTTTGGTAATACAACAGTGTGAGCAATCTCGTCAATGGCAAGAAGATGAAATTAACTTGCTTTATCAATTGACTATGGAATTGACTCGTATCTTGCAGTCACCTTTTATGAGTGTAGAGTCAAGTGGAAAACAAAACACCATAGCTGAAATGGCACAGTCCATGCATCAGTCGATGCAGAAAATGTTGCCAGAAATTCGTCAAAATCTCCAGGGCGATCGAGCTTGGATCTATGTCTTTAATCCCGATGGTAGCGGAGAAATTTTAGCCGAGTCAGTGGATTCTCAGTGGCAACCAGCAGGTTCTACTTTTGATTATGATGGTTTTCTCACTGCCGACAATTGCCAATCTCAATATGTAGTTGATGACATTTATGCTAAAGGTTTTGCTCGTTGTTTGATTGCTTCTTTGGAAGCTATAGAAGCAAAAGCCTATATTGCTATTCCGATTAAGTCTAGCGATCGCCTATTAGGTATCATCGCAGTTTTTCAGAACTCTAGTAAACGTAACTGGCAAGAGTCTGAAGTTAAGTTGATGCACAAGTATAGTGCCAAAGTTAGCTTGCCTATGCAACAAGTTAGCTTAATTCGTAATTCACAATTCCAGAATAAACAGATAGCCAAGTTCGCCCAGCAAGATATTGTGACTGTGGTTAGTTCCCAGACAACACAATCAATGGAGCAAAAACTGGAGCAAATTCGCACCTTTACCAAAGCAGATCGGGCTTTAATCTACAGTTTTAATCCAGATGGTAGCGGAGAAATTTTAGCCGAGTCTTCAGATCCTAAGTGGGGTAAAGCTTCTAACTCCTTTGATAACGATTGTTTTATTACTCCAGACAATTGTCAAGCAAAGTATGTTGCTAACGATATTTACGACCAAAACCTAGCACCTTGTTTCATTGAACAGATCGAATCTTTAGGAGCAAAAGCCTATATCATAGTTCCAGTCAAATCTGGCGGGCGGCTTTTAGGAATGTTAGGAGTGTACCAAAACTCTGGCACTCGTAACTGGCAAGAATCTGAAGTTCAACTGGTCATGGAGTACGCTCCTAAATTTAGTTCTCCTTTAGAACAAACTAGCTCTATACGCGATCTAAAATTTAAAGCTAAACAAGCTGAATTAATTTCTAACCAAGATTTTCTTACCTCGATCGCTCAGAGTGCAGAACAAACGATGCAAAGTTGGCTAGACAAGATTCGCGCCTCCATGAAGATAGATCGTGCGGTAGTTTTTGCCTTTAATCCAGATTACAGTGGCAAAATTTTAGCTGAATCTATGGGAGCAAAGTGGAAATCAGCAGGTTCAGTTTTAGATTACGATTTTCACTTCAAAGGCGGAGAATTTGAACCTTATTATATTGCCAACAATATTCAAACAAAAGGGCTGGCTCGTGCAGTCTTAGAAAAGTTTGAGGAAATGGAGGCAAAGGCATATATTGTTGTACCAATTCACGCCAATAATCAGCTTATGGGAGTACTAGGAGTTTATCAAAACTCTGCTCCTCGTAACTGGCAAGAATCGGAAGTTGAGCAACTTCAAGAGTATGCTTCTCGCTTTGTCATGCCTTTGCAACAAACTTCTTATCTACGAAACTCAGAATTTCAGAGTAAGCAGATGGAACAGGCGTTCAAAAGAGAAAAAAGCCTGTCTAAAATCTTAGAAAAAGTGCGTTTATCCAAAGATGAGCAAGCAGTCTGGCAAATTGCTACCGATGAAGGACGCAAAATCTTAGATGTCGATCGCGTAGCTATTTATCGCTTTAACCCAGACTGGAGTGGTAATTTTATTGCGGAGTCTGCTGCTCCTGGATGGTCGGATCTAACCAAAATTATTCCCTTTATTGAAGATACTTTCCTCCAAAATACCAAAGGTGGTCGTTATAAAAATGGGGAAACCTTTAGCGTTGAGGATATCTATCTAGCTGGTCATAAAGAATGTCATATTGAACTGTTAGAGCAGATGGAAGCCAGAGCTTATGCCCTCGCTCCAATTTTTATTGCCGATAGTGATATGTTTGGCAGCAAAAAACTCTGGGGTATACTCGGATGCTATCAGAATACTGGTGCGCGTCGCTGGCAACAGTATGAAATAGATACTCTAAGACAAATTGGTCTGCAAATCGGAGTAGCTATGCAGCAGATCAATTACATATCTAGATTACAAAAACAGTCAGAATTAGAAAAGGCTAGCAACAAAATTAGTGA
>JAAUYG010136365.1_pt1 | contig 19131 bp, 11 predicted proteins | sample 7278091 | NCBI WGS metagenome assembly JAAUYG01 (sample SAMN14350201, study PRJNA611818) | marine sediment metagenome | isolation source: surface marine sediment (0.6m) | place: French Polynesia: Moorea | collected 2018-08
CATAAACTGTAATACTTGAGAACGTTTCTTATATAGCAATGGCCGCTGGGATCCTGTCGCAATTCAACCCTTCTATCATCATTTAAATCGTAAACCAGTGGCTGCTGCTGCCAACTCTTTAATCACGCAATTTCTTGGCGGTAGAAATTGCTTTCATTGACCATCTTTTTGCAGTGTCATGCGAAGCATTATGAGTAGACAGATACCGTAATATATCTTTTTGCCATGAAACCTGAGTGTTACGTCATAGTGGGTTTGATTGGCAGGTATCGATTGGCTCCTGCCAGCTGCAGTTGCCAGCGTGTTAACTCTGCCGGTTCTCGGGGGATTTCAGATAAGGGACTCAATATCCCTCAAGTTGAGATGTTTTGTTATAGGCACTGTGAAAACTCGATACCACGGGCTTTCATCTTTCTGATAACACGATGGCGAGAGAAACCCGTTCCAAGTCAGTTTCCATTTAAACTGATGAAATGGATCTATAACGCTGCAAATTGAGGCAAAGGTCCTGTCAACAGAGGGACTGTCAAAAGTTACTAAAGTGTGATCAAGGAGAGCCGTGGTAAATGTGGCTATCTTTTCCTCTTCGTCATTTTAGGTACCATGGTCCCCATGAACGTATTATTATCGGCCAATAAAAGGTGCCGCCTGACAATCACCGGGATCATCGCTATCAGTGTCCTCCATAAAGTCCCCCTTCATTACCCCTCCTCCTACTATTCCTTGACCTCATTCTTATTATTGCAGTCTATGAAACCTGGTAATTTTTCTGCTACAAAATTTGAATGCGTTGGTTTTATGAGTTGGAATCAATTGTATGCTTTTTTGAAGGCACCCTCCAGCGTTATAGGGTTATCTGGAAACCCGCAGCTTCCCTTTTACTATCTCATGATCTTGATGTATAAATATATTTAAATATTGAGCGGTGGTACATGTATGAATAAACTTTCTGTCTGCTCTTTCTCCTGTTTATATTTGTACTACTGCCTAACTAAATTCGTCATCATTTTCATATACCCATAATTAGTGTTTCTTTCTTTTCTCCACCCCGTTGGATCCCCAGTCCACTCTTAAAGCAGAGTGACCACTGACGTAAAGCCGCCAAGCAATTTTTGGCGTCCCTGCTGAAGCCCCACAAAGACGTTCCTGGCGGCAATCATTGCACCATTTCCCGATTCCCGGAGCTCCTGTCACTCGAGTTAAGTATGGGCCAGCAATCAAACTGTCGCTGGGATGTTGAGAGGGGGACATTTCACTGAATGAGCGTGGCTACGGCCTGTCAAGCCACCGGCACAAAGTTCTTAAAGAAAAACCTGCACTGGGAGATTTATATCAAGATACCTCACATGGCTTCTCAGTCACGACAGGGGATGAGAGGCCTCTGTCAAAGGTCCAACGCACTGAGATTATTGAGGTTCATTTCGTTGCTTTTTTCTTCACCAAGACACCTTTTAAAATAATACCTGAGCTGACATTTCCCTCCCGTGTTCTTTTACAAGGTAGCACACGCATTCATGAAACATTTGCGACGGGTCTTCCCTGGTTGTAAGAGGTCTTTGTATTAAATCCTAACGGTGTGCTAATTCTAATTGACCCTTTGTATTGGAAAGAAAATTGCATTTTCATCAATTCCCTATTTGAAAAGATAAGCAACACTATATACACATGTACGGTTGTAACAACAGAACTTAGGTTAAGGAACACACGTTTTAGGTTAAGGAACACACGTTTACAACATATTAAACTGTATTAATTACATTCCTTAACACAAACATAAAATATTGCTTTCTTCAAGCTTAAAGCCGATTGTTCTAGATTTGCGTTAGACTGAAAACAAACCCTATATCACAAATACAAACACATTTTTTGTAGATCTATAAATATTCACAGATCAATTATTGAAAATTAATCTGTAAAATATTCGTGGATGAAGTATTGAACATTCCTCTGTAAATATTCGTTGACCAAATATTGATTATTTTCATGCTCTCTGGCAGTTGCATGCAGAACACAGAATGGTCATTTCACAAATCCTGTATTTGGCCATTGACCGGAAGACAGCTGAGCCCCTTTAAGGCACGACTGTCGTCTAAAATACCATTAAATTAACATCTTCTATTGGCAGCTGCTTTTATGGAACTATTACTGTGCAGATAGCCCTCAGCTCAAGGTCAGGCTGATGAATCTCCTGTGGCGCTCCGACTGGTTATTAGCTTTTTAAAGCCTCATATCTCTGCCGAAATTTGTCCCAATTGATCACTGGTACTTTGCTCTATTAACTGGTCGGTGTGAGGGTAGGTCTTCGGGAAATAGACAACTTCGGGGAGCGGTTGAGGGGTGGAGGGTGGGAGGGGTGGAGGAGGGACGCCATGGGCGTTGCTGTTCTTGGGATCCTTTAGGGTAAACGTGAAATAGGCTGTACGACCTGTCAAAGGAAATTGTCTCCCTGGTAGTTTGTCGCAAGCTAATGAAAAGGCCTTGAGCAAGGCCGAGAGCAGAGATTTGTGATTTGTTAGTCCAATTCTAAAAGATGTCACAAGCCCTGACCTTCCGTGGACAACCCTTATCGTTAACTGCAGAATATCAATTAGTTGTCCAAGGGAACCTCCAATGTCAAAGTGGATTACAATTTACAGGGGACTGTTGTCATAGTACCGATTCTGTCACCTATAGAAGATCTGTGAAAGGAGGGCTTGAGCCGCGGCGACATAACTCATTCTCAGATTGATAAATATTTCTCCAAGCCGCCCGCTAAGTGTAACAACCAGATAAGAGGGGGCAGGCCAAAGATATATACACGCCTCGAACCGTGTTTCTCCCTGGAGAATATTCAGAAATAATTAATCAATGAAACGGTCCAAGGTTTAGATTGCTTTTCGTTGCCTGACGCTCAGCTTATCTCATGTGCTTAATGAATGGATATTTCGTTCCGCAGATAATAACGAATACAAATACGTCTATGCATAACAGTTCTCTGAGGGCGAGAGATTCGGGAGCCAATCCGAAGTGTATTAGCAATCACACATGCACATACATTGTAATTGTGAGGTTGGATTTCTTTCTTCCCGATTCCAAAATATCTCGACCGCATTTTAGACAATCATCCTGCACGTAACTTATGGCTATCACAGTTAGTGAGAACGGGCATGACCATGAGTTGGGTGGGGTTGGGTGGAATCCGACCTGTTTGAAGTCAATGTCCCATTACATGGGATCTCCTCGTTTCCACATTTCTGTCTTCATCAAAGCCTTAAATTAACACTTATTTCTTGCATAGACATCGTCATGTACTAAGATGTCTAGGAGACCAGGGCTCAAAATTCAACATTTGTTTAAGTAAGAATCTCACCCAACATGATGAAATAACTATACGTACATGTATTCGCGAGAAGGTACCAACCCAAATCATACTTTAATACACAGAAAACTATTGTTGATGTGTGTTTCGTATGAAGAGCCGCATCTCAGCTTGTGGTCAACACTGCAGTCTAAGAGAAGAGACAAAGGTGAGTTAGCCATATCAGTGGGCTGTCTTGACAAATCACGCAAGTCTCCGTATTGCGTTTTTTTAATCGTAATCAAAGTTGGATTTGCAAGCTGAGAAGCAAAACTAAAGTAAAAGATCAAGTACAACCATGGCTGTAAATGTATTAGTTGAAAGCGTAAGTGTTGTAGGTACAGAGCGGCAAGTAGTGTAAAACAAGATATTTTAAAGTAGAGAAACATGACCTTGCTCCATCTGGTTTAAAGGTTTGTGTTAAGCTGGGAAATGACTTGTTTGACAATTCTTATCTTTGCTTGACTGTGTCAGTAGAGGTCATGACATGGAGATTTGTTCGTCCTCTGTCATCCGCCATCCGTCCGTCCGTGTCGCAATTAACCCAGAATCCATTTGGCGGATTTCTTTCAAATTTCAGTTGCTGCTTGCCGTGAGCCATACACCCAGACTTTTTGGAAATTAAAAACAAAACACGTTTTCCAAGATTTCCAAGTTTTTTTTCGTTTTCGTTAACATGGTACCCCAAGGGAGCAAAACCGTCAAAACGCTACTCCTCCCCCAAATCGCTTTTGAATTTTTTCAAACTTCTCTTGAATTTTCTTCTCATTGGCTCTCACAAAAGTACTATTTTGAATTTTTTAAATTTTGAGTTTATGATTCTTCGAGATCTTTCCCCCGATTTCGCTAATATGGAACCCTCAAATTACTTTTGATTTTTACTAAGTTCCCTGAATTTGTTCTCAATAGTCTCCAGAAAAGTACTGTTTTGGATTTTTGAAATATTGCGTTTCCGACTTTTTATGATTTTTTTCCGGAAATTTCACTTTTACCTTTGTGTAATATAGGGAAACCAAAAACTGCTATTATCTCGAAAAGCCGGGAGTCACCGTAGAGTGAAATTTGGCCCTGAAGGGCAAGTATTCAGTGTACAGTTTGTAGGGTAACTTTTTAAGAGTTAAGTGCTTAATTTCAGTCAGTCATTCGGTGCATATACAATTTTCGACAACATTACTTCACAAAAACGGCTGGCCGTAGAGCAAAACTGATGAAAATTTTGTTACTCGCGGTCTTATGTACTGCATATGTAGGGTATACTTTTCATGTCTGATTGTTTGGGTTCAGCTTGGGGTCATTCGGTAAACTTTGCAAAATTTTCCATTTTAAGATTTTCAAAAGGCTACTCCTCAAACAGTTTTTATCCAGTTTAAACCAGACGTTATGGAAAGTATGGAAGTTAGGGGAGGATACAAGCTATTACTTTTTTGACGATCTGCCCCAAAATATTTTTATGCCACTTTGAAATTTTTGTTAGCTCAGGGCCATACTGGGTTGGAAGTTCAAAACGCTACTCTCCTTACAGTTTTCATCCGATCTCAGCTAAACTTTGTGAGTACACGGGTTACCATGGGCCGAGTTTTAAAAATATGGCAGTTTCAAATTTTATCATGATGGACATCAATGGGAAAATACTATAGGAGCACGGTAAGGAATTCTCTGCTTTTACATGTAATTCCGAAAAGCGCATCTGTATACTTTGGTGTTTAGAACAGCAGCCCCGAAATGTTTTAAAGCCATGCAATTCTTATGAATAGAAATACAAAAGTACACCCAATTTCCATTTGTAAATGAAACGGCACATAAAATTCAAGGCAGGAACATTTATACATGTATAAATGACTTAGACTTAGACTTAGTTGCAAGAGGTCAAGCAGCTAGAGTGCCAATGAAGGTCCCTCGTTCTGCCTTACCAGGGACATGCGTACTTGCATGTGAGCGTTAGCTGTGTTTATAGGATAATGAGGCCCCTGGGCCTCTTGTTTTTAATATTGCTGATTCACAAGACGACACGCACATGTATTTGATAAAATAAATCATGTACAATCTCATATATATCAACCAGCAATCTATGGAAATGTGGAAGGTGCTGGTCGATTTTGTTCTGTTTATTTACTCTGAATGTTTAAATTCGGCGGCGTGGATTTTTGTGATGTTCTTGGGTGTGTATCTGTCTGTGCGTCTGCCTGTGCGTCTGTCTGTCTTTCTGTTAACAAAATATCTCAGTATTTCATCTATCAATTTCATTTTTAGGAGGACCCAGCGAGGGATAGAGTGATTCGATTTTGAGAGAAATCGTCACAGGGCAAGGATGGGTGTGAGACTGTGAGTGGTCCGAAGTCTTGCCCAATGATACGAGAAATGGGGACATTTTTTAAGCTGCAACTTTCATAAACAGTGAGAGATAGACAGGTGATTACTATAAGACAGTAAGAGGAAGTCATATATTGGGACTCCAATGGCACCATAATATTTGACCATGAGCGACCGTGAAAGGCTAATTTCAAGATTAATTAGATTTTAGGCTTCTTTCTCGTAAAGGATCTGAGTTAAGCCACATATTACTATTAAACGCTAATAGAGAATCATGCAGGGAGTCGGTCCAATGGCACCAACACATTTGACCTTAAGCGGCCTTGATTTGACCTTTCAAGGTCACTCAGAGTTTAATGGCTTGTGCCTCGTAAAGAGATATCATATTTGGCGAGTCCAGCTGCACCATCAGATGAGGCATTGGGTGATCTCGAAAGTCAAATCCAAGGGTACTCATATCTCGAAGTCTTATATTTAGTAAAAGGGCCGAGTTTGGCCATATGCTATTGCTAAACACTAATAGGAAACAATATATGGGGTGTCCAATGTGGCCATCACGTTTCGTATTGAGTGACCTTCAAACCCAACTACAAATATTGCCTTTTATCGCCCTCCCTGTATGTACCATAAGTGTACATGTACTACAAGTTTGTGGGCTGTTGTACGGGTGGGGGTTCCGACTGTCGCAGCGATCTTTCTTGTTTATGGTTGTCATACTGTTGGTTTGGCTAGAAATTGAGCCTTAGTCCCGTCAATATTGTTAGACTAGTATTCTGCTGAAATAACATATTCTTATACAGAGTAGTCCCTACATTTTATGACCACCCATTCAGCCAGAAATATGTGGTTTTAAATTGGAGGTGGTGTTAAAATGGAGGGATATTTGTATTGAAAATATCAGAGTGGTGGCACTGATGGCCAGTCTTAAAATTAAAGGAATCGTTAAATAGAGGGGTCTTAAATTGCAGGAACTACTGTACATACATGTAGTACCTGATATCATTTGCCTTATGCTCAGCGAAAGCACATGGATCTGTCCATGCTAAGGCGTGGACAAGGAATAAAACATGCCCTAGGTGGATACTGCACATAACAACAGGCAAGTCCCTACTGCCGTCATGATTCTTTCAGTGATCTTTATCTTTCACCCCGGGTCTTTTCATAAACTCTTCACGTCTATAACTGAAAGAAGGTTCTTCCACGTGCTTGAGCTTACCGCATCATTTGATGTGCCTGATTATCCACAGGGTTCTACCTTGCCCCATGGATTAATACATCACTGGCCTTTTTTTTGATTATGGAAAATTTGGTAGACAAACGGCACAGTATAAATTCACTTCTTAATTACACTCCTCTTCAACCCCCTTGTGTACGGTCCAAACAAGACCGCCAAGAAAACGATCTTTTATTGCATAGTACCAGCTATTGTGGGACTGATTTAAAGTAGGTTGCTGGACACATTGGAGAAAATTGGCTTGATTTACAGAAGCGGCCTGGCCGTCATTCAACAATACATGACTGTGGTGTTGGTGGCTGACATGATTTTGTGTGCCTCACGTTTCATGTATGTGCAGTGATTACCATTTTCTTTGTCGTTTGTGTGAGCCATTTGACAAGGTAAATGTTCATTTAACACAGGGTAATGTAACCAAAGACTGTGCAGAAAGTATTAACACTTACACATTTGTAGGTGTCAATAATAATTGCAAGACCTAATAAAACAAAACGTCGAAATGTCCCTTTCAACATCCTGACCCCCAAAGCATGCAAAGAGTGAAAGCCCTGCCTGGTGACGTCAGAGGTGAATCCTAATCCGGTATCAGTTAACAGCCTGATAACATGGTGAAGATTAATTTAGCTAAACGCATTCATTAGATATATATTACCATTAATTAAGATTAACCTACTGCTGGTGGCTCTGAGATACAGAAAATTCTTGTGCAAACTTGTGTGGCATCCTAGTATTGTTAACTAGTAATGAACTACCACGCCACTGCCTTTGAGGCTATGGATTCAGTAAGACCCTGTACCCCATATGAGATTTGGCCAGTGAATTTTCCCGGTGAAGAAAATGAAGAAATCCGCATGTGGATCCTGGAAAAGTATGGTAGAAGTTACATTTACCTTTGCAACTTAATGCAGTGTACTCAACCTTCTGGTTAGCCGTGAAAAAAATAATTTCCTTTATCTGATGGTACTGGATCGCTTTTAGTGTTGCCGAGAATCGTTATGCATGTGTTGTCATGTTTACGGTTCTCTTGGCCATTAGTATCTTTGCAAATAACTGCAGGCATGGCACCGCAACCCAGGCTTGTGCCAGACTGCAATATGCTTATTTCTGGACAGCTAATCTATATTCAGTGATTAGGTTCTAAAAATAGACTTGTGAAAAAATAGTAAATGCAGACGTCTATAAGGAGAGGGAAGAGAAGTAACGGCAAAGGCTTTTTTCGGAAAGATAGGAAACAAGGCTTCAGACGCAGGGGGTATCACTGCTCAAACAAGAAACAGGCTGACAGATGCGTGAACTAAACTACATGTAAAAGAGAAAAGAAAGTGAACACGAAAGTAGGGAAGAGGGTTAAGCAGGTTCAGTGTGAGAAAGAACTAAAATATAAAGTAAGGAAATGGTGCAGTAAATTAGCGTCTTAATGAAGGGCGCAAGTGATAAAATGAAACGAGAAACGCAGCAAACGAGAAACGACAGAATGAACCCAGGTGAAAGGGGGGGGGGGACAAGAACAGAACAGAATAGAATAAACAGAACGGTAATATATATCATTAGCGGGTTTATATTGGCAATGAGAGCCACAACATATTTATAAGGTTAATATGCCGTTAATTAAATAGCTTTGACTTAATGATTTGATTGAATGTAATAGGAGGTATAATGGATGTGGATGAAGGCTGTCATTTAAAACAATACATGTGCATCAAACATATTGGCAGTATGACCAAGTATATTCTCTGTCACAGTATTGCATATCTTCAAATCTGGCGGTAATCAAAGGGTGCGTACCGTTGAAAATATTCAGCAATTGCTGCAATTTCAAGTTGATATCTAAAAGGATTGGTTCACGCGGTTCCGTATATTGCCCTGTTTTCTGTTTTCAAAGTTGCCATGGCAGATACTTTCACATAAAATGCCAAGCCTACTTAAGTTTTATCAATATCACTCCACCCCAGTACCGCGTAACAAAGGAGTGAAGCTGCACACAACTTTTCACGTAGCTTGAATGCAAAGATAAAATATATCTTTTTATGTGCTGATGGGGCTCTTCCCTTGGAATATGAGTATAATTTGCCAATATGAACGACCATACTTTCAGGGAATGGCAAAGGAATGACGAAGGACGTAGAGAGATAGAAATACAAATCCCAAGAGTGCAAAACAGCACGAAGATCTCTAAAACAATCAGCTCCAGTGTCCTCTCGTGTCACGTGACCTCCGTGCTTATTCGCAGACCGCCGTCTGTGAGTGAACTTGACATGGCCGTGCCTTAACCCAATTAAGAACCAAAATGACTTGAACTGTCACCCCAACGCAAAACTGCGCCCCGTGAAACCCATACGAAATAAGTGGCGACTTCGGCGCCTGTGTCTCAATGACTGCTTAGGGAGAAAACGCCAACTGAAAGGCCGATGAGGAAACATCAGATTTGTTCCTGTTGCGTCAGTTGGTGTTTGTACCAGCCAAGATGTGACCTGATATTTTTTTATCCTGATATCAGCTGACTCTTGTGTATATGCTGGGAAATGTCACTTCTTCCTAAGGCGCTGATATGTGTCATCTGGCCTTACAATCTTACACCCAAATGCAATACACACTACCGGCCAAAATGTTTCTGACATGCATGTTAGATGTGCAAAATGAAATAGCATTTTTGATATCAGTGTAGTACATGTACAACGTAGTTGCCAAATCAATCAGCTCAAATACGGCTAATTTAGGAGTCACAAGCATCCAAGTCAAATGCGCCTCTACTCAGATGAAGTTTCATTGAGAGTTGTGAGGAAATGCAAAAAAAAAAAAAAAAATACCAATTGTGTATCTTTGATTGTGTGCGACAACGATTTTGGCCGATGATGTATGAGATTTCTGTTTTTATGTGTCCAGTCTATAATGCAGTTTGTCATAATTTGACGACGTTCATTAATCTAACTCAAAAATCACCATTAATTCATTAATCCACCTCAAAAATCACCATTTTCAGACTCATTATAATTGTTGTTTTGTATTGCCGAAGTCCCTGTCGGCAAATAGCACGCTTATGTTAGTGCTATTTTTATTGTAGCACCGATGTTATTAAAGTAAAACTTTATTTTGCATTTTATCTTCCTTAACCGAAATCTCACGAATTAGCTACCTGCTTATTCCATGTTCATTCACGGCACATGGCGGATGGAATCGTCAATCAACATAATCAACTTCTTTAGTTTGCAATCATGAATGTGAGACACATGCAGTTTTATGCCTACCCTATCCGATGAACACCGTTGTAAATTTCCGAAAAAGAATAACACTGTAGTTTTTAATTACTTTAAAACGTAAACATTAAACCACTAAAATATATTTGTGTAAGAAGTGACGTAGGAATTCTTGCCCATAACATTCATTTAAACGTACAATGTTTCACATCAAAAACTCTATTCAATGTACCATTCACGGACATGAATGTAAAAAGCGGTACCTGTATAATACTAGGTGATTCTTGCAAGAAAATATTTTACCTACTCTTAGCAAAACACATTTCACTAGAATTTTTAGTCATTAGAGGTTGTAATTTAGTTCTTCCACGTAAGCTGACAATAGGTACCTCATTATACAGATGAAAGTGAGAAATCTGGTAACGAACACTTCATTACAAGTAGTACACATGCACGCCTCCCCCCCCCCCCAAAAAAAAAAAAAAGCGAGCAGAATGAGAACGATTTCTAGTATTATTCCAGAGACAAGGGTAAATCCCCTATCTGGCACAGGCTGGAATTAAAACCCAAACAAACGCCATTTGAATACGCATGGGATATTTATTTTCATGGACGCATATCTGTGAATATAAATTCAAACATAAACACAATTCTAAGAACATAATGTAAGGGCGTCTGGAATTCGTGTGTGAATGAATCCCGTTACTAGAGGGTTACCAGAAAATCCTGAAATAAAGTGGTAAATACGGACATTAATTACCTTACCAAGCTAATATTCCCACTTCTCATTCCGGCAAAGATTTCCAAGCTCATGTACCAGTGGTCCCGTTCTGAAGTGACATCTAACTTGCTGTTTGATAATTTAATGGTGTATTATCTACGTTATTTTGTACACTGTTAGTGTCAGAACATAGCATAAATGACGTAGTAATACCCACAAGGCCTTGCTGGAATAGGCAAACGTCGTGAGCACAATGTCTATAGAGTGTGATCTACCTTTACCCAGAAGACACCAGAAAACATACTTCGAGGAAGAACTGAACAAACAAGCCACTACGCATATGAAGGAACACAAAATTACGAGGAAGCAGAAGAAAGAAGCAAGCCCAGACGACCAGCGCTGAACGGCTAGCAAACTGCCGTCTTCACAAAGAATGCTCAAACCTCCAACACGTACTGTACACGTTGCAGTACAGCAGTTTCTGGAGATTACAATAACGTAACGATTCACACACAAATGGACACATCCGCCTGTATTATATAGAAGACGAAGCACGCTTACCTCCCCTTTAGCACAAAATATAAATGCATGAAACCGACATGTAACAGTTACACTGTACATAAGCACGACCTAGGAACGCTTCAAACGAACCGCCAACCCTCGGTCAGTGTACTCTTATGCTTTTTACATGGTAATACTGGATTAGGTTGACACGTTTGACCATTGACAGCGTCGTCAGCACTGATAGCTCGCGCATTTGCAGTACACCTCACTGCCGAGTGACGGTGCACAAAATATAAATGTTTGATCATACATGTAGTTCCCTGGAAATGGATTCTATTTCCGGCACATGTATGCTACGATTGAGACCTGATACAACATTTCTCTGAGCAATAGCATAAATTTTACTTTAATTTTCCAAATTGAATCTTGGGTAAGCATTCATATATATACATATAGAAATGATCATTACTCATATAAGAAATTAACAGTCTCTTTCAATAAAAGTGTATCTGACAAAATTTTCCTGTACAGTGAGAAGCCAATTCTGGAAAACATTTAGAACCAAAGGTAGGTCATTTTGACGGAATCCATTGAGTACCTTTAACTATTCAGTCTTATTCTGTCATGCTGTGAAAGAGAGTCACCCCAGGTGTACCGCGTGGGAGCAAAAACTACAGCACAAAACAGCACGGAAGCGGCAAGTTAAGAGGTTGCGCATAGAAAAATAAGCTCCACTTGTGTCGTTCTTTCTTTATACTACCCTAAAAGCGTGACCATTATTCTTGTATATCTAATGACAGTGAGTATATCTAAGCACACCACACTATAGATTTGACCTGTACTCCTCCACGTCTACATAAAGCGACACCTTCAACGAAGCTCAATTTGAGGAACAAATAAAGAACGAAAACATGGACGGTTGTCTAAATTACACGCAACACGCTGCTGGATATTAATGGTACATCCTGAAAAATGCAGGAGTTTGACTTGACACTGGAGTTTTGAATAGATACTCTCTTCTTCACACAAATGGATTCAACGGTACACACTGAACACGAACCTAACAAGTTTGGCACATCTGTGAAACTTCCCTATTTTAACATAACAACAGCCACGGGGAACGTTTCTTTACGCCGAAGGTTACAGTACCCACGTCTCGGTACAATGCAATCCTAATGCTTATGCTATCTGGGGGAGGGAGTCAGTGACTCAGTATGATCCTGAATGCAAGGCAATCATGCAATGGAATACAGTTCGACTTGTCACATTGGTAAGCTGGAGTTGATGAGAGAATCTTGCTTGACCGTAACTGACAAGAATCAAAGCTATATCGAGGGCTTCCTAACTGGTCAGCATCAAATGACTTCCTAACTGCTCAGCATCCAATGTACATGTACCTCTGTCATTTTAGGACACGTCCAGCCATCACACATTCCCTTTTATGCCGGAGGAAGATTTAAAGTCCCTCTAAGACATCAGACGTAACACGTCCTGTCATCTGTCCACAATCGGAGACAGTATTTGAAACACCCACAAAAATATAATAACATCGCAGCGTTTCCGATGGCTGACGAATGCAGTGTACATCTGCCCCAACCCTTGCTATCCGCACTGATCCCCCCTCAACCAACGCACAGTTCTGATAGATTCTCTGGTCCCGCCAGTGCAACCTGCCACTCTCATTGCGAAAGTGAACTGACTTAGAATGCGACTGACTATCTGCAATCGCGGAGTGTAGCCAGGGTAGTACAGCTGTAGTTGTTGACCCTAGATGAACCCGTACTAGCATGGCGGTCCCCTCTCGCTGCCAGGGGATACCTGAGGATAGGCGAGTCAGCTACAGCTGCAGCTGCATGAGTCCAGCTGAGAGGAGTTCGTGTTGACCGCTACCTCTGTACATGTAGCTTTGATCACGTTCTTTCTGTCTCGCACGCAAGACAGTCTGGTCCGCTGCTGCCAGAGGGTGAAGGTACATGTAGCAGCAGCCACAAGACAACAGGTCGCACACATTGTGATGACGTAGTCCGACCGTGCACTTTGAAGAGAGTCACTTCCTGTCACACACGATGTTCTAATTCCATGAGGTCCACAGTATCCGGGTCACGTGATACAGGGTCACGTGATACTGGGTTGCCGTTACGCACGTCATTGTTGTTTTTGTGCAGGTCGTTCTGCTGGTGATGGTTATTGGGTATACGCATGCTCCGGCCGTTGCACTTGTTGCCAGATCCAAGGCTGTTCCTCAGCCCCATGTGCTCGGCGTTGGTTGCTATGGAGGCTCGCGTGTACCTTGTGCTTACAGTTCGGCCGTCTCGCCATCGTGACCAACGATGCTTGATTGCGGTCTTGACCTGGCGAAGGCGAACAGAACTATCGTAACTAGTGTCATATCAACGTACGCCGACTTTCAGGGAGACTCGCCCTGGACATGTTGCTGTTCGTAGAAGTCGAGTTGAGTAAATGTTACCCATCATGATTACCAACCATACTAGGAGCCTTACCTGTTCAACTTCTTTTCATACACTAGCAACACAAGCAAAATATTGTTCCCCTAATGCATGCTATTTCCGACCCGCACAAAGTCTACCTTAGATGAAGAAACACTGCTAAGCCAATATTAAATGGGACATGCGAAGTTGCGAAAATTATGCTAGATGTACATCTAATTCCAAATGCTAGAGGCTTCTCATTACCATGACATCATTACACGTATTATCAATATTATCTTGGATCACCAAAAATATACCTCGCCATTGAGGAAGCAGTAGAAGAGAGTGACCATAAGACCTTGGGCCGATTGGAGGATGGTGTTGATGTAGACGAAGGCGATCTTGGACGTCTCGTTCTCGTCTGGGTGGGTGATAAACAGGATGTACGTGGTCCCTAGCAACGGAAAGAGGATGGCTGTCGCGCGCACAGCTTTTCTGGAAACCACAATAATGCAACCAATTAAACCAAACGCTGCCGGAATTATAAAATAGAGACACATGGATCTGTGGAAGAGAAGATCTCCAATCGAAAAACGTGGAACACATGCACGAGGTACCAGAAGATGAGGAACCTCAAGGAACAAATTGGAACTTGTGTAAGAGGTACTACACAAACACTGCAGTTTCTGCAATACAACATGCATTACTTTCTTATAACCTAGCCCTTATCGCCAAAGGAAATACTTGTATGTGCAAGACACCCGATGCCGTTGCTACACTGACCTGTATTGTACGTGCACGGTGTTGGATGCCCGCAATTTGGTCACCAGGACTGCCAGGATGCTGATCAGAAAACCCAGGTTCAGCTGCAAGGCAGAACACTCTGCTAGACAACACTCTAATGGGTTAGGGTCACAGACTCTAGACTCGTAACACGCTAGCACTCTCCTCGTATCCAGCTCACCAACCTAACGTGTATACACGTTCTTTGTTATTACATGTATGGTCCACGATATCTATCAGAACTATCCTGGCTTGTCATTTCGCGCCTGAAAGTCATGAGCTGATAATATTTTGAACAACAAAATACACAGACAAACAAGTGTAGGTCCAGTTACCCGTGTAATATAATCAATATTTGAAATGTGATTTATGACAAATGTCACCTTATCGGCCTCTGTACTATTGTCCACAAGTACGTACCAGCAGAACAACAAGTATTGGGCCGATGTAGATGTAGTCATAAGCATCATCCTCATCATCCTCTATCGGCAACCAGCATCTGCAAGCGACAAGCATAACCGCACGGATAACATTGAAATTCTTCTCTTCCACCCGGTTGAGCTATGGCTGAATGTAATACGATTATTATTATTATTATAAGCTGAGATTAAAAGATTACTGCTTCAGATCGATGGCTTTATAGTAGCGTATAAATGTCAGCAAATATTTGATAGACTTACCTTTCGCTGAGAAACTGTACTCGTATGATCGCCCATATGACGACAACAGCAGCTGGTACGCCTACAGAAATGGGACAGATAAGATGTGCCCTCAGTGACATAATCATGCAGAAAAAGCGCTACAAGTCTTCTAGATATTTATTTCTGCAGATTCGGACCCTGTGGAAGGTTTTGCCTGTCTTGTGTGTGGTGGTGTCAGTAGAGTTCTTCCCAATCCAAAAAGTGCATTTCAACAATTTGTATTATAAATACCCTGTAAAATGACGGATGCTATCGACAGACACAAATCATCTCTCTACAATACTTACATATACACATAACATACTACATTATTGTAAAGTCAATGTTCAAACTACGTGCGACAGCTCACCCCAGCCTAAGAGGCCGAACCACCAGAAGCGGATATTTTCTATGGTGAAGGTCCACACGATGATCAGATGGAGGTAGACGCCCTCCACTAACATCCAGAAGAAGTTGGTCACCTGCAGGTAGTTGTACGTCGCCACTATCAGTCGACAGATCCACTGGAAAGAGAAACTGGTTCTGTTGGCTGTTTACCTTCGCTTAGTGGAAAACATACTCACCAGAGGCACAGTGGTCTTGATACTCTGTTTGACCACGTAGCACATTAGATCATGTTAGACTTACTCTTATTAGCCTGCCTAAGTTCACGCGACAGACCTTTATTTTGACATTTAATCAATGGACAAAAAGTGACCTTGGCGTATTCAAGGCATAGACTTCTCCATATACATGTATGCTGCTTACTAATCCCCAGGTCAAACATTTTGACCACTTCGCAATATTCGCAACAGATGTCTGTTTCGCCCTAGGAGCAGTGGTTTCAGAGTTACAGGTCAATATTCAGAAAAAATTGTATTAAATAGTCCCCAAATGGACTTTGATGACGTCGACATAAAAGTTTACCCACTGTGCTGTACGAGCACTATAATAACACTATTTTCACAGACGTATGGAAATACACACAGACGCCTACGAAACGAGGATCGCTAAGATTCGCTATGCTTAGACAGTCCAGCAGAGCTAAAGCCCTGCAATATAATCAGGTCAAGGTGTGCCAACCGTCACTTAGAGAATTTTCTCTTGTTTGCAGTTATTACTCGTAATTATACAGAATTTCAGGCATGTGAAACCACAGGTGTTGGCTGAAAAACAAAACTTATCTAAACAATATGTATCATTCAAATTATCCAATCCAATGGATAATGATGACACTCTATACCCCAAGGACATACATTATAACGTACATTTTCTTGACTCTGTTGCCTAACAGTACAAAAATATTATCCCATGAAACTCCAATAAAATGTTAAGGCGAGTACAGCACACTATTATTGTAATTCCATTCTGTGGGTCATACCATAGACGCATACAGTGGAGACTTCTCGATATACACAACGGGGATCACGCTGTTCATGATCAGCCAAAGCAAGCTCTTCAACAGGAAGGTCACGATCAGGTGACAGTGTATACGGTTGCGGAGACATCTTAAACTTCTGTAAACAAAACAACAAAAGACATATTACTTGGGTTATCTGCAGATCTGGCAAAGATAGATGTACAGGTATACAATATATTTAGATAGAGGCAAATGCAAAAGTCTAATGCAAAAAAAAATGCACAACGATTCCTCCATACTAATTAGTGCAAAGCTCTACCTAACGCACAGGAATCGTAATTATATGAGGTTAATATTTAACCTCGGCACACCCTTGTAACTACACACTGTACGTATATTGAGCTTCGTTTTTGGCAACAACCTCCTCCAGTAGCGAACCGTAACTCCCAAGCTTTAATGTACTCTTTATAGTGTATTTCCATTAAGGTAACCGCTTGACACAAATTTTACAGTTTGTTGAGAATGTTATTTTATTTGTTTTTAATTGTAAGCAGTTTGACACAGATTTTATGTTTTATTGATCATATTATTTTATTTGTTTGTAATTCTAAGCATCAGCAGCAGCAGTAGTAGTAGCAGCAGCAGCAGCGACGGCAGCAGCAGCAGCAGCAGCAGCAGCAGCGGCGGTGGTGGTGGTGGTGGTGGTGGTCGTGGTGGTGGTGGTGTAGTACACTGGAGTAGCATCAGTACCAACCACCACTATATGACCGCAAGTGTTTGGTGTGTTACTTTTTGGTATGTGGTGTGGCTAAAACAGGTTTCCTCTTCATGCCCTATAAATACAATCGGTCCATTACCTACAGTTACTTCCACCAGTATGATGTCGTCTGGTTGACATTCCAACTTACTTGAAGTAGATGAAGATGAACAACGCCACGGCACCGGCCAAAAGGGACAGAGTAAAACCAATGTAATACATCAACCGGGTCGTGTAGTTGTGGATCGAGAAAGGATCCTAAAAAATAACAAGAAACAAAGAAGTACAGAGCAATTTCTTCGAGCAGATTGGGTCCCCAAAGAGGTTACGTCCAAGTGACGTAAGCAATAACGCACGCCACAGGAATACGTCGGATGAGCCAGCGGCCACGGCAGTTGCAGGAGTGACATTTATGATCTATTACGACGGACGCATGAAGGATTGGCAGTGGTACTAATTGGACATCATATCCGAATGGCGTTGCAAGTTAGCCATGATCTAGATGCGGGAGACAATGCAGTTACGAAACATGGTTCCTTGTCGGGAACATTTATGGAAGGATGGAGCTAAATCTATTTATGCTTTATCTGGAAGGTCAAGACAGACATAAAAATCAGGAACGGCACGGGATGATTTATGTGCTCTGGACCAAACAATGTTCTTAAAACGATCGATTGATTGCAGAAAGATGGAAAATTTACGAGCATCGCTAACCTAATAATTCAGCATATGCCCCGGTTTGTACCAAACTTGGGGGGGTATGACACTGGTCTTGTCAGAGTAAGGTAAGTCACGGTAAGGGTTCACCACCACAGCAGCGGCGACATGTGGCGGCTAGTACTACACTGGCTGGTGCATGTACTACGGTCCACAGGCGTTTTTGGTCTGGCTGTCACTGGCAGTTTTTGTTTTTAGGTTTCGGAAAATGTCGACGGCAGGTGGACCGCCTGTGGTGCAGTGGCAGCCCTGCCAGCTGTAAAGGACCAGAAGCGCTCCTCCTATGCTGGGCCATAAAACTGATTTACTTTCCATAACGACTTCATTCCGGAAGCTGCGCTGGGAAGGGTCTATTCACCTGGCCGTGTGATCAACAGAACGGAATGCATACAAGAGAGGCTAGCAGCGGGCGGAAGGTTGTCCAAATATCTACAAGTCAACTGGAGCTTATCTACTATGTGATGCCACAACTAAAAGCCTTTCTTGATCTAAGACTGTTCCACAGAGGGCTCTGTGGTCATACGTCAGGAGCATTTTCCCATTTCGTCTTTCGAGACAAAGGATGGGATAACACAGGTTAATTAGCTCAGCTACCCCCTTCACGTACAAACCGACATAAACAGATGTTTTGCATTATTCTCACAGATAGCATCGTGCCTTGCGTATATGTGAGCGTAGTTTGAGCACAAGACATTCCATGCATCTACACACTATCGTCCAAAATGGTTGTGCTACTCATTTTAGATGTGCTATTTGAAATAAAAAGGTTTGTCACAATTCACTAGCTGTCTGGTTGAATAACTAAAATATGGTTTTAATTAAAGACTCACAATTTTTGTTTTTAATTTTGTCCACCTCGATCCTTTGTGTCATTGCCAGTGCATCGTTTTTAGCTCTGCTTTGTGCTACTGCACAGCAGAGCTACTGTCGTCACGCGCGGGCGTCCGTCGTCCGTCCGTAGACATCGTTTTCTCGGAAACCGCCAAGTGGATTGACACCAAATTTTACTGACAGGTACCTATCCACCATATCTCTAGACCATTTTTTTGTTTTTCAAAATTTTAAATTTTTGATTTTTTACGATTTTTTTTCGTTTTCGTTAACA
>JAAUYG010016394.1_pt1 | contig 19130 bp, 12 predicted proteins | sample 7278091 | NCBI WGS metagenome assembly JAAUYG01 (sample SAMN14350201, study PRJNA611818) | marine sediment metagenome | isolation source: surface marine sediment (0.6m) | place: French Polynesia: Moorea | collected 2018-08
AAGGCATTCTCTGTTGGTTGGGGGTGATATATGGGGCCTGGCTAATGACCTAGGTGAAATGAGAAGGATCCCTGGCAGACTGTCTACCGCTTTCATGTCCTGTGAACAGCCCGCAGGGACTAAACTTTTTCCACAGGGTGAAAGTATCCAGTTCACCAGCCACAGGTTATCCAATAACCCTGTAAGCCACTGATAGGGACCCCTTCAGGGGTGGTAATGGCTATGCATGGTCATGGTCGCAAAATCCCCGGGAATGAGGGACAGGAACCAACTTGAGGGGAAGGTAGGGAGGGAGGGGTTAGAGTAATTTTCTGCTTTCCATAAAAGTTTGACAGTAATCTGGTAAGTTGGCTAAAGAAGTCCCAAAGTCTATCATAAAGCCAGTTTCAGCTGGAAAATCGTCACATTCATACTGCCACATCATAAGAAGATACCCACTAGAATATGCACATTCATAATCAATAATTTTTTTGATGTATACCATACAAGGCATTTTGATAGTATTCCATGATGGATCCCACACCTGCATATTTTGCCAATCAATCTGAAACACTTCTTTTTCTAGGTCGCAGGTTAAGTACAATGTATCATTCCATTTCAATTATGAAGCAGCAAAAATGTCTCCACCACACCTGGTAGAAGGTGCCTCGTTTGCGCGGCAGTTTCGTAGGAGAAGGAATCGTTGCAATGTTTCACCGGGAGCTTGTGGCCCATCTTATTCGCAATTAACTTTCATAGCTGCTCATTATAATTCATTTGGATTGCTATTTAGAAAGCCTCAGTTGAGTAAAATGCAAGGTAGAATGGTCGGCTCCTGGGCCGCAAGGTTGTTTTTGCCGGCGGCAGTATATAGTCTTATAATTTGATTATGCACACATAAACGCCTGTTGGTATGTGTGAACAGGTTACAGGGGTCAATGTGGCCAGCCAAACTTCCAGCTATTACACAGACACAGGAATCGACCAGTAGTAGTTCTGTCGTACAGTACCAGTGTATATAATGCTAGAAGAAGTGGCAGACACTTTCTTGCTATCCCATTATCACTCCAACTAAAGATCCTTTTCTGTTTCAGGTTTATAAGAGCTGGCTTGTTGTGTAGAGTTACTTACCAGTACCAGAGTTGAACCTTGAACCCCCACAGATTAGAAGCTAATCTTTATTCCTATCGCCCAGGTATTACAACCAATAAAAGTTCTACCACAAGTGGCAGGTCCATCTTCAAATTATCTCATTTCATTCATGGCCCTTACCGGATATGCATACATATGTAAAATATACTTTCTGACATTTTTCAGTACCTTGTTATAGATCTAGCATTATTTTTCTAAACTTTTGCTCACTTTTCTAGACATATCACTAACTTTACAACCAAACTTCTGTATAGATATTTCAAGTGTGTGTGTGTGGGGGGGGGGGGGGGGGGCGGGAGGCTTCCATGGAAGAAAAATTTCAGAACCTGAAGTCATACATGCTAAAGTGTTGCTCCAGTAACCTAAATGAACGCAAAGTTTGCTAAAATTCTAGTAGAAATCCTTCAACCATGGTGATATCCCGGACCAACAAACTATCTCAAAGTCACTGGGAATGAGAATCTTCTATCTGTTTTCTCTTTCTACTCCACTCGCTCTCAGACCTGGCTCTCTCTCTCTGTTGCTCCCCCCTCCTCCCTCCGTCTCTCTCTGGTACACCCACCTCCCAGACTCCTGGGCTTTCCAGAATCCCCTTTAGGCTGATAACCCCCAGCCCGGGCCCCTACTCTCTATCTGCCCCTGGCAACACAACCTCCGGGAGGTTCCCGGTATTACAGATAGTCCTAGCCCTCTCCCAGGTTTTGAGGGCCCCACACTTGAGGCAGACTTGTAGCGGGTATCAGTAGTGATAATATTTCAGTACCTAGGTTATTTCCGTCTAGACTTTCTCTGCTGCTTGCCTTCTCATTCTGCTTGGGAAGCAGAACAGCTCGGTTTCTTTCTGGAGGAAGCTGTTTTGACTGTGCAACAAACACCTTTGAGAGACAGCCGAGCATTCGAGCTTTTCAACACCCTCCTGGTTCCTTTCCCTGTATCCGGAGGGCAAAACACAGCACCACTCCATTGTCCATGCACGGAACCATAGAACAATGACACCAGCAGACACAGGCAAGCAGAAATCTGGATACAAAACATACTTCCTCACACTGTCAACAATATATTTCTTTGATTATTTATTTAAATGATGGCTCTGTAGGTACCAGAATTCAAATTTTCCATGAGTTAGCTTTCCCATTCTCTCACTTATTTATGGATGATGATGCCTTTTGTATTGATCATTGCACATGTTCAGCACAAACCGTTTTCTTTCGTATATTGGTGCAATCTCCATTTTCGTACTTCAGACATTCAATAGTAGTATTTGATAAAACAAATAACATTTTCTGTCTCCGGGGCATGCGGAAGATTTCCTAATGCTGCCGCATCAATAAATTAGATGCACCGGCTGCTCAGAAGCCGCCAGGGATGGGGTAATGGCTTCTCTGGAAAATTAATGCAAAAAAGGCAGAAGAAGAAAAAAAAGTCCAAGAAACAGGAAGAAGATCAGCAAAGATTTCAAATGAGAAAATGGCCGGAACAGGCTTATCTGGAATGAAATTGTTTAGGCCCAAGTTTTCCCATGTTGGGTTTAGTGGGGACAGCAGTGATAGCAGGGATCCTGCCTTATTACATTGGCCTCCGATCCCGAGGGGAGAATTGTGAAAAACCTTCTCCTTATTAAGAAGAAGCCGATACCGAGTTGAGATAAGGATAATTACATCGGGAAGGAACAGGGGCAGAAATCTGGGTCTTTAAGGAGGTGAATTTTCCAATATCTCTTATCATTGATTTTCTTCAGGAATTAGGCTAGCCAATAGGGAGATAAGAGCCTCTCCCCCCCCCCCTTCCCTCCCTCCCCCATCTCCTGCACACCACTGTGAAAAGGGCTAGCTAGCTAGCTGCTTCTCTATCCATCCAACTTCTCCCAGGAGAGGCAAAGGAGCCCTATCCTATCTTGTTTCATTTTCAAAGCAGCACATTTCTTCAAGCCTATCCCATCTTTTTGATCATCTGAAGCAGAATGCAGCCAGGCGAGTCGGACACAACTGCAAAGCTCAGTCCCACGTAGGTGTTTAACTGGTGTGTCTAACTGTGTCCAGGTTTTGCCTTGCCATTTGGATGCAGCGCCTACCTACTTTCCTTTATTTCCCTCCGCCTTTCTTTCTCCTCCTTGGCAGTCTTCTTTCCCTTCTGGATCCTTCCCTGGTAAGTTTCCATACACCTTCTACACAGTCTCTTCCAGCGGCTTGGTTCTGCCAGCGAACACTGACTGGAAGCCCACCACCCAACCCCAGGTACATAAGTCCGGGTATGGCACCACTACAACTTGCCCATTGCTGCTGCTACTGCTAGGTTTCCTTTCTAATGAAAGACAAACACAGAAAAGTGTTCCAGGGAGACGGGAGCACTTAGGACACCATCTCAACCCCTTGTGCTTCCCTTCCAAGGAAACAACCCTATTGTTTTCCCAAGTGAAAACACTTGGGAAATGAATACAGCAACCCTTGGTGCAGAGAAATCAACCTGGCCAAACATATACAGTTGATGCTGGGAAGCAGCAGAAGGAAATGGAGGGGAGGGGGGGGGGGGGGAGGGAGTCATGGTAGGAGGAGGGTTGGGAAGACCCAAGAAATCTCAGAAATCTGTGTCCAATTTGCAGGACAATTACCTTCTGGACACAGTTGTAAGCTGGCGAGATAACCTCACCACCCAGTTTCCATCTTGAAGTCACCCTTGAGTAAAAGCCATGGTAATTTTCTCTAAGGTGGAGGGATAAACATAGAGGGAGGAACATCTAATTGAGCTGATCAGAGTTTATATCCCTTTTGGCCAAGTACAATGGGTTTTCCAAATGGTGTGGTCTTTGATGGTCCTAGTGGACAATAACAAACTCCCTAGCTACCCAGCCATGCTTCAACCCCTGTATCTGTTACAAACACGATCCAGCAATACCACTTTAGCACTTCTGTGCAACATAAAAGAAAACCAGAAATGGATAAAAAGCCTCAAAGGTGTTTACCAGAAATTGGTTTTATCCGTTTCAGGAGCAGGAAATTTTTCCTGTAGATGTCAATGCACTGGGCTTGCCATAATCCACTTACGATAACCTTGGTGTTACCAAAGGCAACCAAGGAGTAACTAAACTCACCTCGAAGTAAGGAATGCCAAATGGAAGAAGCAATAGACGTGTAACAGAGTATGCCATTTACATGGCTCATTCTCTCTAAAATGTACACCTCATCCAATATTCTAGTAATAACCAGCCCTTACCCAGGCAAGATTGGCTAACGCTAACTTCTTCCTACACAATTTTTGGGCTGGCCTCCATAGGCTATTTTACCCCTAACATCTCCTCTCTCTCTCCCTCCCTCTCTCGCTCTTATAACCAAGGACCATCTTCCCTGGTAGCGCCTCTTTGGGGGCTGGAGGAGACTTTGTTATTTCCCCCAGTCTGCAATTCTATATAATTTATAGATATTCAATAACATTTCTTGTGGCAACTAAGACGCAAGGCCAGTGATAGTCTCCCGGACCTCCTTCCCGGGGCTGCAGACGCTGCTGCTTTAAGTGCCGGCAATGCTGCCACTGAAAAACAGATTTGTTTTCAGTTTGTTTAAGAGATGCTACTGCACATTTAGAGATCTCCAATTTATTTTGACAGGTGGAGACCCCCTGGCTTTAAGGCCTGGGGGTCCTTCCGATGGTCCAGCCTATCTACTCTCCCCTTGCTGGCCAAGCTGAGGCTCCTGGTGGCGGCAGTGGTAACTTGGGCCCCCAGTATGCCCCTAAAACAGCAGCTCTCTTTTTTAAAAAAAGCTTCCTGCCCCCAAGTCTCGGATTTGGCTTACTTTTGGAGATAAGAACCGGCAATAGGAGCAAGGTGATAGTCTCCTGTAGTGAGATAATGCAGTAATACCTGGAGAGCTGGCCAGAGTTGGGAGTGAAGGAGAATCATCCCCCAGGGAAAGATGCCCATAAAACAATATCTGCAGATAGTAATCCCTTCAGCTATTATTTTACAGCATACAATAGAGCTTCAGAAATATTTGAGCTGCTGGAAGGCCACCATTCGGAATTGATATAACTGACTAACATCTCTGGTTTTCAAACATAATTTTTGCATGCTTTCAGGCAGTATATGATAGGTGGCCAAAAAAAAAAGGACAGTTCACTCTACTATAAACTGGTTTTGTCATTCCACATGTAGGAAGCTGGAACTGAATTCAGCACAGTTGGAAACAAGGAGGCTTTTGGTTTCCCAAGTGATGTCATGAATGGAATAGCCAATCCTCCAAACAATCCAGATGGTTGAACAAGGTTATCTGATACCTTAGCCTGGGGCTGCCTGGCAGTTGCTCAGGGTATCGTTGTCACCAGGGGTGACAGGGTCACCACTGGCCCTGACCTTTAGGGAGATGACCGTCTGTCAGCCCATTGCACAGCTCTGGGGACTGGGCCATGCAGCAGACACCCTTCCAGTCAGTCAACTTACCCTGCCACCATTCTCCCCATAGGAACACTGCCCCATGGGTCAAAGGGTAATGGGTCCTCCTGCTGAAGACTGGGCAATAAAAATACAGGCGAATATTTCTCTTATGAGACACCCTTTCATGCACGTGCATACTGCTCCGTTTCTAACTGAGGTTCATTGGAAAGACACTATTTTGGATTAAATCAGAATTATCACGACAGGTAAAAGGGATTCCGATTATGCCCAGGTTCTTCTTTTTCATGTCGTTGCTTAAGAATTCTGTCAACCCTTGTCAGTGGAGGCTGATTAACATATATAGTGATGAGCCTTGCCTTGTTTACCACAAATGGATCATGTGGCTTATTTGAGTGGTAATTCCTTAGTTTTCTTTAGTATGCAGATTAGCTGCCTGAAACCAGAATCATCAAAAGAGCAAAGACACCTCCGAGCGTGGCAGACCTTTTCAGAAATCTGGGCCCCCAAGGTAAGCCTGACTCCTGCCACGGCTGTCAGCTAGCTGCCACAGAGCCCGCCCAGACCCTGCCACCCGGGGCCAAGCTTCCACCATCATTCACCAGATGGCAGCAGGGTCTAGGCTGCTTGCCAAGAGAGGCTAGGCTACATGGCTAGCTGTTTGTCTGTCTGTCTGTCCCGCTGAGGCACAGGAAGGGAACAGATGTAAACTGTTTGCCCTTGCCAAATAAAAACAGATAATTTGACCTGACCTCGGGTATGATACAACAGCCATGGCAATGAGATACATGATGTATGTCCAAACACACCGGCATGGTAGTATAGAAGCCTCCCTGCACGGAAAATAAATGCATCTGAACTTGGAAGTGACTGCTGCTGCACTTTATCATGGAGAGTCCCAGGCTCATTCTTTGGCTTGGGCAAGGTTTTGAGGCTGAATCCTGGATTGTATGGCAGGACAGTTCTGTTTGTCTTTTCCCAGAAACCAGAAAGCAAACTGGGCTGGTGAGTTCTGCTCTGGAACCTGCTGCTGTAAAATGGTCTGTCAGGCACTCTAACACCCTACACAGTACACAAGCCAAGTGTCCAGTAGTGTGGGAATCACCCTGGTGGAACTGTTCCGAGATCTGGAAATACTGGCTTTTGTAATAAAAGCAACAAGGCTACATCTCTAGCCAGGAGGTGCTGATGTGAATAACAGGCATGCCAGGGACCTGGAAGCTGGGACCTGGGAGCCAGAGAAAGAGAAAAATTTGGGGAGCCGCCCAGGAGCCTGACCACCCAGGGGCATAATCAAGGGAGTAGGTTCAGGCGCGAATTCTGGTCTGGTCCGGATAGTGCTGGTAAGGGGGAGGAGGGGGGGGGGGAGAAAGAGCAGGGGGGGAGCACTGACCACTGGGACCTGGTTACACAGGGAAAAGGCCAGTCAGTGGCAGCCTCCGCAGGTGTTCAGACTGGTGATTAGAGAGCCTAATGGGCTCCAAGGAAGCAACTTAGGTAAACATAAGAAGCTAGTTAGATGGCTGATCTTTCCCCTAGGCTGGTTCAATTCGTTACAGGCCCCTGCTGACACCAATCCAACTGTCTGCCCAACACACACTCCACAAAGTCAGGGTCATTAAGTTGAAATTCAAGCCGGCCTTATCCTCCACTGGGGGAGAGGATTTGGGGCATGCTCCCCACCAGAGGCTGGAGCAAACTGGACCAAGCCAGGCTGCATGTACGCCTGGGTGTATACACTTCCATCTCGGTGGTGTACTGCCAGGTCTAAATTAAAAGCAGAGTTGCAGGCAGTCATACTTAGATGTGAGCATAATAAACCAGCTTCTTTCCACCTCTGGAGTAACCAGTAAAGCTACCTACCTGCCTACCGGCCAACCTTGGAGGAGCATTTTGTTTGTACATTTATGGTTTCTCACACTTCACCAATGCATACAGTCATTCTTATTGGAAAAAAGAATTTCCCCAGCTTAATCCAAAAGAAAATAATTTACATACACGTGCGTGTGCGCGTGTGCTCAGGTGTCAACGTTTGTGAGGTCATACAGGACTCTTTCAGGATTTGGGTGGGAAAAGGACTGTTATATAGGGAGGAAGGAGCCGTTATAGGGGCATCAGTGGACGGCTCTGGAGGGACAGGAGCTGGAGGCCATATATTTCTCTCCTCATCCCTCTGGAGAATTTGGAGGTCCTGGCCTCCATTACCAATCTCCAAGAGGCCAGACTGAGAAGACGTGGCTGGCTGGGATGGGAAGCAGGGAAAGTCTCCCAAGGCTAATACAAAACCAACCCACAGTTGCATCCGTGTGTCTCTGATGGCCTAGTATTACCATATTTATTTCATTAAATGCCTCATGCCTTTAGAAAATCTGCAATGTGTTTACTTAGGGAAAACAATTTTTGATTTTTTCAGTTGAATGGTTACTTTTGGAGTTTAGCCCTATCCGCGAAGGACTGGGACACTGCTGACAAGCCTGGAGAAATGATATTGTTCAGGTATTGGAGCATGTGCGCTTATAAGATTGTATACGGTAGTGCTCCCAGTTCCGGCTGTCTTCTGTGCACACACGGAGCAAGGAGAAAAGTGGCAATAGCCACAAGGTATTTGGGAATCCTGTTCTGCCAACAAACAACAGTGGCCAGAACATATCCTTGGAGAGGAGCCCTACAACAAGGGTAAAGAATAAATCGAGCTTGCTTTTGTGGGTTCGGGTACATTTACCTTTGCAAGAGATGATATCCCACAAAACTAACTGTAAATTGCTATGGAGGAAATGCAAGATATAAGCCGTGGTAAATAAACATCATCTAATTCTTTCCTTCAAGTCTGATTGCTCAGATAGTATATTGTGTTAACTGGCCAGCCAGGAGTCACAAACGAGTTTTTAACATGGCGGTTTTGCGTATAAGCACTTCAAATGAATGCAGGTAATTTTCCACACAACCTCCAGGCCAGTGGATAATATTGCTGACACCACTCACTCAACCTCTAATTCTTCCGGCCAGACACCCCACATCCTTCCCAAATCATCAGTATACACCCAGATTCAATATTGCCTGGAGAAATGGCTGTGGCAGAGAAAAAGCCAAAGCTGGTCTTTCTCTGGGCTGAATGGGGAGTTTATCCACAATGGCCATTTTGCATGCAGAGCAGGGAGGTGTTTTGGAGGAGGTCCAACGTGCGAGGCTCCGTAAATTTCACATGATCACCTTTACGAGGCTGGTACTCGCTCTGCTTAATCCTCGTGTCCGCTCTTCCTTTATGCTCTCAAATCTCCGTCAACAAGAAATCCTACTCAGACGCTATCTCGTAAGCCGTCCGGGGGCCTCCCTTCCCGCTGTCTTTGTGGCCTGGCTTGAATGGGGAATTGGACTGGAGAAAGGCGCAGGAGGAGGTAGGGTGCCGGGGACGCCGCGCTCTGTCTGTGACGGAGGCAGTTAGAAACTTCCGGAGACATTGTGGAGCCTGGCATAACGTGAGACAATAGTGCAGTCCTGAAATCAATTGGTCGTGCAAAAGCACAATGAACGAGCTAGGCAGTGGCCCTAGGGAACTTGGGGAGGTGCATCAAAACAATTTAAATAACAACAGCAAGGACAGAACAATACTACAGCCCCACTGTCCCCGGGTTTGTAGCAGCCAGATTGCTGTAATATACCCACAGAGATGGGCCAGACGACCTTGACCTTGACCCACTGATCTTTTTGGTTTGCTCAGAGCGCAAATAAATCAAGTAATGACCTAGACTGTGGCCGGTCTGCTCAGTTGTGTGTAGGCCGCCAGGCAGGCTGCTCCAGGCTGGCACCACACTGAGTGGGGAAAGTACAGGCACTATCACCTTCAACACAGCAATAACCCTCACCCCCAAAACTTGATCATCTCTGACTGGCTCTGAATTCCACCAGGGGGCCCATATCTCCCCCCTGGTTTATAGCCCCTCAACTCGGTATTACTCTTATTTATTGTCCCTTACCAAAGCTACAAAAACAGAGGCAGCCCTGCTGTTGATTGGGAATGTGTTTGGGTGGCAAGAGAGAGGACCCGCAATGTGTGTGTGTTTTGCTGGGAGAGAATGAATCTACAATCTTGTCAATTCTCACAGCTTCAAGCTCAGCACTGAAAATTCAATCAAATTTTTTGTTGTCCATATATTTTTTTTTTTTTTTTTGGGGGGGGGAGCACAAATCTTCTGGTAGATTTTCTTCTGAACTCTCATCGCCATGTAGACCCTTTGGGAGGCTCTTTACTCGGATTCTGTCTGCCATGTCAGACTGTTTTCTTGAAGCTGGGCAGCAGCCCCAGCTGTCTAGTACTTAGAGGGTCAGTGGTCAGTCTCAGGCCACACATGCTACTGCAAACTGACAGTCTGGCCATCCCATCTGGATGTGTAAGGGATTGCCTGCTTTACTAGCAATCAATTAATTACCTAAGCTTCTCCATTATGTGTTCATTTGTGGAGAGAAGGAAGGGGGGGTGGCTTGGTAATATTGTTTGTTTGCTACCTCATGTGACAGCTGAGAACAGCTGGAAGATGACCCAAAATACACAGACTGAAGGCAGACGTAGCCGGGGCTGGACCAAGGCAGGAGCCTCCCAAACACTACACTGGCCTAATTAGCTCCACTGACCTCCTGGGCTGCCTTGATTGACTGACCAGGCCCACAGACAACTGGGTCTGTGTGTACAAATATACTGTCAAACCATACACAACACGCCCACAGGTAACCAGAAGAGTTATAATATAGTCAACCTACAAGGTGATATGGCGGCTGCTGCAGGATCAGACACTGCAATTACAAGGTTGCCGAGGCTACACACACTCCCGAGTCCTAACTAGACTATAAATATATCTATAGCAAACGCTTAATAGTACAATCCCACAGGCATCCGTCATAATTAATTCCCTCTTTCCGCTTATTCATCAATGTACTTCAGTCAGAAAAGTGAGGTTCAAGTGGGAGAAGTAGTTGCTATCCACCAAATACTGTAGCTGGCAGCATTGCTGTAGAGTTTGGGAGAAATAGAAGCTGCAACCCTGTCCAAGTACAGCTGAAGTGCCTACACTTGTCACAAGGACTAGCAGTGTTACCAAAGCTGCAGCAGGAATTTGCAAATAAACACGATCTCCAGGCACAGAAACTGTTCAGGCCAAATGTTTTTCGTTCTATCTTTTTTTTTTTTTAAAAATTTTGTTCTTGTCATTTGATGCATTCTATGTAATGAATTAGCACATCTATGTCCAAGAGATGCATTCTATGTAATGAATTAGCACATCTATGTCCAAGAGAAAGACATGTGCTTTATATACCGTAACCTAACAAATATCAGGAATTTCCTCTACAAACCCCATCCTGGTTGAAAGTAGTAGGATCGGTTGGCGATATCTAGTCACTTTTATCAGTATCCAGGGTGTGCTGGCATACACAGAGACACACACTGACTATTGTCAAGCGCCTCCTGACCATCCATGCATACCTGGCCTCGCATGAATGATCATGGATTCTTGATTTGCTGATAGGCTTGAGTGGCAATCTCTGTAACACAGGCCAGGCTGGCCAGAGTTGGTGAAATGTGAAATGCTTGGTCTCCACAGATCCCAGTTCTGAGGCCTCCAGTAATATTTCCTGTTCCTTCACAAACCCTCCGACCCCACCTTTTCACCCGGACCTGTATCACGCGCTCGATCTCACCTTTATTATGATAATTTCATACGCTATTCTCGGCAATAAATTCTTGAAGGACTTTTTCCTTTCACACGCAGCCTGAGCATCGGCTGCTCATTCGCAAGTAATCAGGTTATAGTCCCGCGTAAGATGCCTCAGGAAAGTGCTTTCAAAGAAACTTACAAGGCATTGTGTGCTGACCGAGTGATGGCTATCTTGCTTGTGCGCAATATTTTTTTTCCACCTTTCAAAAGTTTCTGTTATGTTTGCCCCTGCTCTCCTCCAGTGTTGGTCTCTGTATGTCTCTCCATGTCCATTTTCCTCAATTATTATGGACCCATATTAGCACCGTGGCATGCAACATTTACCTGGCCTCGATGTCCTTGCGACACGAAAGCCCACTATTATACCCCTGATGGAGATTAGGTTGTGGTCGGCCGGACTGTTTTGATGCAGCTGATACGCGGGCCTATTTGGGATGCGGCAACCGGAGATAGGGACCACCATTGCACGGCCCGCTCCGATTAAAATGGCCCAACCATATCTGGCTACAGATTCATGCAATATTCATGAGTTCCAGAGCTGGAGATGTGGCTTTTGCCTGATGTCAGCGAGTCCCCGATACAGATTCACCTACTGGCCCTAACTGAGGGAAAAAAAGCAGGGAACCTATGGTTCGGACATCAGGGGTAGAAACACCCAACCCAGCAAAGTCCAGGCAGGGACTGGAGTACAAACAGAGATAATCGGTGATGACAGCCTTTTATAGCAATCCTCTCATGCATGTGTTAACATTTCCTGGCTGAAAACATGGACTAAAGTCTATGCTTGTGACCTGAATGAAGAATTATCCAACAACCGTGACTGGAAGAACTTGACTACTTCCTGGGTTTAGGCTTTCCATATTCGATACGCCATGTACAGTATTGCCAATGTAGGCAAATAACATAAACACGCATAAGGGTCGAAAGGTAGGGGTAGTCCTGGCTGTGAAGGTTTGAACACAACATGATTACAAACAGGATAAATTGTGATCCCCTAATACCTGGCTGTCAAGTTTCAATAGTTCAGTTTATTCCATGGATGTGCAGGTAAGCTGCACTCACCTTTGATCCCAGGGCAAAGGACAGCACCGCCCTTACTGACAACGCCCTGAAGGCCATGGGAGGTTAGCAAGGAGCAGTAATGAGTGTCTTCCTCTGTTGCTAAAAATTATAAATCATGCCTTTGGTGCTTTCAGCTTTGCTCTCCCATTCAATTCTCCTCTTATGAAGGGAGCCAAAGCTGTTTTCCATCACCCCCTGAGATAGACAAAAGGCAAGAAGCCGCTCACCACCTGGTGAAACCATCAGTCTTTCTGCTCCACTTGCAAAAAAGAACCCCTGGCTTTGTGTTGGGAGCCTCGAAGAGCTAAGGCCTTGGTCCTCTCTTCCAAGGTCCTCTGACAGATTAACATAATGAAGCTTGCAATATTGATTGCCAAAGGTCAGGCTGCCACTTTGGAACATATTGAGGCAATCAAGAACCTGGGAGCAGCTAATAGCAACTGGTCCAGGAGATACGCCATCTAATATGGTGTCCTACTCACTAGTCAAAGTTTCCATCTACTGGCACTTGATACTTCCACTTCCCAATCTATAACTTACCTACTAGTTTGCTCAGGAAATCATCATTTGCTTACTACGTGGCAGCCAAACCTGGGTGTCCAGTCAAGCATGTTCAGAACCCCTCAAGATGAGATATATACCAGATCAGATCTATTCTGGCAGATACCATGTACTAGCATGAATTCACAATCAGTGTACAAATTAATATTAATATTATACATTATTATTTTTATGTCAATATATATTTTGAAGACCAGACTCATAATGCCTAATCTGACAGACATTCAGCATTATTTTTTACAATTGGCAGCTTTTGGAGAGCCATCCAAGGTTAGAGGTCTTCCTCATATACTTGTATATTTCTGGTGTTCAGTGACCACAAAAGATGATGTCCATACCATGTCCAGTAACTATCGGGTCCAAAAATTAATATGATCTGCACATTATAACATGGGCCTGGGGCTGGCCCCATGCAGGGGTAGGGAATCTGCCGTGGTAGTAACATACAAACGCTCTCTGTCTTTCTCTCTCTCTCTCCAGGGTTTGCTACAGAAGCTCTCTCTGTCCATCTCCCTGCTGCCACCAAATGATGATGGCAGGCGGCAGGATGAAATATTTAGATGAACGACTCCTAAATGGGGTGTATGGAGCTACTGACTGCGGGCTGGAGGAGCTAGCTAGCCAGCTAGCTGCTTGCCTGGCAGATGACGACGCCTCCCAATAAAGATTGTGCCCGCCACCTCTGGAGGGGAAACGTGTTCAGGGGCCGCTGGAGTCACATCTATGACAGGAAAGCTGCCCATACACAGTGCTGGCACAGTTTCTCCAATTAGGGAAGCACAGGATGCAAATCTCTTTGGCGGGTGCTTCTCCTATCAAGAAGTATTATTATCCAACTATGACATACCATACCTGAATATAGGCAGACATATTATAATACTGCTTTGTTATTCATATGCAGTGCAGCGTGACAATCATTATTTCCTTGCAGTTAAGTAACAACATATACACCCGGCAATTAATTAAGGCAAAGCTTTTAATGACTAATATTCTTCATCAAACTATATTCACCCTAAATTAATCCATTTGCAAGGTGACAAGCTTACACAATTGCGAGCACGGGAAATCTCAAAAAAATAAAAATTTTTATTTTTCCTGCTAGTTTCCCTGTGACAAATAGAGCTGTCTGGTTTTTGAGCAGCACCTGCTGGCAGTGACCTCGGCGGGTAAAGGGTCAGGAAGAGCAACAGTCTGCCAGTGTAGTCATCAAACACTCTATATTGATGTCAGTAACCAAGCTATCCTATGTGGGACTGTAGTCACCCGGGCTTCAGCCATAATCCAAAGTACATCATACCGGCTACACTGGCGAATCCATATTTCATTACAAATGTGTCCTTTTCTTGCTCAGGAGAGGCTTGCGCTTTGACATTTAAAACATTTAAATTTCGAAATGTCAAATTTTAAATGTCATTCCCAGCAACATTTTTAATGACAATCAATGACCTGTAATTTCCACTGCATTTCGATTTGTAAATCAATAACTCAGCGAGGCCATCTGCAGTGTGTGGGATTGGTTGAATTTCTGCCAGGAAAGGGTGGGGGGGGGGTGGGGGGAGGGGAGGGGGTAGACAGCAGACAGGGGCGAGAGGAGGAGTGGGGGTGGGGGGGGGGGGAGGAAATCAGAAAGTCAGGAGAGAGAATGCTAATGGGACAGTAGTTACTCTGCCATCCATAATATTACAGCACGTGACATTTCGTACATTTCATATGGTTATCAATGCGACTCTGCAAGATGTGAATATTGAGTTCAGAGCATAAAGCTTTCACAATAATGTTGTAGTGGTAGGTGAACTTGTCATTTTAGGTGACCTTGCCAAAGTTTTAACTTACTTTTTCGGAACCTGACTGGGCTAAATAAATGATACATTGGTTTCAATTCTTCTGCCCCTCGTTAAAATGTCTCGGATTGTTTATTATGCTTTATCGTAATGATATACACTCTCCTACATGTAGGTGTACATGTATCTAGTTTTTGTATCCTGCACCAATACATTCTAGTGTTGTATGAAAAAAGTTACAGTGCGATTAAAATAATTAAAGGAGAAATAATCCTGCATATTACCAATGATAGATGGGAGTACCACTCCATAAAATGGGAGGTTACACATGGGTGGCTGAGTAACACAGAAAATGACATGTTTGTTATGCATGGACACCGGTTATGGAACTGACTAGCACATCTAAATATTTCAGACCCGTTACCACCCCAAGGGAAAGCGTCCTATAACCCACCTGTGTAACCCAGTAGTTCTGAAGCCCTCAGTCATTTAATATTAAACCAGGACTATTTAGTTGATGGCTGCAACTGCCTCCTTATTTTTAATGCAACAGCCATGCATCCCCCAGATGGGAAGAACATAATTTATGATTTTTTCTTTCTGCGAAAGGAGAAACAAGGCTGGAAAATGGGATGGCTATAATTATGGATATGAAAGGTTGCTTGCCTCTGAGTTTATAGCTTTGCCTTTGTGCTTATTCGGATCCCAGTGGATGACTGGAGCGGCACACTCCACAGTGCACTGTGAGCTAGATGAGATGAGACTCCCATGAGCAATATGGCGTGGATGTATATTTTCGTAATTCCTTCCCTCAGGAGTGAGACAATGATGAAGCATAATAAACGAGCCGAGACATTTCAACGGGTGGCAGAAGAATCGAAGTATTCACAATAAAATACGCTCCCATGCATTTTTGATGCAGACAAATGTTACAGGCTGGCGGAATGGCCTGGTCAGGAAGCCATGGGACAACCTAGTGGACCATATCTGTTGACCAATCAGAAGACGGGACACTAGGGAAATAAGATGGCAGCACCCCCACTCACACTTGGTGTGTGGTATGGCAAGGAAGGAGGGTGGCCAAAGTGTGGTTAAACATCATGTTGCCTTCCTTTGAAACTGGCACATCAATACCCCAAAATCGCTTGATGCAATACAAATCATAGTCAAAGTGCACTTCCTCTCACATAAACGGCTGGGAAGGAGCTCTTGGAAGGTGGGATTCCTGAAGCAGTTTCTGCCAATTTCCTTGGTGTCTGTTACCATGCGACACTGTCCAGCGGCCAACACCCAAATTGATTTACAACAACCCTGAAGTGCAGCAAGGGGTAGGCAATGTGGCCAAAAGTGTTACTGTGAAACCGTTCCCCAGGGGTTTCAAAAACAGCCGAATTGACTCCAAAAGGAATCTACTTTGAAGTGTTTTTCCGGAGCCACATTACATTATGATGTGTCACAAGCCGCCTCTCAGTCCTTCACAGGCCACTGCTCCTCAATGGCCACTGTTGCTTTCACCTTGTAAGGCGCTGTGCACCAAACAGTCATTGTAACGCCAATGCGGAGCACCATTCACTGCTCCCCTGCGCATTCAAAGAATGCTAGGGATCAACGCCGGTCGGTAGGGCCAAATAACCATACATCATTATGTGCACAAAGAAGAGACATTAGCAGTCAGAATACTTTACTTCTACCCAGTGCAAAAGCTATACAATCAGCTGCGTTCACCAAAGGTAAAAATGTTAATATTGGGTAACTGAATACCTCTGGTAAGCCCTGAGGCACCCGGTTCCCAGTTCAGTTTGATGCCGACTCTTCCCTTTGTTCTCAGCTCATAACCAGTTTACTTTCCTACTACAACCTGCTGTAGTTTGAAGTGTGAACTTTTACTAAGGATAACCAGCAACCATACTGACCAACCAGCTGTCGGATTTTTCCCCCAGGAGCTCCCCCCCCCCCCCCAACCCCTCTTCGTTTCCTCAACCCCTATCCTCAGACATCCCTTCAGCTCCCTGTCAGAGACAAAAATTTACAACACGCCTGACAGGTTTATTGGGTGTATGGGCACCAAGTTAATTCATTTACAAGGCCTAGGTGTGACCATAAGGTGGCTACCCTGTATGGACAAGCAGCTTTCATGATCTCTGAATTTGGGAGAAATAAAATGGGGTGATTAGTAAAACCAATAGCTGGTGGGAGCAGCTTGACAGGAAAGGGCGTCAATTAAGCTATGCATAGCAAGGAAATCAGGGCCTGGGACCATAAATCCATCTCCCCTTCCTGGTGGTGGTGCCCTTACAGGGATAACAGCCAGCATATGCACAGGCCAGTCAGTGCCAGGCAACCATGAATATATAAATACACAACACTGCAGTCAGCATCACATTTGGAAAAGTGACTGTTATGGTAGGGGGGTGAGTGTACTGGGTGGGTGGGTAGGTGAGGGGTAGAGGGGCTTAGGCAGAAGTAAAATTCAGATTTTATTGTGCAAGCTGCACAGTAGTAGTTAGCCAGTATAAAAACAAAGGAATTTAATATATATACACAAGTAATTCAGGGTTTGATGTTTAGCATGTCAGAAAAATTTTGAGAGTACAGTAATTATTCATAGCCATCCATACTTTGCAATTATCTCTATATTTATTGTTCTTTATTTGTTGTGTTGGTTTTTTTTTTGTGTTTGTTTTTGAAAGCATCACAAAAACACACACAACTAGATTCACCCTTACCCAAGCCCCGAGACTGAGTGTTCCATTTCCCTGCCCATTTAGTGGCAGGTAGCAGTCGAGGTCATCTATTCCTGGTTAGCCAAGAAAATGGTCCAGGAAAAGGTGGCTATGTTGTGTAAATGGGCAAATGCTGTTCTGGTATTAACGCTGGGTGGAACAGCGCCTTGGTCTGTCCAGGTGGAGGAGAGAGCCCCTGCATTGTTGCCAGTGTCTATAGCCTCAGTTAATGTTGATGATAATAGCCTCAGGTTATGGTACTCTCCATTATAGGCATAAAAGCCTGCTCCTGGGGTGGAACAATCAGGGGGGAAATGACCAGGGCCAGAGTCAAACTCCTTCTACATAATGGGAAAACATTCGGGCTGTGTGTGTGCCATGCTAGGCCGGGCCAGACCGATGACTGTAATGTAAGGCCGCTTTACTAGCAACAGGACCTGCAAAAAGACGGGTGTTGTGTTTGTGCAGCCTCCGCTGCCTGGCGCTTTCATTGCATAAGATGCGCCAATGAACAGTAATAGCGCCGCCGCCGCCGTCGCTTCAAGTCTGGCCAGCCCAGTGGCCATTGTACCCAAGCTCCACTGTAATGATTGGAGGACATTAAACTGCATTCAAAAGATTCCACTTAGCTGGGCAAGCATTGTTCAGGGGCCCTCTGGGGATGCCCCGTACCCCCACTTGTCATCAACGTACCCGAGGTAGCACAGCGAACGTGTGACTTGCCTTTTTACTGCCAACCAGCTCCACTGCAGGGAATATAGGCCACTGTGGCCGAAAATTTCAAAGCAATCACTCACTATGTAAGCATCTCATATACTAAATATAGTCATTGAGTACCATAGCATATATATACAGGCTTGTAGTATGTTACAAATAGGCATCATAATCTTCCTAGTAGATTTGCATGATGAATATATTGTCAATATGCACCCTTTAGAGTATTTCTTTCTTTTTTTTTTTTTGCTTGGCATCTCGATGCCAAGGAAAGATTATTTATGAAGTGGGACGGTTGGATATTACACCAGCATCAGCTGCATACTGTATTACCAGACACATCAGCTCCACTAGGGTGCTCACTGAATTAAGTTTCCAGCTCGGCACGCATTTCCGACATCAACTGTGCCTTTACCCCCTGTAGATTGGACAGAAATGATGCTTTTAGCTAGCCTGACCCCGGGAAGTGGTTGTTAGGTATCCACTGCTCTTCTCCCTGACCCCTGCCCCTGGGGGGGAGGGTTGGGAAAGCTACCCTGATGGTGAACCTTCCTAGGGGACCTGGTACCCTTAGCATGGAGACCCTGGCATGGCTTTCCCTCTCTTCTCTACCACCACTACCAACACAACCACTATAGGGAGACTCCTCCGCTCCAGGCAGGCCATTGTGTCATTGCATAACAATCATGCAATGCGCAGCAAGATAGGGACCCGGATGACACACAAGATAATGACCACGGCAAGTACAATTCCATGTAATGTTCCTCCGAAAAGACTTCCCTAATTTTCCCCTCAGGTGGCGACAAAAACACCCACCGATAAGGGAAAAGCGATGGAAGGATGGGATGTCCCGGCTAGCCCTGCCACCCCAAACAAACCCATCAGCACCCGATGGTGTGAGAACACATTTGCCCGCCATTCCGTCACCAGGGAGGGAGCAGGGTGGGATAGAGTTGGGGGGTGGGGGGGGGGGAACCACTTGATGTTTTTGGTTTTTAAAAAAAAAAATAAATAATACTTGTTTTTGGAGATAGAGTGGGGATTAATTTATAATAAGATGTAAGAG
>JAAUYG010065336.1_pt1 | contig 19123 bp, 15 predicted proteins | sample 7278091 | NCBI WGS metagenome assembly JAAUYG01 (sample SAMN14350201, study PRJNA611818) | marine sediment metagenome | isolation source: surface marine sediment (0.6m) | place: French Polynesia: Moorea | collected 2018-08
GACTTGTGGGTATGATCTCACATTCGACTCTTGTATATACATGTACAGCGATAATTGAAGGGCCATTTTAGAAGAAGTTTACAAGATCTTCCACTCGACACCTGCTTAAATGTGAGTGAAAGCTAATGAACTGCTTGAAAGGGTGCAAAATGTGTAGTACTAAGAATAAACATAACATTGTACAAATTAAATGCAGAACGATAAAACAAAGTATAAACTCTTTTACATAAGAAGGTGCCAAACTCTGGAATGAATATTAATCTAGGCAAGATTTTTAAAGTGTTACCATCCGTTGAAGACTAAAGGTGCTATGGCCTCTTTTAACGGCAGAACATGTAGGCCTACGTGAATGTTCTTACTATATTTTATGCGTATTACTTCATCTGCCGCCGCCCCATCTACATTGTACTCATCCCTTCACCATCACTTTGCAGTATAGCTTTGCATATTTCAGTGTCTGTCAATAGTTTTTTACACTTATAATGTTACTGTGGACTTGTTTTACCAACGTTATATAAGATTTTATTTTATTCTATAATTATTTATTCTGTTGTATTCTGTTCTATTCTCTGCAGTATTCTATTCTAACAGGGCATGCACGTTTGAAATCTAATAGACTTCTAATGCGCGTCTCACATCCTTTTTGACAGTACTGAACCTCGAGAATGAAACATTTGGCATTGCATTTGGGATTGGTTGCGTTTTTTTTTTTTTTTTTTTTTGGAGGGGGGGGGGGGGGAGAGGGGAGTGGGAAGGTGAGCACTGTTTATAACCTGTACAGCTTTCTACATGTACAGTGTACCATCCAGTCCTTAACAATCCCTAAAGTCCTACCTCTCATCCAGGTGACAGGTTGAAGGGGGACAGAAAGAAACATCATTTAGCCGTTAAAATTCCTTTGGTGATAAGACAAATTTTTCCCCTTCAAGTTTGGTTAGTATGTGTTTTACGAAGACCTGAGGCTGCTAGGTTACTCAAATCATCTATGAACTGGATACATAGCCAGTATTATCAGGCAGTGGTATGTATTGTGTACATTATATTTTATTTAAAGGTCATGTAGCCATACCCAGTGTAACTTTGTGGTATAAGCAAGATCCAAAAATCTTTTCAATGATTAAATACAGTAACTGGTATCTTGAAGGTTTTGTTTAACTCTACTTGGTAAATATCTTACTATAATTTGGCTAAGCCCGAAAATCATTTTCGCGTTAACTCCTCCGGCGCCAGCTGATCCCGTGCTCCAAAATTTCGACCACGTACGTATCTGCTGTTCGGGATGGCCCGGGGGGCATTCGTTTGGATTTTACTTCAGTATTTCCACAAAAAACGACAAAAGGTTAGTAAAGACATCCGCTTCAGTCAGTCGGGCCATTTTGCCAGTGCCATCTGTTGCAAAAGTTTCGAGGCCCGGTTCGACATTTTCATACCCCGGTTCCAAATTTTCGAGGCCCGCCTCCATATATTCAGCCCCCGGTTGAAATTTCCGAAGCCGACCTTGAAATCTGCTACCGGCCTCTGAATGTTGTACCCGGGCCTGAAATATTCGTACCCTGGGTCGAATATTTCGTATCTCAGTTCGAATATTTCGTACCCCGGTTCGAAAGTTTTGAAACACCCGGCAGTGCATAGGCCACCAGCGCTTGCCACGAGTGCTCTTGCCTGGGGAATAACCCCCCGGAACACCCATACTACCAGTGAGCAGCTACATGGAGGGGCTACATGCCCATAGCTGACTGGACCATTGCATGGATCACCAACGGTCTGTTTTTGGTGTGGAATGCCACTGATCTACATTTTTTCATCGTTAAGAGTTTTGGATTTGTGTATACCACCACTGCAAGTAACTTTATATGTAGGCCCCTACTTGCTCCCCAGTCCATGCATAGCACGGGAAATTTGCTTGTATATATTAAAACGACGCCCATGTAATGTATGGGTCAGTCAAACAGGATTTCACAAAAATTTAACAGAACAGAAAGGACAACCTTTGATAAAAAGAGATATTTATTGCTTTCAACTAAAACACCAGGTTTTTTTCCTGGAAAATAATAACAATAATTGTTCTATCTATATATGCCCGTATTGGTCAATTACCGGTCATAGGTCTATTTCCATAGTAGGTTAATACGTTCCTAACACACACACACAGAGCTCGGCGATAGCCCAAGTTTGGGAGATTTACTATCCACCACAATTAACATGGTTATCCAAAGCATTTTCCATACCACCCCAGCCTTTTGCTGCTACAAATTTATGAGATGCATCATCAGCATGTAAGCACATGTAGCCATCTGGTCAGCGGTGGTACATTAAAGTTTCAAATTCAGTACATGTACAGCAAAACCATTATGGGGCTACTTGTATGCATGGCAGGATCAGTGCAGCAACGTGACTTCCTCGGACAGGGACCATTACAGGGTTTTTTTTGAAAAACCGGCATTCCAAGACAGCAATGTGCTACAAATAACCATGTATTCTGGTTTCCAGGTAACTCATTAGTCGTACATCAAACTTGAAGAATTTTTAAACTTTGCTTTTATCGTCCTCAGCAGAAGCATAACTACTACAGTGGTCCCTGTGATTTAAGACCCCTCCATTATAAGACCACCAATCAGCGATACCACTCGTATGTTTTCAATATGAAAATTCCTTATTTTCTTGTAAGATGCCTTCAATTTAAGACCATATTTTTCTGGCTGAATGGGTGGTCTTAAAATGCAGGGACCACCAAGATCACTCTGCCTAGCCGTTTACTGCAGACTGTAAGTGCATCAAAAATAACTTGCGAGTCAACATGACACTGTCCATACGGTGGGTTCACCTTATGGTATCAATTTCCATCAAATCCACATCAGAAACTTACTTTCATTTATACAAAGGAACCAGCATACTTATTTCTGATGAAACCATAATCTTAAACTGATAATAATATAACTGCATATTATATTAAAAAAACAGTTTAATATAACTGCATATTATACTAAAGCCTGGCTGCTATGATGTTCTCCTGCCTATAGCATATGTTTTGATCCAACCTGCAATGAACCAAATAATTTGCTGAACGGGTTCTTTCAAACTCGTAGTCAACGCTACGTAACAAACACAATAATAATGTAACACACATTGGTATTTACACATTGTAATGACTAGAACAAAACCGTCCTTAACATAAGCGCCATACAGTTTTTCAAATATTTATCGGCAAATAAATTATTCATTCCCCTCACATAACAATAACCTGACAAGTTAAGTTGTAGCCTGGTTAAAAATCAGTATTTTATGCAGCCGCATAAGTGTCACTTCTCATACATTGGCCACTAGTCAATCATCACAATGCAGTTCCCAGAACCAACTTTCTCCCACAACCAAGTAAACGCTTGTGCGGTAATATCTGCAAGCTGCTGGTAACACGAGAAGGAGGTCGCAGCATAATCACTGAATCGGGTGAAATTTCCACTTGGAACTTATCAGATCTTCTCAATTGGTACACCAACACGCATGAAAAAATATTTGCACTACATCAGAAGCAGCAATGGCATTAAAACACAGGTACATGTATATGTACCCCCAAACTACTGTATTTCAACTAAATGAATGCTAACTTTTTCCACCAAAGCAGTCCCGTAGTATCTAAATACATGTACTATCAAAAGGATGCTATCAGGGACATCCTGTGAGATTTAAAACTGCATAACATGGGTTCAATAATATATAGTAACAGGCAATCACACAGAAAGAAGTCAACATGAAAGCACAGATGTCAGTGTTAGATGAACTACCAGCGTAATATTCTTCTACGGTCTCCAATTGACTAAACTGCCAATCCCGCACCATTTTAACTCTTGACGACTCATCCAAACACCAACAGATATAGAATCTGTAGCAAAGTCCAAAATCTATTCTCAATGCAATTTATCCATCATCATAGCATGCCAGAACAGAAATGTATCTCATAAATCGGATGGTAGCTTTCTAACATCTTTCACTCAAACAAGAAAGCCAGCTCACTGGCTCTGGTATTTTCCAAACACATGCATGGGAACTGGATGGATATCACACCTTGGCGGTTCCAAGACCAAAGGATTTATATGTATGCAGATATAACATGGGTTGTATGTCAATAATTCTCTTTTGATACTGCAGTGAATGCGCGGTATAAGACTTTAAACTTTTACTAGTATTTAAGTTATAGCCTTGGAATTGTATTAAATTCATAGGCATTACAATGATTGGTCAGTTCTGTTATATGTCACATACCAAGTTGCTCTTAGTGTCAACTCTGTCCTGGCAGTCAAAGGTATGTTTGAACCAGACACCTTGTATAACACGTAGAACACATCACGACCAAAGCAAATGTGTACCAAGAAATCACCCTACCATCGGTCAAAACATTTTCAACAGTCCTTCTCCCACATATGCCAAAGAACACGTCTTGAATTGAGAGTCAAGAAATCTGCTGAAAGCCAGGAACAACATGATGCAGTACATTGTGGTTTGTGCTTGGTTGTTAACACTCAGGTTCCTTTCATATAACCTCTCCCAAGTGTTCCCAGGATAGCAGAAAGTCTTGTCTTCCCACACAGCCAGGAGATTGTACGCCAGGCATCCGGCTGGACCGGTAGTTATGCCTGGTATGGTCACAGAAGGCCCACTAGGCAGTGTTGTAGCACTAGATAATGTGATATGGTAGGCGCTAACTGGCTGACTGGGATGCAAAATCACAGCAAGTCTCAAGCCCAGATCTGAAACCAAAGTCGACATGTGCAACCTGTCAGTAAATGTGTGGTATGACAAAGCAAGAAAACACTCACACTCACTGGCTAAATGGTTACTCGACAAGCATTTATAAGTTTAGTCATCTAAATATTCATATCGAATTTCTCAGATACCGGTAATCCATCAAAGCAAAAAGCGGCATGCCATAAATCTTGTAATGGTATTAAAGAAACTGGATTAGCCAAATTAAAAATCAATGGCCTTCTTTAACTGAAAAGTTTGAGAAAAATGCATTTTGCAGTTTCCACCAACCCTGTGCTTCAAGTATTATATCAACAGGTACTGGATAAATTTAATAGAAAAAAGCATTAAATTCAGTAGCAAGTCAGGGTTTTTTCACCGACCCCTACTATGCAATATGTATTATTCTGAAAAATTCAAACCAAAATACACATGCGGATATCACACCCTTAGTGTATAATCCCAGCTTCCCGTGCAAAGTGCAGTCCCATCGGGAGAAATGGATAAACAGCTAACTCGGTTTTCATGCCCATATAACATGGCCACCCTGTTCCCCTTCATAACATCCCACACGTTGACTACATAATCGTTATAGCCACCGAACAAGAGTCGACCTGAAACGGATGAAAGTCGCAGTGTAAGATAGCAACCAGAAATTCCTATCTAATAATTGCTGGGTGTCTGTAAAATGACCTGAAAATGTTTGGGGGTTTTTTTTCAGTGAATAAGATGTGGGTGCGATTCGAACCCGGACATTTTCTGTTAGAGAAACAATTCTACCGGTAAATGCCATACAGCGTACAAGGCCAGAACATCTGCTGCTTTTGTCAAAGAGATGGTGCCAACAACAGCTACTGTGCCCACATCCAAGATATCGGCTCTCGATTGCATCCGTGCAGTATAAGGCAATGCTTGTATGATATATAGAGCAGTACCGTAATACTCGTAAAACTATATATGAGTTATATGGTAGTGTGGTACATGGAGAAATTATCCATTTTCAGAAGGTATATACAAGTACAAAGTTTATAATTACACGACCTAAATTTCAGGATACCACAGCAGAATTTATGAAAACCACTAAGCAATTTTTTTAACATGTTATTTCACAAGAAGATTTAACTTTAACAGTGGAATGCAATGTACATATATGTGCAAGTATATATAATAACAAACAAGTGTTTACATGTATCAGAGTTAAAAAAGGCCAAATGGCAGATAGCAGTGTGGGACCTGAAAATTTTCAGTCTACCTGTCACCAAGTGAAAAGGTAACTTACCACTCAGGGAAAAGTCCACTGAATTGCAGCCGAAGATAATACTTTCTTTTTTGTATGCACAGACTTCCCGATCTGCCCTCAAGTCAAATAGCCGACACTGCAAAGAAAAAGCGTGTCATTACATCATATACACCAAGTACACTACACTGTATCTGTGACTTCATCATTATTATATGTATTTGTCACATACAAAACATGGCGATTTCAGACAGTCAATTGAAAGAAGCACATGTACATTGCAAATATCACTGACAAAGGATTGCCTTTTTCCTTACTTTTCCATTGTGGCAATAGAGATCATTGCATGTGCATATAACACTGTACGTCTTCTGTTCCAAAGGGGACAAGATCTGTATCAATGAGGGGGGGGGGAGTTACTTACAGTGGCATCATCAGAACCTGTAGCCACTGCATCTCCACTGGGGTAAAACCGCACACTGTTGATGTCGGAGTCGTGGCCTTCGAAAGTCTGCACATAGTCCCCAGTTCTCATGTCCCACACCATGACAGTCTTGTCACAACTCTGAAACAAAACACTTCCTCTGATGTAATGTAAGATACCTGGAATGCAGCTGGATACTACATGTACGGCTTGCTTTTTCTTGATCAGTAGTTACCCTAGCAGACAAAGTATTGGAATGGAAACAAGAAATAGAGTACTGTGCAGTTCTGCTGACACTCTAAAACAGGTCCAGTGGCACAGGATACGGTCATTTCAGATGCAACACATGCATCATGCACTAGATGGTGCCCTTAAGCAGATTACAGCTTAATAGGTCAGGGGAAATATTTTGAGAGACATTTGACAATTTCAATTCATGTTCATGTAATAATCGTATTCATCCATAAAGCAAATGGATGAAAAGTGACTTAATACGAAGTGTGATAAATAAAGCAAGTCTATCGATTAGTATCTGCATCATAATTTATAAAGAATCCTTCAGGGTCCTTGGTGAATCTGTTACTGAAGACTGACTGTTATACATGTATATACCTCATAATTATAAGCATTTTAGTGGTCCAACTCAGAACCTTACTCCAAATTCTTTTGTTCCCAATATGAACAGTAATTACATTGGAGTAAATCCCTTATCAGCGATAATATTAAGGCATTTTTTAAAAATATTTTCATACAGTTCCTTGGTGGTACTTTGTATGTAAATTGTGCCAAGAGCTTTGACATAGCAGTCCACCCCCCACCTCACCCCAGACACAAATGTGTTGCCAGATTCTGCCGGAGAGAGGTCCAGGCTCATGACGTCACCCGAGTGGCCGTGAAAACTCTGCATCAGCTGCCCGCTCTCCACATCCCAGAGGCAACACGTACTGTCTCCACTGCCAGTGAGAATCTGCAAATGGGAGATGACAGAAACATTGGGAATGCGGACAGAAAGATTAATCTTTAAAAGAAATTCCCATGCTAAATAATGTCAAATTTTACCCAGCAAAAAATACATAACAATAACATTCTATCACATATATATATGATGCATATTAAATATTCAGTAGCTAACATTATCTTTATTATAGAATTATTAAGATCCATACAATAACCATACTACCGGGTATTGAGGTTATGAATGCTTGCATAGTTTCAAATCCACTTTTAAGGGGGATGTAAAACATGCAACACTGCCGAGTGCTTTAATCATGTTAATATTAGACCTCTTTGGCTTTTACAAATCAGTGATCACTGTATTTAAACAGCACTTGATTTTGAAGATTATGATCAACTCTAAAACTACAAAATAATATCATTCTGACCTATATTTTCAGCATTTCCAACAGGCTTCCATTTCAAAATCGCCTGTATTGCTTACACATTCGCAGGTGGCACTAAAATTCTGAAGCCACTCCAATTATAAAATTCTAGATACCTGCCAGTGTATATCCCTAGAGCATACCTGTTGATCGGAGTTTGTGAACTTGCAGGAAGACAGATAGCTGGTGTGTGTAGCTATCGCTCGTTTCTTCGAAGCGGGATCTTCATCCAAACTGAGAGGATACAGGGTACACTTGTTGTCCAGACCCCTGGGAGAATAAAACAGACAACAGTATTGAACATCTGCCGCAGACACACATGGCTTATACACTTAATGTATATATGTATGGTGTGTGGAAAATACTTTTTTCAACCAGGTTTCTGCACATTGTTCAGTGATCTCAGTGATTCAAGACCCTTCCAAGTTGCTCAACAATATTGAGGATAGGCAGTACACTATGACATATGTTGCATAATATCTTCTAATATACACAAAGAAGTGTTTTTTTTAAGTTCAAGCGGTGCATGAAAAAAGTCTGACTCAGTTTTTATTACATTTCTATGCCACAAAGCAGCCACATTACAACTTACCCACAGGCCACCACAGTTCCTGACGGACCATAAGCACAGGCCATCACCCAGGTTGTTGGCATGGTAACAGCATGTTCCTGGTTAAAGAAATGTTGGGGGTTTTTTATATACTTATACTACAGTGATAATAACCAATGATAACACCATGACTGGGTTAGCATTAGGGCTTTAGCCATTAGCCATAGACTAAAGCCACTCTCCTTTGGCTCATATGCTTAGCCAAAACTACTGAGATCATTTATTCAACCCTTTGGATAAAGGGTGGTTGGCTGAAAGTTAAAAAAGCTTTACGCCTGGTACAATGAGGTAGTTTGTCAAATAACAGAAAAGTCTAACTGCCTAGTAGGTATACTTTACATTTTCAATGGTTGGTTAAACGGTTTGGCTAAGAAGGTTGGGTAGTGTTATGTGCATTTGGCTGGAGTACTTTGTAGTCTAGCGCTAACCATGCTAACCCAGCATGACTTTTGTCAGTTAAGGTCTCAAGCCAGACATCATGCTCACCCTGAAACTTATACAGGTCTACAGGTAAAAATTTTTGGGAAATGGTGCTCATAACTTAGAAATTAGAAAATACATGTATACATGTGCACTCTGTAGACTGCAATTCTGCCCTGGATAGGTAAATTGAAAGACAATTTCTTAATTAACCAATACCAGTGCTTCAAGTAACACCTGCCCACCCTTAAGATAGCCAGCCAGTTTCAGCTGTGGTCTCGCTTACCACATTGTACCACGGCTGGCTATCCTATGGTGGGCAGATAGATTAGGCTATTCGTAGGCCAACTGGTCTACATTTCTTCCAATGCATGGTTAACACTCTGTAAATATGGGGCAGGTACATTGTGTTTTATGTGCTGGTCATATTGCCTAAACCTCCTAAACCTCAGTACCAGTGTTACATGTGTTACTGCAGTATATACCATAAGTCCACAACTGTCCCTGGGGCCCACCAATAACACAAAACATGGGGATATGTAGTTCAACACACTGTACATTCATTAATGTTCGCTTTGGGCTTACTTGGCAAATTTTGTGACTGCCTTTAAATCGCATAATTAAATATCAGCAAACATACATGACATAAGGTCTAGAAAATTAACAAGGCCTGAGCTAACCACTAATATTAATCCCTGTGACCATGCTTTTGTCTCAAAAATGCAAACATTAATCATGTTAATCCCCTCATACATTAATGAAGTTACAGTACTCAGACGTACTATCTCAATCTGCTAGAAATGTGTGCTAAAGACAAGGCAAATATTTCCATAAATATGTAAGTATGTGTAGCAATATATATTACATGTATATATCCTGTATACTACCAAGTTAACTTGACCTACCTTGTTTGTAGTGAAGGCATCCCACACAAGCAGCTTTCCATCCTGTTTGGGGCAAAGGTAAATGGAAATACATGTACTAGTATGTAGCACAGCAGCTTTGAATAAAGCTTTGCTTCTTAGGCAGTGTACATGCTTTATAACAAACAAAAGGAAATAAAAAGTGTCTATGTACATGTACTAGCCACATGAGCAAATAAAGTAGTGGGGGAACACATCCAAACAACAAAAGAAATACATTCAAAGCCAGCTTTTCACAGCAAATTTAATTAAGGGAGCAGTAGCTAACCTCAAGAATAAACACAGGACATTCTTGCTAAATGAATACCCATTGGCACAATAATCATTTGATCTAAAAGCTTCGTTTTATAGGACATTGTCTCAGACTCATAGGCAATGATATAATGAAAGTATATAAATATGATATTATAAATGTATTCCCCATATGCCAAAGAAGTGTTGTAAACCAATACTTAGAATATATAACAAGTATGCGCACAATGATAGTGTTACTTTATGTCAGACAAAATCAGACATAACGACTGAAAAATATCTGTACGCATGGTACCTGTGATATAGCTATAAAACTATACTGAGAATAATTACAAATAGATAATAATTTGCTATAACTTAAAGAAAGTGGATCACCCAGGTTCACTACATGCTTTGTACCGCAGGTATGGTATGATAAAGGGCATTAAAATATGCAAATTGCCAAGAAAATTGCTGAAAGCACCATTAGACACAAGCTAACATGATATTCATACTAACATGCTGTCATCGTTCAAACACTACACATACAACAACTGAACACACAATCAAGCCTATGTTGAAAGCAGCATACCATGTCATACAGTACCTTCAAATTTGACCGCTTCACTTCAATTGTTACCCAAAGGCCATGCAAAGTAAACAACCACTACCTACAACACAAAAACAGAGATCTTGTCGTGAAGGGTGAGAAGAGTCGTAACAGAATAACAGCGCCACAAAAATGTCTGATATACTCCAAACTGAGTGTCATACCAGTAAAAAGACATAGAACATTGGCATCATCATGCTCTGCATGCACTTTATGTGCAACTAGAATAAATTTCAAATTACCAAAAAAAACACACACACAAACATCAACATGATCAAGAAATGAAAAGTCAGCAACAACCAACTATCTAACTATATACATGGACATATGGAACAACTGACAGGATCAGGCTGCTAGACGCGGTGCATGTGAAGAAACCTATATGGATGCACACATTTATTTATTACGGAACCCAGTTTTTCCATATTCTTTCTACCTCTGTATAATAAATGTATGTGTTATACATGTTATATACCAATGCTACCCAGTATGTAATCTTGCTGACAACCAAAACAAGAGATACTAGTATCCTTTTGATCAGGGTAGGTCCGGATGCCATGTCTCAATTAACAACAGCTTATATACACATCTGTTATAATTAAAATATTTTCAATGTGGTGAAGAAAATTTGTCTAGAACATAATTCAACACCAGCCAATAGAACCATCAGTTGTTCATCACGTTCATAAATCATGATATCAGATATTTCATTAACAAAGTACTAGTGCAGCAAAAATCTAAGCATTTTAAACAATCGTATAACAAATTGTATCCCATATATTCAGTCACTAAAGATCAAATTTCTGACACCTGTGCATGCTCTCCTACAAAAAATATACAAACGTACCCCCCCAAATAAATTCAATTCCTGGTACAAGTCCTGGTATAATTCTTCCCCAATCAGCCTTGCCTTACAGTTGAGATGATTAATATTTTCATGGTTGTTATGGCTATTGGCTTTTCGAAACTATCAGATACATATACATCATGTGTACATGTTGTATCCATGCATTTAAAGGTGGCTTTGCACTTACTGTTATATTGTTTACCCTGGACATCAGGTAAATCTGTGTTTATACATGTTACATGTGCTATAATATGTTTGTACAACGCATGGCTGTACACGACTGCGCATTGGCAAAGAAATAACAAACAATAGAAACAAGGAATGTTTTTTCAGGATTATCATGATCATAGACCTCTTACCTGGGATGAGCTGACTATATGCCGTTTATCCAGTGACCAGTCCATACACAATACTTTGCCCTGGTGGCCCTTCAATACACGCCTTGGCTTGATGGAAAAAGGTGGGAGACTTGCTAGCCTCTGTGCCACCACAGTCACTGAGAATTAAATACATATAACAAGATGTTAACATGGTAAAATAACATGTTTATTTAACTATTGAATAATTGTAATTTCTACTGTTCCATGAGTACCAGCTGTGACATGCAATGCATTTCGCATATATGCTACTACTACATGAGGATGCGCAATCTAAGAGTCATAGTTAAGATTATTAGTGAAATCGTTGGGATAAAATAATTGTTGTAACTACAACAATGATTAACAGGCTAAGCCTTTGTGATTTTTATTTCATATATAAGGAAAACAGCACACATATAGTATACATGTGTAATGCATGCTCCTCCACACTGATCCATACTTGGGCTAGCGCTATCTTTTCTGGTTATAGCTAACACTTGCAGATAACTTTTGCTTTACCCACAGATGATTTCGTTCAGCCACAAGATATGTTTTATTAAAGGTTTCAGAATATTTAACATGTTTTAATTGCAAACATCGATTGCAAACCAGATACGTGTATGCCTGTGGATAAAACATGTTAAAAGTATGTTAACAATCCAAAGAAATAGAATTGCATATATACAACCTATGAACCTATGGTTCGCATGATCCGATTTTAATCCATGTGTAGCCCTAAAAGTGGTCTCTCATCACCTTACCAGCTGACCACCACTCACATCTGTTCATCAGCTCATTGCTCATGTGTGGTCTCTCTCTCTCTCTCTCTCTCTCTCTCTCTCTCTCTCTCTCTCTCAAGATAGATTTTAGTGACATTATTTTAAACAGTAATTTGATGATCAACACTGATCAAGGATAACCATGACACTGTCACCTGCGCTGGTTCATTTGCTGTTTATCAGTTTATATGATTAATATCAGTGATTATATTTAATATTCATTCAGGTTAACAAATAACACAGTCCTGTCCCCACAAACAAATTAACAACAACGTCAATGTTGTGTCGGAATTCTATTACTAATGACATATTTTCCTTTCCAAGAACTTACAGTCTACATCGCTAAGTTTTGAGCGTTCTTCTTCCAATTTAGATTTCAGCTGCTCTGCCTCTCTGCTTAAACTTTCTATAGATTCCTGTGGAGGATCTGGCCGAAGTCCTTCAGTCGCCATGTTTGGAGCTATTTGTAGTGGTCCGTACGGAAGTTCGTATTTGTAGCACAACTCAATAAAGAGGACCTCAAACACTTAGTAGATCTTACAGCACAGATAAAAAACTAACAAAAATTAATTTATATAGTTTATATTCATACATATAAAATTTTGCGGGAATATAAGGATTAAACAGTGTTAAATAAACGATCAAAGTTGCACTCCAAATTTCCATACGTCTGACAATATTGACATTTGGCTGTATATCACGTGGGAAGCATATCTCATAATTCATTATCAAGAATTAACAATCTTTGCTTGATATAGGGTATTGAATGTCACTACTATTCTGTAATATACAAGTTATACAAGTATAATATATGGTTGTGACCTGCACTGACAGGCATTAAACCTGACATCAAGCATCTGCAATATATTTTGTTGTTGTTTTTCCTAAGTGCAGTCGCACCGGTGAAGATGACGTCAGGGTCACATGATCATCTTATCAGTGTCCTTTGATGAGAGAAGGGGGTTTATTTGGAGATCACACACCAAGGGATGCAGTTATTTCAGTAGATTGGTAGAAATATAGGGTATTTTCTGTCATCGTGAGCGAGTGTGGAATTGCCAAGATGCATCGAACAACGCTATTCTGTTTCTGCTTATGCTTTGTTTCCGTACATCCAATATCAGGTGAGTGAAGTATAGATGGTTGATAGGACGATCTTCAGCAGGTTTGACTGTGTTCAGCCTTCAAGACTCAGCTGGGCCCGGGCTGCTGGGCAACAGTGATGACAGTTGTTCGGAAATGCGTAATATAATAAATTAATTGTCTTTTAGGTACATGTATTAATATTCAACTTTAAGCATCATGTTACTTAACTATCTAGGGCTTGGAAGTTACAGAGGCAACACGTCTGAACAAGCAACATCTTATTCTTAGTTCTTTAATAACCTTACACAGTTATTAGTAGCCTACAGTTAACATTTATTTATCTTTGCAAGTCCCCAAGTATTTGATGAAAAGTATGCTGCACCAATTGTGCAAGATACCTGTTATTCCCACTCAAAATGTATTATCCTTATGCTTTTTCTAATAAACGTTTGGCACTCACTACATTTGGCTGTTTCGTGGCAGTGTGCGTGGTGGTCATTGTTGTCGTATATCCTTACTCACCTTATACAGTACTTTGTTTATTGCCTACTGGTCAACCCGCATCCAAATTGCCATTGTCTATTGATCAACCTGCATCAAAATTGGCTCGTCTTTATATTATAATTATATGTATGAAGTTATTTTTTGCACAGCTGTGTCTAAGTGAATGTTTACAATAATATATTATGCAATTAAAAATAAATTGTATTGGCCATCATACAGATTGAAAAAAAAAATCTATAAGCACGACAAGACAAAAATCCTATCTGAAAATAATATAAATTACAAAAGTAACTTTATTTGCATGTAGCATTTGGGTATTTGCTAAATTTACCATAAAGATTCAGGTTCAGTATATACATTTATTCGCAGTGTGATCAATATAATTCATGTACATGATGTATTGGCAGAAAAATTCTCTGTAGATTTATTGATTGGCCAAAGAGGTAAACCTTTTGGCTGACTATATCATGCTGAAGAGTTAAAATTGCTTTTAAAAACAAAGATTATCAAATATAGGAGGTGGAAGCCATCTTAGGACACTTCAATAGTAAACCTGTTTTTCAAAAATCGCAGCCATTCTCACATGACCCTTGACAGTTGGACCTGCTACATGTACATGCACCTTTTTATCTTTTCTGTACATTGTTGTTGTCATTTAAGTAGCATTACTTTGATGTTTTCCATATGTACATAAAAAGGTAGTGGTTTCCATTGATTTATATATCATATGTTTATATATATCATATGAAAAGTTATTTATATACTTATTCTCATTTGCAAGTTATTATTTTTTTCCCTTGGGTTAAAGATATGATAAGGTAGTGTTACTTGGAATAATTTGTTAATATTTATTGTTTTGTTGCTTTCTTCTGTCCTTGAGAGTTGTACATCTATCTGTGCGTGTCCCAGTATGCATAGTTGTAAGCCAGTCTATGCGGGAAGTTAAACCATTCCAACATTTTGTTTCTTTAATTATATAATTTTGTGTGCATTTACTTTGCAGCCGAAGCAGATTTAAACACCACTAGTAAGTACAGTTGTTTGAGGTACCAGGGAGAGCACACATAAGAATTGTCTTCAGTTCTGAATGTTTCTTCCGGTAATTTTCCATATTTTCGTTCCACCATGGACAAAATGATGGATATGAATTATTTTGCTGACAGTGCCTGTATTACATGTATTATGGTGATCCATTTGTGTTAAAGAATCAGAATTTTGCGGCTGCGGGATATGGAATGCAGGACCAAATTTCACAAATGTACTTAGCATGCTTAGTACTTGCAAAATTATGACAGTTGCACATGAGCTTTGAATGAAAATACCGTACTATACAGGTACTGATAGATTATGTGCATGTAGATAGGTACAGGTCACATAAATCCCAAACAGCTTGAAATGTTCAGAACTGGAACTTTTCTTATATTCCTGGAACAACAAGACTGGGTGCCTTTGGTGTATATACGTTTGTAAATATAAATTGCTTGTGCATCCTGTTGGTATTGTATCTCCTTCCTGAACTAACATTTTCGCTCCAAGACAAGTTGATCATGGTGATGGCTCTTTTGGAACATAGCCATTTTCATTAAAAAAAAAAGAAAATTAAATAGACTTTGTTGGTAGCTCATTGCTGATGCTATGTGGTGTTTTTCACATCTCTTATCTTCCTTTTATGGCAATTAACCACTAACAAGTCACCCAAAGGGTAGTTTGTACTAGTGGCCACCAGAGATCATTGGTGCTCACTCAACCATTTGTATTTGTGACATTGTGAGATTTTGTTGTTTACAACATTTGATACACAAATGATTTATAAGCTGATGTTTTTGATTGACCCTGTACAATGTATGCTACTTACTGCGTACACTTGAAAGTGAATTTTTGTTGTATATGCGGTAATAATGGGCACTTACACGCTTCACCGAGGTGGTAGATCAGTTCTGGTATTATCAATTCAAGTTATATTTTGAAAATTTAAATTAGACTAGTACTACATACGAGGACATGTGCTTCCAACTGGAACATGTACAATTGTATTAGCATCTTTACCCAGTAAATAGTTTATATAAGGCTATTACTTGTACTGGACTGTAGGTTGCTTATGTTTTCTGTCTGTAGTGAGCACCCAATTCCTGTAGGGCAGACTGTAGCTCGGATAGGACACCCAGTGTGATGTGATGTCTCTTCTTTTGTACATCTAACGAATGGTTTCCTTGGGATGATCCAACACTACGTGTATTATTTATAGACTGGTTTCCTGGGTGGAATTTCTGGCTTCTGTAGATAAACATATACATGTATGTATAATTGTAGATATGACCCCTGTGACTTGTGTTCATTGCAGTAGCGTATGCACATCCTGACCTGGCTGTTTGTAGTGTTTATCACACATCAGGAGATCCCCAAATGAGTAGTCACTATTTGTCACTGGCTTGACCTACATCCGCCAAGTTTTCTGTATTAAATACTAAGTATACATTTATTTTTCTTTCTGAATATTTAATGTTTTGGACACATTGTTGTACTATTTTGTAGTGTAGTGAGGCTCACTTTGACAAGTTTGAAGACTGACAAAATGACTGATAAGAATATGCCTTTATGTGCTTTTAAACTACAGGATTTTTCAGAACCCGGATAAATGATTGATTATTAAAATATTTCAAAACTAGGTTTCTAGCTCAAAATTCGAAAGCTATATCCTTCACATAATCTATTTAATCCTATTCAGATATTTCTCTTCCAAGAGCAAGTATAAAAATGGTGACCACTGCCCTTTGTTCAAGGACTGGTGACTGAATTTTGGTGACGCAAATACTGGCTGAAGTATGCCTGACGTATCTAGTGACTGGTGATAAATTGCTAGCCATCCTGTCTGAAGTCTGAGGCACTCTAACGGGGGTTCAACCACTTTGGTTGTGCTGAAAGCATTCTTAATCTGTTAATTGTTATCAAGTGGTGCTGTATAGCGAAATTGTACTTGACAAAGCTTTAAAGTTCCCTTCCATACCGCGATTGATCTCTCGTGTATTGATCTTGAGAAGACTCAAGGTTCAGTGTGTCAAAAACCAGTACTAGTAGTAGTAATTCAGGGATGGACATTAAGGATTGTCCGACTGCCCTGGACAACTGAAAGTACCTGTCGGACAACTGAAATTCCCATCCCACTTGTCCTACAGGACAAGTAAAATTTGAACCTTATTTTACGCTAAAAGCAGTTATAGGAACAGAAAATCCTGTCAATGAGTACCAGACAAAAAATGTGGGCAGGTGAATTTTCAGTTCGGACAAGTGAAAATTACACTCACTTGTCCGACAGGACAAGCCTCAAATAAGTTAATGTCCAACCCTGCTTGATTTAAGACCAGTTAGACCACATTTTTCAGGCTGAATCAGTGGGTGGTCTGTGGTCTTAAAATGCAAGAAACACGGTTTCTCAATTCTGTATACTGGTTTAACCAATTTTCGACATTCTAAAACATTTCACCCTGCAAGATCGACTGACAGAAAAAAAGGAAAAATGAAATATCCTAAACAGCTTTTAAAAACACTAACCTGTCGCCGATATATATCAGTATTAAAAGTCTTGTTCTTCTTGAATAAACATTGGGAATGTCTTTATATGTCTGACATGTTGTTTGGAGCCAACACCAAAGAATGTTAACCTACTAGTACTTAAGAGTAAGGACTATCTTGTAAGAGTTTTACATTAATTTGTGTATGGTGCATAAATAGTCCCGTGAAAACTGCATTAAAGCATGTCTTGGTGTTCAAGCTGATTGCTTATATAATCAGCAACTCCCTGGACTGTACTACTATGTGGTGGAAACCTGCTTTAAGGTCACCCCAGAAACAAGACCAACCCAGAGATGAGACAACTTATTATTGATCAACCACAGTTTACAAGCGCCTACTAATATTTCATTTCAGGATTAAGATCACCCTAGAATAAAGACCAAACTCTACCCCTCTAAAGAGGGATCAAGTTATTCCTCTAATCTCTGATGTAGTGATTTGAGGGGGACTAGTGGAACTGTACATATTTTGTTGCCGTTAACATGGTTAATGGATACAATACTGAAACTGACCATTTTCGTTTGCAGTACCACACTGGCCAACTCTACATGATTGCAAAACACAGTCATGAACAGAGTGAGAGGGGGGAAGGTGTTCATGTGGTGAAAAATATCCCCGTGGATGACCCAAAACATGGCAAAGGCCAATACACAGAAAAACGGATCTATTTGTCCAGGTGAGTGCAGTATTCAGTACTCATTTTGTTCACTCAGTGTTAGCAGACAGGAGTATCTTTTCAACATCTTCTAAGTACAGTGAAGATTACTGGTAGAGTGGTAGTACTGGTAGGAATTTTGCATTTAATGTAGTTCTGATCAAGCTGATCTAATATCAGCTATCCATAGCTCAAGTGTTTTCAATGTGAACATGTTGAGCTTGAGGTGTAATCGGCAGGCTAATAGCACATGTAGCTTGAATAGTGAATGTGCAGTTCGGCACCTACTTCCCATTATTATTATCAAGGCAACGGCAACATGTTGATAAAAAAGACGCCACATGAAAAAGTAAATACATGTAAATAAATAAAAAGGGCCAGCAGCTTGGTGAGAGCAAATGCCATGTACTGGTACGTTTTAGCAAGCGACACTAATGCCTGTGGCCATTCTTGCAAGTCTGAAGCTAGAACAGTTTGAGGCTTGCATAATATTTAAACTTACTTACTTTGCATGTCTGTATATGTCTGTCTGTCTGCGTGTCTGTCAACAAAATATCTAAAAAAATATTTAACCTATCAACTTCCTTTTTGGCGGAGGCCTGCCCTCTAACCCAGGGTGGAAACCAAACCATTTGATTTTGAAACAAGAAGCCCAGGGGCTTGGCGCTCTGCTTGACAAGATGGAAGACAATGACCACATAAACTGGATAACACAGAGATCTAGATGTATCTTTCACTCTAAAAACTGC
>JAAUYG010006805.1_pt1 | contig 19108 bp, 12 predicted proteins | sample 7278091 | NCBI WGS metagenome assembly JAAUYG01 (sample SAMN14350201, study PRJNA611818) | marine sediment metagenome | isolation source: surface marine sediment (0.6m) | place: French Polynesia: Moorea | collected 2018-08
GCAGGTCCAATAACACAGAAAGTATATCCATGGGGACCTGTAAAATGTGGTCTTTATAAGCAGGTGGTCCTTATATACAGGTGGTCTTTAGAGCAGGTTTGACTGTATATATATGAACGATTGCAAATATGCTTATATATACTTTATCTTTTATGGTATTCACTTGTTAAATGTTCATGAGCGTACAAATGCTTTTGCGTATATTGAATTACCCGTACATAATTTTGTTTAATATGTCATAAGTTAGAGTACATGTACCTGCCAGGTAACCTTCAAATGTTTACAGTTATCTTTCGTATTTACTCACAGTATATACTTCTCTGCATTTGATGTTGGCTTGAATGATCAGCATATTTCTATCTTCACACATGGTTATAGATCTACATTATTGTTTGCATCTTGTTTGCTATGCATGTGTTTTTTCCTTTGTAAATGCAAGCATGTTCAAAGGAATGTGAGTACTTCTGACTACCTGTCTAACCAACAATAATTATTAATTCACAATGTCAACCAGACTATCTCCACTATAGGCCTGTCATCTCCCACCACAATCCCCTTCCCAATCCTGAGCTGTCTGAAGATGGGCAGGGACATTTCAAGGGCAATCTGTTTCTCTGCCCTGATCCCCGTCATCCAATGTCACCTGGACTGTCAACCCTTTCAACCTCAGTATTGACAAGATATGGTGTCAGCTGGCTGTCACCAATTTTCTAACAGTAGCCAATAAGGCAATTTTTAAAATAATGTGACTGCGGTAAATTAAACTACATACCGGTACTTTATTATTGTTTATTTCATCAATTGGGAGTACTTAATTTGTAAGTCAGACGGTATTTTGTCCAGTATCTCTTGCCAATAAATTCAAATTGAGAATACTTTAACTAATTAGCCTACATATGTATATTACGTCTGGTATGGCTATGAAGTCCTGTAGATCTGTACAATTTTGCAGTTACTGATTATTTAGGGGAAGGCATTTTTTTTTTGCCAGAAAAAAAGCAAAACTGCTATACAGCCCGTACTGATAATAGCATGCATGTGATCCCCTAACAATGATGCACTTTCTGTCAAAATGGTTCCAGATCTTAATAAATTGCCATAAAATATACATTATCTCGGTACCGGTACATCAAAAATGCTGCATCTTTGATTCATAAAGAGAATGGGAATTGGTATTTGTTGGGACAGAAATCCTATAATAGACTACTACATAGAGTATGGAATCCATCATCTTCCCTGTCACTTTACATACAGGGTATTTGTCAAAGAGCTGACAAACTGCGTGTTACTCTCTGCATGACTCCCTATATATATGGAAATCCCGGGGTGGGTGGCCACTTGCCAGTTTGTTGGTTGTCACAGGCAAAGGCTTTGGGACCGTCCTGGCCAGTGCCGGCTACTGACAGGACAGTGTAGAGTACCAGTAGAATGGGGTGGACAGGGAATATAGTACTTAGAGCACATAATGGTAGGAGCATCCAACCTCTCTTGACTCATCTGCATGTTTCCATCAGTACTACAGACAGGGGGAGTCTGCCCTGCATACACAATAAAGATAGATACCACGTACTACTACCCATCTTCTGTCCTTCACAGTAACAGGTAGTGTCCATTTCATCCAATATTGCTTTTCATCTATCCACACACTGGGCCTTTCAGCCAGAGAGAGAAGGACACATTAAGCGTGGCGGAACAATTTAATTTCTCCCACTTTTCCCTCCGCCTGTGACAGCGGCAGGGTGACCGAGGAAACTCGATCACGGGTTTTTCCTAATTTGATTTTGCGCCTGCTTATTGTTTTCAGCCGGGTTATCTGGCATATTCTGTTGTGCGTGGCTGTCAGAGGAGAAATGACAGCTGTTATTGGCATACTACCACTACAGCATGGACAAGCAGCCAGGACAGATCAGTTGGGGACAGGAGAGAACATTTCCACAGATGTATCGTACATGTTGCTTCCGACAGTCACAATTGGATTTGTTGCAGCATTACTGTATCAGTGTCTGCATATATTGACCTGGTAGACATTGTAGGATTTTTCTTTTTCCTCAATGCTTTGTTTTTTGGGGTTTATAAATTTTATTGTTAGCACAGTGTGAAATGCCAAATACTGTTCCAAAGTAAAATATCTAACAGGTTCTACATATTTCAATGTAATTGAACCTGTCACCAAAGACCCTCTTTTTTGAAAGACCATATTTTTATGGCCAGTGGGGTATTATCTCAAGGTAGCTTCTACTGTATGCTCAACTAAAGCTGTCCAAGTCTGTTGCCATTAATGGTTACCAAATTGGTTAGGGACTGCAAACTGTTATTAGCCCTATAGATATTTTACACTGTAAGCAGTAATATCTCATATGAGCTTTCAATACTACCAGTAATGGGTTGGCTGTAGTGTTTAATGTTGTATAATGCCTCAGTTTGAAATCAATGACATATCGACTATGGACTAATGTCCCTCATCATGTGATTTTAAATTTTTTTTATACCGACATGCATGTACCTAATAATAACTGTTACTCCTATACTGAGCATAGACCTTTCAGTAATAGCACATAGGATTGATTAAAATTCAAGCTTGGTTCATTAATTTAAAAAAGTCCCTGGGTTATTCATACCACTACAGTATCCCAGTACACGTATGTCCAGAAAGATTGACAGAGTGACAGACCTTCTATTAAGTTTCACCAATCATACAGTTATCAACATCAATCTATTTCAACACAAGGGAACCGACTTTAAAACAAGATGCAGTGTCTCTAGAGTGACTGAATAAGTGAAAGTACATGCATGAGATGACTTACCTTTCTTCTTGCTTCCTTTATTCCCTGCCCGGTGACCACTGGTAGAACTTTCACTAGTGGACGATGACGTCTCGGTCATTTCGCTGTCACGCATCATGCTCTCGTAGCCACTGCTTGCCTCTGCCATCTTGCCTAACGACGGCGCCGTCTTGGACGATGATGACGCTGGGACGCTGAACGTACTGCTAATATCACTGCCATGCCCACTGCTGGTCGAATGCAAGGAAAACCGGGGCTTGGTCAGCTTAGAGTACGGCGAGAGAAACTTCTTGTCGTTCTTGACGATCCCGCTGTCGTTGCCACTGTCAGAGTCTGTATGGCGACTCCGGGACGACATAAAACTCATTTTAGGCAGACGACTTTCTTTCTCCTTGCGAGCCGGTCCAGGACTCTTGCTGCTGGATCGTCCAGCTTTATGCGCATCTTTCTCATTTGGTGAAGAGCTGGTCTTAGCCGGACTGCTCTGGCTGCGTCCCTTGCCCACCTTCTCCACACTGTTCTCCCTGGAGAGAGACAGCTTGCTGGATTTCGACTTGGAGCTGGATGAGCGGAATGACAGGATGCCCAGTCCGGATCCTGTAGGGGACGAGTTACGCGATGATGTCGCAGATTTGCTGCCCTTGTCTCGACTGCCAGGGAAACGGAACGGAGATGATTTTGGCGATGCTGCGGGAGATTTGCTGGGACTGCTGCTGGTGACATTCTCTGGCCTAGCAGACTTGGAGGGTGACACTAACCGTGATGGTGGGCGGGCAGGTAGGGGTGGCTTCTCCACACTGCAGATTGGCACCTCGGGGACGGACTTCAGTTCAGTCTGGTGTTTGGATGTCTTCCCTATTTTAGACTTGATAGGGAGTCGGCTGCTGCTGCTGTTGCTCTGTGGAACGCTTTCTGGTGGGTTGATAGCATCTGGGGACTTTCCGTCAACCACCCGGTCACAGCTACTCCCTGAACGTGGGCACGGTTTGCACTCCTCAGACACGGCAGCTGACAGATGTAGCACCAGGGGCTCAGAGTCATGCTGAGGCTCTAACAGTGATAAATTAGGGTTGGACGCCCCATCGGGACACCGCAGGCAAGTTGGTCTGCCCAGCTTACTCCCAGGTAGCTTGTCTGAGTCATCAGACGATGGCGGTGACAGATGGCCGGATACCATGGGTACCGAACCATTTTCCTGGGGTGTTGACTCGACGGTCAGAGTCGATATCTTCTTTGCCGACTCTTCTAGGTCGATACTACTCCTTGAAAGGTCAGCCATGCTGTCCCCCTGCTTCCCACAGTTGATGTTCTGGTAAGATCCAGAACTCCAAGCAGACATGTCATCCCCAGAGGAGAAAGTCATTTTCCGGGAGCCGTCAGATCTGACTGTTTCCAATGTGGCATCCATCTCTAGTTCGTACAGAGAGTTTGCTGACATGAGATTGTCTGTGCTACCCTGGCGACTGGCAGAATTTCTATCACTGCTACCCGTTCTGGTGTCTTCAACGTCCATTGCTTCAGTGTTGGAAGCCTGTGACTGGGGTAGTATGTCCCCTACTCCCTCCTGCCTCTCCCCATCCCCAGGGTTTGACTCGGTGGCACTCTCCTCTAGACAGGAGTCGTAGTCTGGAGGGGGATTGCTGTTCCTCAATATATCCTGGTCACACTCCATCTCTTCCGCTGGCTGGGCTGTTTCCATAGCAACTGCGATGCTGCCTTCCACACCTTGGTTACCACTTCCCAGCTTAGGTGAGTTGGGCGCTGGTTCGGAGCACTGGAGTTCATGCAGTTTGGGCGTAGTAGCCGACTCTTCCAGTGACTGTAACCAGGCACGAGTCCGATCTAGCCCAGGGTTAGGTTGAACGGGAGGAGTGTGCTTGCGTATCCGTCGTAACCGTGGACTAGACTGAGCACTGTTGACGTAACGGTCGGGTGAGTGTGAGTTCCTGCGTAGCGCCATATCGTCCTGTGTGATCTGTGACAGAGGAGACCGCTGTCTGTCTGTCCGTGTCAGTGAGTTACTGTGGCCCTTGTGGTGGTGATGTTTGTATTTGTCCTCTCGTTCCTGCGCAGACACCAGGCCATGTCGTTCCACCCAGGCTCTCACAAACGAGTTGACAGGGGGAGTCTCTGCTGTCTCTGGACACAACTCCTCCCTGGAGGCATTAGTGTCACCTGTTGCTATGTCATCGCCATGGTTACTGACAGGTCGGGACTCGGCGTTCACTGCCAATGAGGTGTTACTGTCCCCACTGCCCTGACTGACAGGACGCGTCTCCCTCGCTACACTACTCAACTGAGGGTTCCTCAGAGGCTGACCGGCAGCCTCCCCACTGGCGGGGGCCTTGGGTGGAGTCACTTGTTTCCGTGCTATTTTGGGGGTGCTTTCTGCAGACTTACTATGGCTAGCAGGGTCGGGATGGCCCTTTAGCTTCATCTCCTTCCACATCTTGTGGCGTGTGTGATGGTGATGTGCACCACTATCACTGACCTCCTGCAGGTTTTGGTTTTCGAGTCGGAACGCACTGGGACCATCTACCCACTGTTCCCCATTGTCTGTGGTGTTAGGGCGGTGGCTGGGGGACTGGTCCACCCACTGTTCTGTATGCTTGGCACTGGTCTGAGAGCAGGGAGGAACCCCGGCACTGTCTGCTCCGTGTATCCACTGGTCTCCGGGGTAACCCGGGGGTACCCGTGCCGGTACTGCCTGCTGCATGGCACTGGGACCGTCCACCCACAGTTCCCCTACCCGGCTACCCCCGGCACCCTCCTCGTTATAAGACCGGCTCACCGAGGGTTTGTGCTTACTGTGCAGTTTCCGTGGTAACTGAACTACCGCAGGTCCAGGAGAAGAACTGGAAGAATGAACCTTCCCCACTGCAGGTAAAGTTTTGACCGGGGAGCGGGGTGGGAGGCGGGCACCGATGCCACAGCGGGGTTTGGGTAGGCGTGTGTCAGGCCGCGGACTGGCCACATTGTCCCCAGACTGTGGTATAGGACCCCTGACAGCCGGGTGAGGCGGTGTGGAGGACGGGGGCAAGAGCGGTACCATGGCGGGGGGAGCTTCATTGTCTGTCAAGTCACGGTCGCTCAGCGACTGTCCATTCCTCCCAACATATATCACTGTATCACATGACTGCTCACTGCTAGACGTGTACTCGGGGTCGGAATATGAGCGACCACTAGATGACGACATCCCGTCCTCGCGTAGCGTTCCCATGCGCACTCCCATGCGCATCCGACTTCGCATTCGTCCTGACTCTTCACAGGAACTGTCATCAGAACTGGTGCTGGAGAACTGGAAGGAACCATAACACCCTCTGAGAGTACTACACAACAGGCATAAACCCTAGCAAGGGTCGCTACAGTGGAATAGTAAAGACTGCACTGGGACAACCAGGATCAAAAAAAGATCAGAAATGACCGGCATCATGTTTACACATAATGCCCACTGCATACATCAGTATACGCACAGGCTGCAACAGAGACTTACTCGCGCTTTTCTTAATCATCAATTGCACTACTCAATGAAGAAACTAACATGAGAAAGATAGAAATTTATGTGTATTCTTACAACTACATACATAGTAATCCCAAACTTTGATTTTTAAATGCCCTTGACATTTCATGCTTGACATACAATGGTGTTGGCTTTCTTAATTAGTCCGGTGTATTTTGTATACACAGTGCGTTTAGTACAAATTTGAATTAATCATAAGCACCAAATACCTCAATACAAGTCTAATGATAGCATAAAAATATGACATTCACCTGAAATTGTTTCTAATGGTTTGCATATAAAGACTTGTCAAAAACTACAGCCCTGTGAAAAAGGTACAGCCCTGTGAAAAAGGTACTGGTATCTAATTTCACATCATCTATCTTGTTTGCCATAATTGACCAAGGCAGGTCGAAGCGTACATTGTACGTATACCAGAAACTAGTTATTGATATTAGAGATTGCATGTTGTAATGGTGCCGGGACCAGATGTTTTCTCGTAATCAATGCGATATATCACGCGTCACAAAAGTAGCTTATAGAAGTGCACATGGTGGAGGTAATATTCTCAATGATGCCCTTAAAAACTTGTCCGTCAAACCAGATAATTATGATGCATAATGCCCTGATTGCGTAATGTATGCAAACAGCTTCGGATGGAGTTAAGATCAAAAGCAAACACAGCCAAAGCCCTTCCTAATGCCCCAATCCACATCAAATGGGGGTAATGCCTCAACATGCACCCTATTCCCTCCCTTCGATCCCCTGAGTTCGTGCTCGTCCAGTGCATGCAGCCTGCAAAAGCAGGTGAATTTTCTCACACAGTGGCCAAGAACAAAGGCAGTCGGCCTTTCATGTGACGTGTTGCCGTTCTGTGATTAGAATCGGCAGTGCTACGTTGCCAAGGCAATTGGTGGGCGAGTCAAGGTCATTGCCACATGCACTGGGGTCCTCTAGAAAGTGATGCATTGCATTTAGGATTGGGCAGGGGTGGTTAGGAAAGTGGGCTATGAGGGGATAACAGATAGCATTGGACGCGTGTCTAGACTGTAATCACCTTGGGGGGGGGGGGATGTGATATAATGACCACTGCCACCACTTGTCTATCATTACAGCTCTAGTAAAGAATATTTCACACAAAAATTGATCACACAAACTAGCTCCATGTACACATATAACATTCAGGTCACATATACATTGGTCAAGGTCTAACCTTGCCGCGTCGGCGTTTCATGCGCTGAATCCGCGACGAAAGCTGGATGACCTGCAAGGTCTCGTTATAGGCCGGGGTCAGGGGGGACACATGGACGATCATACAGGTCCGGCATGATAGGTTACCCAGTGATTCACGAATCAGCTGAGTTAACTTGCTGTCCCTAGAAACAAAATATGCCAAACATGTGAAAGATCCATTCCGAGACATCTAGCTAGTACAATGCTAACAGACATTTTCCCATATATCCATACATATATGCATTTTATAAAGTGTTTTTTTAACTCAATAAAACTGATTTCATTTGTCTGCCATGGTTTCATTTACAATGATATAACAAATTGAAGTTAACTCATATCCTTCTTACATGTACATCATACCTGTAAGCATTCATCAACTCAATCCTCTCTTTTAACTTATATTGAATATTAAATACAACAGTATCCTGCTTCTGGAGTTACTGTAAAGTCACAAATATTCATGGGGATTAACATTTGTCTTTTTGAGACAAAATCATGTTCACAGGGATCCTGGTTAATCCGGCATGCTCAGGCCTTGTTAAAACAAGTTCATTCTGCAATTATATACACTGGTATTTATTTTTGGGACTTAAAGTTCAATATAACTGAACCTGTCACCAGAGACCACCTGTCTCAAGAGACCACATGTTTGCAGCCAATGGGGTGGTCTTTCAAGATAGGTTCTACTGTATGTCTGAACCTTGACCCTGACACACTGTGGTCCTCACCTGTGTGGGACATGCCTCTGTCCGTTGAGCAGTTGTAGTATGACACTGCCCAGGGCAGTAAGACTGAGGGCGTTCCCTTCCTTGCTCTTACTACAGCTGCCCAAGTCTATGAGATGAAGACGACTGCGTCCACCAGCCACTACAACAGATGCAACATGGGGTATTTCGATACTGGTTCAATCATAAATACACATCTGATATGACATTACACATCACTTGTTATTGTAGTCCCCTTATACATCATCAGTATCAACCTTGATCTAGCTATAACCTTTTGATACATGTATGGCATGTATTCATGCAATAACAATATATCCATATACGCTGTTTGAATACAGAAAATTTTAAACCCCGTAGTAGGAAACTTTCCGAAGATACCAGTGCAAAATCATATAGTAACGCAATGCAATTGATTAAAGGGTAGTCATATAACTAAGGGTATTTTGGATTCCAAGTGAAACAGACTAATCATACTGCGAATCTGTGGTGCCAAATATTCCCTATTCAAATATTCCCTATTCAATCTGCTATGTCACTACATTGCTGTTCATGTACATATCCATTGTCTTTTTTCAGTTATCTTCATAGATTTATGGACTACATGTATATGCTTCCTGTCTAATTAGAAGCATCAGAAAATCCCACTCTAATAATGTTGTCAATAATTTATTATTGACTAACAATATTAGAGTGAGATTTAACCTTACTTGATAGTTTATCCACATGCGGTGTTAATTTATATGGCTAGGTATCATGACATATGACTCACCCTGTGGAAGACCTAGCTTTAGCCTTATTCACTAATCCAGTCTTGGGGAACTAGCAGTAAATGTATTATCTATCTACCCCAATCATGGCGTCCGTACCTTCCTGGTCAGCCTTCCGTCCCGCTGTGGCCTTGTTCTCCTTCCCTGACTTCTCCACTCTGTACTGGTACACGTGCAGCGTGAACAGAAGATGCGAGTTCCGGGCATCCTCCTCCACTTCTGAAAACACGGACGTCAAGGAACAATGGGATTAAACCAAGGAAGGTTTCAGCACAAGACACTAACAACAAGCATCTAGTACAATTTAGGCTTACTTTATGTAATACTTTAAAAATATGATGATATTAATATTAATTTTTGTTTATAATTTTTATAATATTATAATTTCTAATCTGTTGTTTTTCTTCGTAATTTTATATTTTTTTTTCACACAATTTCTCTCAGTTTTTTTCACCATTTATTTGGACAAAACATATATCTGTTCAGAACCAAATATGCAGTTTGTATCATATAAAGACATAAGATCTCATTTATTCCCATATATTCAAGACTTTCATGGTAAGGGTCTGTCTGCAAATTTTAAAGCTGAAGGTAGCTGCACGCGAACTTGTGATTTAGCCAGTAATATTAACTGGTATGAGTGAAAGTGATACCGGTAGGCTTGAGTGAAAAGGAAATTTTGCGTGCACGTATCAATGTCAGTAACGATGTGTCAAGCTAATTGTTCTATCTGTGACACAGCGAGAGTCCCAGCTGTTTCTGGAGCAATCAATCACTCTGCGATGACAAGGGATCAATATCAATACATTATGGAGCAGACCTGTCAGGTAAGGGACCAAGCCAAAGGCTGGAACCATGGAGCTTACCATGCCCCATGGGTACTGCAGCTACTGCCACTACCTGTCCCCCCCCCCTGCCCACCCCCCAAACCCCTCCTGCTCTGACCAGGTGATAGTGTGTCCTCACACAGGTGAGAGTGCCATTGCAGGCGCAGTGACACTCATGGTTCACCTGATGCTCTGTGCAAACAAAACTTTTCATATCTACAGTTCTCAGTACTCTCTGCTATATAGTGTTCTACAAAAGCCTTTGTCACAAACCCTCTTTCCCATGTCCAGCCTATCAACACGAATAAATCACGATAAAAAATTTGCTGCCTAGCAAAACGCAATGGATGTTTTCGCCTTTCTACTATAGGGGTTGCGATATGTTTGATTACAATTGGCTGCGTTTTTCACTATGATCACACCCAATCAGCTGTCCACACATTATACAAAACCATGAAAATGATATTGTTTTTTTTTAGTAATGACAGTTGTGACGAAAAACACTAACTCCATACCAGGAACTGTCCTAGCAGCGATGGCGGCGTCCAGGTAATATGCGGCTCTCTCAGCGGTCGGTGCTCTCAGTTCGCTCTGGTTCTCCAGCTGCGTACCACACACTGGATCCTCTCTCAGGTACACTCCTGGTGCCGTAGCCCCACCAGACTCTGTACCTATAGTAGAATATGATCAAATAGTAAACTTATGTTATGATAATTACCCAATATGCTACACATACCTATTTTATTGAAGATTTGAAATCAGTTGAATTGAAATTTCATTGTGACCAGAAATGGGTTGTGCAGATTTTAAGTCAGAGATAACCCCCTGGCATTCGGTTTGTCATCTTTCCAGCAGGCTGTTGACAGCAAACTTTAGGTCAATGAAGCTGCCGCTGAGTACCATTAAGCCAGGTTTAATGCAACACAAATCATAATCTGACAAAATATATCAATAAATAGTTATCACAGACACCTACTCACTACAAATGGTTGAACAAACCTGCCGGTGTTTAGAATATATTTAATTTTACCCATGATGCCTTGTAGTGTGTATCTGCATGAGTTGTATGCTCCATTGAGGTGTTGGTGCCTAGTACTGTGTACAGGTGTTGCAGGGGTAACATAATATGCAAAGCACTCTAAAAGCATTCGAGGATAAAGCACTATATATATATATACACCATGTAAAAGAACTGGATATTGTATTTATTACTGAGTGTTACACCAGGGCCAAAACCTTTCTATCTTATTCAACCAAACTGTCCCAAACAGCCAGTATATGGCATATAGAACACCCCCACCCCTGTTGGAGAACAGCATCTGTACCTGCAGCTACGTCTGCCAGCAGATCCTTCAACCTCTCCTGCTTCCCCGTCACCTCTACAGCAGAGACCCGCACAGAGAAGCGGGCGCCGGTCCGTTCCTTCTGCTCGTTGATCAGTTTGAACAGCCAGGCGATGGCACATGGGATGACGCCCAGATTCTGTGGGGAGTCGTCCACCCCTATCATTGTGTACGTCTTACCTGGAAACATACAGCACATACATTACACTCGGGGGCCTTCTACATAAATTATATTTATGCAATGATGCATTAAGAGTAGATATTATCCTATTCAAGTAGATATCTAATAAACTAAAGCTTTACAAATACAAATATCGTACTATTACTATCCCTGGTAACAGTTTATTTCTACAAGTTTGTTGCTGGGGAAAAAAGAATCGTTAAGCTTAGGAAGATGAATCAATAGGTTTTAATGTGAAAACAAAATCATTTCTGGCATATTCATATGACGGCATATTATTGAGTGTGGACAGGTTTCTGTAAATATGGAATCAATGGTCAATAAATAATACGCTTTATAAATTGATTTTTTTTTATAGGGGGAGTTGTGAATGTTGCCTTAAGTTAGTATTGGATGTTTACTGAACTCTAAATTGTATGGAGTTCAATATAATGTATTGATACATACTTGACTTGATTATAATGCTACACTAAACCTAAATCTGACACTGTCACCATATTTGGAGGTGTTATCAGGTTTTTGCTCCAATAATTCACGCCATATCACCAAGCCTCTTCCTCCAGCTCCAATCAAAGGTACCAGCTGAGGGTTGAATGGTCCCAAAGATCTTCTCTCCCCCACCCAGGCTGGCTTGGACCCAGTGCCAATTGAGGCCTGGCAAACCTTATCCATCAGAACTGCCTATCATGGCCTGCAAGGCGAGGCTAATGAAACTTGCTTATCAACCCATGGGGGCTTATACATATTTTATGAAGCTTGGGATGCTGATCTGTCAGCATATTGTTAGAGAAGGCCTGTTATGGAGCAGTGGTTGCAGCAAATGTCCCTGTCCAGTAGGGCCTGCAATTACCATTAAATACATGGCCCCCCTCTATCCATGCTGTGGGGGGCCAGCACACTATGGCCGGAGTTCCTCAATGTCTACCTATCATAAGTGATTGACATGTCCTTCCAATACATTGTAACCCTAATTTAAAGGAGGAAGGCATGGTGACTTTGAAGGGTCCTCTAACCCAGTATGTAAAGTGTTCTCTATCACAAAGCCATTGTTATACAGTCGGATCAATGTGGCACAAAAAATCCAGCCACTGAACGAAAAAAAACAAAATAAACAGTCTGCAATGTGACTGGAACCTGAAATGACAGTGTTGACTTGCCTATTAAGTCCCAAATGCCCTTCATCTCAACATCCAGAATTTTTTTCACTTTGAAACAGCTAACATATCATACCAACAATTTACTTTTTTTAAAGTAACACAAAAGGAACAGTCCAGATTTTGGACTTACAATGCCAAATGTTGAGCAGGATGGTATTCGTTCTAATCTCCAGTTACAGATCAGGGTCAGGGGTGGCTTCTCAAATATACTTAAGTCAATTTTTACTTAAGTCACCAATCTGACCAACGTAATTGTTTGAATTACCCTGGTAAGTCAAAACTTAATAGACTTACCATTAAGTATCTTTGAGAACTCTAACCCAGATGTTCCTGCTGAAGAATAATGAAGTCACCTTGGCATATATTGCGAAGTCATTCTGTGTCATGTGTTTTGAAAATAGCATTTCTAATAACGGCAGTAAATGTTTACTTAAGTTTCAACTTGAGATAAGTGGTTTTTATTTAATTTTGTATGTACTGTATGATTGCTCAGTTATCTTCATTTTGTCTGTTATATGCAATCTAAAGCTTTTGGGGAGACCCAAGGCACAGCGGCACTAACACAGCACCACATTCCGATTTTTAGAAAAACGAAACCAGAGTTTCTACTGCATATTTGCAAAGGGTGAAAAATTTGTGTCCCAAGATAGAACCTTAGGCAGAGAAGTTGACATCACTGACCGTGAAAGAATATCCGCTTCCTCGCGAGTGCATTGGTCATCTAACATTATCATGATTGATGACCTAACAATCTGATTGGCTGACACCATTGCTCACATTAATAACGCTCGAGTTTCCCGGTGGTGTCACAGTGTTTCCATGGCAGTGGTATGAAGCTAGGGGTAGGGTGGGGGGGTGGGCGTGTGGAGACTCTGGGCAAGGGTAACAGTGTCAGGGTAAGGAGTGAAAGGAAGAAAACCCCCGCTACCAACCAAGGAGTTAAGGCAGCATGAATATTTTATATCTCAATTGGAGCTGGTAAAGCAATCCCCAGTGCTGCCTGACTGAACAGCTAATCTGCCTAGCCAAACCCAGCCGTCATCCTTCCAAGACGTTTGACTAAAGTTGACCTCCATTGCTGGAGGTCAGTGTGGAGAGAGGTTGACAGGGAGACAGCGTTTGGTGGGATACTGAAATCAGGCCGCGTAGACCAGAGAGGGAACGTAAGGACAGTCTTGGAGTAGTTGACAGACTAATATGTTTCTCTGTAAAGCTAGCCACTGATGAGTCATGCTATAAGGGACCGACCAAGTGGTGTGGCGCCGCCTATACAACACGTCTTATTACCATCTCTTTAGCATTGCCCGCATGCTTCCCGCTAAGAAAACTCAATTTGTTACAACTCGACGCCGCTTGTCTCCCGCTATTTACCAGTTGCCACGGCAACACTATCACGGCCCCTGAATGCACCCTTCAAATTTCTTCCTCCCATGCTGCCGTCCCATCACCGCCGACAACGGCCCAGTCGATGTTGCGAACCTCATTCGAACCTATCTGGAATGGGGGCCAGCAGGGTTGGACCGGCAGGCTCGTGACGAGAAACACAACAATTAAATTTGCAAACCCCTCTAGCCCGTTGTGGATGATGTATTAGGGTTTGGAAAGGAGCGGTCCGTTGCAAATGCTCGAAGCCGGCTAGCTGGAGATTCGGGAAGGATGCCCATAATGGGAAGTGTCAACATGGGCCTTCCCCAGGCACTTAGGCCAGGATCAGGTCTGTATAACCAGATCAAGTGGACAAAGCTGCTAGGAATCCATCACTACAGCAAGGAAAGAGCAGCTAGACCCAAGTACCTCAAACATGGGAGCCTGCATATATATATAGCCCATATGAGTGAGAATTCAGGACTTTGATATTAATACATCACACAGCTGGCTTCTTTGTGACCACGGTGACATCTTCAATCCGTTCACAGACAAAAAATCTACTCATGGGGCTACCCAATGTATGTCTTCTAGATTTTAATCAGCTAAAGGTTTTTTTTTTCCTTAATTTCTTTCAGCTTTAATTCTTCTCAGTATATCTTCTTTCATGGTCTTTTCTGCTACTACCAACACCAGACCTGGCTGAGTGAGACTGGCAGGTTCAGACAGAGCAAACACTGACTGTGCTACATGCAGCCTGGGTCCCAGGCAGGGGAGTCAACCAAGCAGCAAGTCCCAGTAAAACCCTCCCAGTGCAAAGTCTGTGAGACGGGGCTATGGCAATGGATTAGGGGGTAACCTGATCTGGCAGAACAAGCTGTGGAGTGAGGTCATCCCACGGGAAATACACAGCCTCTTCCCTTACTGCTTCCCTCCTTATATAGAAAGCTTCAAAGAAGCCGATTGCCTTCATCCAATATGAGTGCATGCGCCACAACAGCAGAACATCTGATCCTTGATAGAGCACACCATGGCATGCCACGGCTCATATATAATAACAGGTAGCTCCAGGTAATTCATTCTTGGCCAAACACAAAAAAACAGCATGTATTTTTACTGTATCGCTATAAGAAAATGCCAAAACATATCTTAAGAAGCCCGGCTGGCATGTGATCAAAGTCAGTCCTTAAAACATCTGGGTTTTTTTTTTGTTCCATATTCATCATAAAAAGCTGCCGATTTAGAGCAATCCATTACAGTAAGACAACAATGGCAGTGTGACTAATTGGTTACTTATCCTGGCTGTACAGACTGGTGTTACTGGAGGGGGAAACATCGATAGCTGCCATACAGGCTTGGAGAGCTCAGTGTGGGGGTATCAGTGTAAGCTAACATAATTCTGCCCCGGGGATCAATAGCAGACAAGCTGCTGCCTGTACTGACAGCTTCCCCAATCACCTTCAGGGAATACAACTGCCGAAACGAGGAGCTGGAGAAAGAAATGTCACTGACGATATTTCTTGGCAATTCTTTTTTTTTTTTTTTTTGATTTTTATATTTTTTTAATTTGCTTAGAGCCAAGGTACAAGATAACCCGGTAATGCTTTTAGCCTTTTTTTTTTTGCCTAACACATAAAATTTTTGTTTTTTCCTCAGGAAAATAAAGGCTCCACAATTTAAGCCTTAGCTTGGTGAACACACTTTGTTATGTACTGCCAGGAAATTTTGACCAGAGTTAGAATTACAATACATGAAGGCTACCAATGCTTTATATTTAAATGTGGGTAGTAAATACATTTAAATATAAATTACTGGCATCCTAAGAATTCCCCAAACAGGATGTATTGCTCGTATGGACTGCGAATTGGTCGATGTTGCTAAACATAGGACATTCTGACTGGTGTGAACCAATCACAAACCATCATCTTGCCTCTCCCTCCCTGCGCAGAATATTCATAATGATAATAGAAAATTGTCTTTCTACTCACTGAGTCTTGAAAAGAAAACAAAAATTGTTCCCAAAATTTTGGCGAGCATCTCGCGGCCATCTTCAGGCAAATGTGCGTGGACTGACGTCACTCACTTTTCTCGCATAATGAAAATCTTTCTGTTAGTGTGTTCACTGCCCAGCTCAATAGCCTAAGACTTTCTGAACCAGTCATTTTCATGTTCATTTTATAAGAGCAGTTTAAGTTTGTTTGCATATGTCTACACATGTACATGAAAATGACAAATAAATTATCTGTGAACATACAACTTAATTTCATACACACTAATATTACTTACCAAGCCTGGCATGTCCGAAGCAAAAGAGGCAGCCATCAGCCCCACTGACCACTGCCTGTATGATCTCGATCAGACTGGTGGCACACATCTCAGACTGCAAACACCACACAAAGAACAATATTACATGACTAAATCTTAAATTTAACCAACATTGCTTACACTGCAAAGGAAGTTACACAGTGGAAAAAAGTCGAGTGTCACACCTTTATTGTTAAGTTTCAATATAATTATAAAGCTACATGTTTGCAACCATTTCTTTGGGACAAAACTGCATTGTTTCTCCTGACTGGGCTAGCGCTACCTATTAGCCAAACAGCATAAAGCTACATTAGTATTCCTGTGTGCCTAAATGGACTTGCCTTACTTTTAGCCACTGTGGCCAAAGCTTGTTCATACATTGAATGCAGTCATGTCGACACAATGTACATGTACCTGGTACTAGCTGAAATTATTACATTTCTTTAAATAGTTGTAATGTTTGCATTTAAATTTAACAGTCTGAAACCTTTTGCAAAACATACTTTGTGGATGAATGAAATTGTCTGTGGCTACAAGTCATCTTTTAACATCAGTGGCTAACCAGGAGAACACCTTAATAGCGCTATCCCAGGTTAATAATTTTACATCAGATGGCTACGCTGTGTCACTACTAGTAGTTACCCAATGTGGAATTATCTGACATCAGGCTACATAATGGAAGCTGTAAAGGTTTAAAGAAAGAGCAGCATAATCATTTTTTTTTCTGAAGAGCTCACAGATGAAAGAAAATGAATGCCTCTGAGCTATAAAGCTTAGTTGTTCTTCAACATGGGAAGAAAAATATTGGCAGAAAGTCAAAAGTGTGTCCTTATAATGTTTTACAAAAAAATCTCTGATTAAAGTCACTCAAAATTAAAAGTGGAGCCGAAAAAATATGGTTCTGCCAAACCAATTCCCCATAAAAACCTCAGTTGAAAATGGAAATGCACTGAGACGGAAGAAATTGACATAAAACTTCATCATTTCCTGCTGTCTGGGATTTACAGATGTCAGCATGTGTTCTGGAGTGTGGAACCAGAGTTCCAATACCACCATAAGGATGAGTAGATTCCACGCACAGATCTCTGCAAGTCAGCCACACAGACTAATCTGGATGAAGAAATCTTTCTTCACTGGCTTGCTTCATTTCATACATGTCTGAGGATGGAATGGAAGGGGATGATGTGATGGTGGTATAGAAAGGTTGGGTGGGTAGGGGTGGAGTTAAAAGGACATTGGTGGGCAGCGAAGCTCTTCTGAAAAATGTCCCTATCTCTCATCATGTCTTTCCTGCAGAAAATGGCCTCCAACGGTTCCTCGCCGCCAGGTCACATAAAGGCCTGTAATAAAGCCATGCCATCTTGGCACAGGGAGAACCAGGAGATAAAAGGCAGGAGACTCCAAGATCTGTGGTGATTTATCGGGCAACAATAACAGCTTTTAAAGCTGCCCTACGGAACTTGCAGCACATGCTGGCGCCACCTCTCCAAGGAGGTTTGGACACACGACATCTACAGAGACAAAGTGCCAAGTAATGTCCCACCTCAATGACCTTACAACAGGAAGAGACACATCCACACACATTGAGAGGAGACAAGCCCAGAGCGGGGACAGGAGAATATATCTGTTATGAAAGCCATGACAGGCCCTTTGTAGGGCCATGTATCAGGCTTTACACCTGAGGGCTATTACACAGGTCCTATCATAGCACATTAGGTACTGGAGCCAGCAGGGGGGGGGGAGTGATGGGGTCAGAGGTGATACCTAATATTACAGAGTCTACTTGGGGACAGCTTGGCGGGTATTGTCCTGAAGAAATCAGTTGGGATCTGACAGGAGGAGGGGACCGAGATTTTTGGAGTTTCAAGGCGACAATGTGACAGGGTTTGAGATACTGCCCACACAGGTACAATGAGTTCCAGCTTGAAGCGCCATGTTCAGGGAGGGACTTAAATGCCCTGTCTTGTGTCCACAGGGGTGGGCAACTTGTCAATGTTTGTGACAGCTTCATCTGAAGGCCAGGAACACTGGGGGCAGCCAGAAGGTGGAGAACGTTCCCTCCACTCATACCCAACAGGATGTAACTGGTGACTGCCTAATAATAGTCTCTGACCACACAATCATTTACAATTCATGCTTTACTGGAGTCAGGAAAAGATCAACCCTACATTCAGCCCCTCCCATATGCAGTCTGTTGTCTGACCCAGGGTCAGAAGCCCCACAGTCTTCCATATCTAACCCCCTCCTTACCGGATCCCTCACTAACCCCAGCTGCTAAGCCAAGGGAACACCTCAGAAAACAAACTATATACCATCGTGGTGGTGTTTAAAATGTGAAGTAAAGGAAGCTGAATGCAACAGCTTCCTTTCATCTTGGGAAGAAATCCAGTCATGTGTGAACAAGTGTAAGAGGAGACCAATAATTTCCTGGATATGAAAATGTGGGTGAACTGATCAATCCAAGCAAACAGTAATTCCACCTTTAACTAAACATCTGTAGAGAGGCATATTGGTCTCCGATGTATCTCTCATAACCATGAAAACATTGTATCTGCAATAACATATACAGTAGTCCCCCCCTCTAATAAGGACACCCTACTTGCCAAGGAAATTGTGACTGCATTAATTAGACAGTTTTCCTTTGGTGAGTCTCAGGGAGAACTGCATTTACAGTTAGAACTGCATTTACAGTAGTAACAGTAGGATAGATTTGTGGCCATATTAGAGGGGTGGCCTCTGCTAGAGGAGTGGCTACTGTACCCTGGTATGGCAATTCGTTTGTGTACTCAAGACATTCAATAACCTTTCTGTTTTATCACACAGATAGGCATACTACAGACTCCTGCCTTGCAGTGTTATTATATGCTCCTGGAGCTGGAGCTGGTTTCTTCAAAATCTTATGTCCACTAGCGGTCTTCAGC
>JAAUYG010077663.1_pt1 | contig 19106 bp, 9 predicted proteins | sample 7278091 | NCBI WGS metagenome assembly JAAUYG01 (sample SAMN14350201, study PRJNA611818) | marine sediment metagenome | isolation source: surface marine sediment (0.6m) | place: French Polynesia: Moorea | collected 2018-08
GTAATAGTAGTAGTAGTAGCAGTAGTAGTAGTAGTAGTAGTAGTAGTAGTATTAGTAGTAGTAGTAGTAGCAGCAGCAGTAGCAGCAGCAGTAGTAGAAGTAGTAGTAGTAGTAGTAGTAGTAGTAGTAGTAGTAGTAGTAGTAGTAGTAGTAGTAGTAGTAGTAGTAGTAGAAGGGGAGGAGGAGGAAGGAGGCGCAACAGCAGCAGCAATAGCAACATAAATTGAGGAGAGTTAGGAATAAATGGATGAATTTTTTAGCACTAACTTATAAAATGTATATTTAAGTTATTCAGAGGAGACTAGTCGAGAACTAGTGTAAGGACTTGTTCCAAACATCGACAGGTTAGAAAGTGTAATATTTTGTGTAAAGCAAGGCTGTAATAATTGTATTATTATCAGATAGAATATATAGCATATTAAAATACATCGGAAAGCAACAACAATACACAATACACCTCATCCTCCATGTGAAAGTTGTATTTCAATTTACAAAGCATGCTAATCCCTGATTTGGCACTGTCTTAAACAATTCTTGGTGACAGCGCAATGCCCCAAAATAGCACACATATTATGGGTACGGGACCTTAATCCCAGTGTAACTTTTCTTTCGAGTTTGTCGTCCATTGCTCCACTGAGCTCTCGGACTGGTATATCGTGGTTCCATGAATGTTGTTCCGCCGGTGGAGCAAATGAAATGGGGCAAATCCGTCGGTGGAGGGAATTCGGCTTCAAACCGATATGAAAAAAATACTTTAACCGCATATTGTGACATTGTGATGCAACACCGACGCCCAGTACGCTAACCACTAGACCGTGGAGGCATATGGTATCGGTGGTTATTCTGGCGGTGTGAATTCGTGAAAGTTTGGTTGTATGCACACCTTTTTCCATTCACTACTGCAATGGTGGAAACATACCCTAAAGCCACGGTATACCGTGGTCCGTATCTGCACTGAGCTAAACCTGCAAAGCTATTGACACGTCATCCTGCACAATGAGCTTGAGAGTTTGCTGGGTAGTGTCTCTGACAATTTCTAACGACGATTTTATCTCAGAGTTAAATTTTTAATGTGATTATACACAATTTCGTTGTAAGACGGCTTAATAGCTCTATACATATTAAAGCATGGTCGTTGTGGCCACGGTGATGGTAATGTGATGGTGATGTGCGGATACGCTTAACAGCAAGCAGTTAACTGACCTCACATATTACTTTGTTCTTTACTTGGTGGATAGCTACTTTTTTCCCAAATTTGAAGTTATTTTGCTTGATGGTTTCAGAGAAAATGAATTTGACAGGCGACGATGGAAAACCGACGTCCACGGCATGGCATCAGCTCTGCTGACACAGTCAAGCAGAGCTACATATAATAACCCATCTCCTGTTAGGTAATGCTTTATGTTTTAGCTTTAATAAGGAAATAATAAGGAAACGTAGAGCTTCTCTTCAAGCATTCTCTCATTCAGTGCACGATATTTTAAGAACAATGGACGGAGTACGAGGAGGTGTGCTACGCAGTATGGTCTTTGCGTTCTCTCTTTTGACAAGCGAAAGTGTCGCAAAATCGTCACATATATAGACAGACATTTCCACAACGAAAGTTACGCAAGCAAACCTGAGAAAAAGCCGCTTTCTTCCATTCCTGGTGTGGGTTACGGATCAGTGGTAGCATGCTGGTTCCTTCGTGGCAAAGTCTGATATGACTTGAGTTGTCGGGACACTGTTGAACTGGTGTCAACCCAGCAGCCTCGACCAGCGTGGGGAAAAGATCCACGAATTCAGTCAGCTGTGTCACCGTCACTCCACCGTCCGTCAACCCAGGAATCTTCAGCATCATAGGAGTGCGGAGATCTCTGTCATACAGCGCTACCTTCCCCCACCTGCCGTGTTCGCCCATGATATACCCATGATCGGACCAGAATGCCACAATGGTGTTACGACTCATCTCCAGGCGATCCAGCTCGTCGAGAAGCTTCCCGAGTGAGGAATCCAAATAACTGGTGGCACAATAATACGCTTGGCGCCACTGCAGCAACACTCTGGTGCTGTTTAATTGACCTGCTTCAACTCGGTGCTCTGGAAGAAGACTCCGTCGAGTTTTCAATGTAAAGGTATTAGCTTCCCATCGTGCCTCCTCTGGAGCGTTCAAGGGTGGATACAAATTAGGAGGCACTGTTATATTCTCGAGAGGGTAAAGCTGCAGGTATTCTTCTGGAAATACAACCGGGCTATGTGTCGCACGAAATCCAACAGCCAGAAACCAAGGTTGGGTCCATTCAGATGAAAAGTTTCGCATCTTCTCTAAAGCCCCTTTAAGGGTGACGTCATCTGGTATGGGGTGTCTACGTCTCTCTTGTCTTGTGACAGCCTTCCAGCCAGCTCCGAGTATAGTGTGGTAATAACCGATTTCCGAGATAACAAAAGGCTCGGACCAAGACACAGGATCGATGTCCAACATATGACGGTGAAACACTTTCCCGATGCCGAATGTATGATAGCCGCTCTCCTTAAAATACTGTGGAAGTGTGGTAAAATTTCCACCCGCGTTTCGGAACCGGGTCTTTAGTTTGTAGACGCGTGTTGTATCGGGACGTCTACCAGTGAGCAAAGATGACCTACTTGGGTTGCAGAGCGGGAACTGGTTGTACGCTTGAGTTAACACAAGACTGTCTATAGCGAGGCGTTCAAGGTTTGGGGTGTACACTGTTTGGTAGTATGGGTTATTCCTGTCCTTGAGTTTGTTGTAGGGTGAAATATCCTCCGACAAGTCGTCCACACAGATAAACAGGACATTAGGTCTTTGGATTTTAGGTGGGCCTGACAGGCTACTTGCAGGAGTTTGTAGAATGGGCGCTCTGGTCATACACATAATGCTGTACCACAAAATTAACGCCACAGAAAGGCAGCCAATCGAGGCGATCTGGAATCTATCCATTACATGGAATCCTGGCTGGCAGATTCTATATGCTGAGGTCTATACCAGCCTCATAGTACGATCATATATATATATATAACAGCTACACATAGTAACTGCTGTAATGCTGACAGCCCTCGATCAGTCAAAAATCGATTCCCGATCATCATTTCCCCGCACAGGTCCATCAACGTTGATCATCGTGTGGAATAAGTGACTATCAAGGTTTCCATTCGCTCTTTTTATAATAATCGTTGACAGTTGAAAGGTGGAAGACAATGTCACTTAGCTTCCGAGCGGTAGCTAATCTCCATATGATATATATATTTGCAGATGATAGATTAATCTTGGTGTCACAAAAGAGACAAAAGTCCTCGGGTACAGCAAACCATACCCTCTCCCACCACTCAATATCTAAAGGGTAACTGACAATCATGTGGGTGCTCAGCACTTCCCGTATTGATCTACACTGTATTCACCCCACATGCGTCCCAAATTAAGGAAGTATCACCTTTTTGAAACGATAAAGTAATACAGAAAGCAAATATTACAAAGATTTTTTTCATTTTATTTATATTTTGCAAAACCATATATAAGAAGGCACTGGAATTGGCAGAACAATGCAAAACTAGAATGCGTACGCAAGTAATTATACTGTTTGGCAACGAGGCATACGTCATGTCAACGAGGCATACGTCAAGCACAAAATGTAAGATTTACACTTCCATGTAAACACGCGCAATACAATTCTGTTGTAATAAAAATACATGTAGACGATTTGCTAACAGAGAATCACAACAAAATATGCATCGTGGTAGTATCATTTTTATAATGATTATTGCAATATTTGACCCGAGTGCCTATTTGGCATGTGCATCCACGTGATTCTCGCATCAATAGGCTGTTACTTGTAGCTATTTTATGTGAAATAGATATGTAGTCTTGGTAATGTGCAAGACTTGACATTACAAATAGGACAATATATTAAATAATATGCATATTATTAACGGCAAGAAGTCCAATTAGGCCATGAACAAAACAATGATCACCAAGCGTAAAGCTTCCAATATTTGTTATAAGAGTCCCAGGCCTTGACGCTGTGCTTGACGTTTTCACTAGATGAAACCAAGTTAGATCTAGGGATAAATGTAGCCGAGCTGACTTATCTTCAAAGTGCCATAATCAACAGGTGTTGACATCACATGCATGGATGAAAACTCACTCAGCGACGTCTTTCAAGCTATGGATGGATGGATGAAATCAGGCTTATAGTCGGCTTTCAACCACTCATGGTCTTCAAGCTATGGGAACATCTGGTGCATGTACAGCGTACGGTTCGGATGCCAGTTATTGAATAAAGCCTCAGTGTATCAGGAGAGTGTGTCCCTTTGGTGAAAGTGTCTACTTTATGCTTCATCATGCTGAGACGCGGGGTTTGCGTGTAACTCTATGCCAACCTAAGGCAGGCGGGACACTAAGTCTGGGGGACAAAGAAACCTTATACAGCCGGCCGAATAGTAACAGATGTAGTGGCTATAGCCGATGGTCTTTTTTTGCTGTACAGCACTTAAAGCTTCAAAATGAGACCATCCGTGCCAAAGCCTTCCGATTTGAGACAATTGATATGAGAACATTTTTCAATAGTAAGATGTCGTTTGTCATGGAATAGTATTTTATCAGAAATCATTATATTATTTTGTCGTTGAATACGATTTCGTGTTAGTGTGAAATCACAATGACGTTAAGACGTGCATTCTTTCTGTTATCAAATACATAGAACCGAGGAATATTAAGACCCACCTACGCTTGAGGCCAACGTTTCTTAATTCATGGACGTCTATTAACTTGTAACAATTAAGACACACCAGTTGTCTTAGCTGTTACACTTGTCCCTATCTCATTCTTTCAGGCAGTTTATTGAGACGGGATGAGCGATATTCGGTGGTTGGTAGCGTGTTTGTTGCTTCAATGTGTTCTAACCATAATGTACATGAGAGGGACGTTGTATACGTGGAACTCCAGTGACGTCATGGGATTGCAGGACCAGCTGAAGCATCAGAGCGAACATCCGAGTGACTCCCGTCTGGACTTTGACCAAGGTGAGACATCTCAGGACCCATTGTTTTATTTTAGAAAAAACGTCTTGGATCAAAAATAATTCTTAAGCACAGAAACTACCTGCAAATAGGCCGGGGTACTCACCTTAGACTAATTCGGGAATAACCAGACTCTCTTTGGTATTACTGCCTTTATGCGACTTACAATGTCCCTGTAGTGTAAGGCCTGTAGTGTAAGGCCTGTAGTGTAAGGCCTGTAAGGACTGGACTCACTGCAATAACATGAACCACTACGGTAGGGGTAAGCACAGACAATAGTTAATCGCGGTTATGGTTAGTTATGCGTCACGCAACTTAATTCACCCGCACGATAACATATCGTCCTTTTCAAATTGGTTGGGATTTAATGACAAATAAAACAATAGCGCTCACAAGTGTCTTAGGTAAGCCACGTGCTGAATCTAGTCTATCGACTGGCCGCTGTGATTCCGAATGCTGTGATTAGCCTGCCAATAACAAATGCTGTGATTGGCCTGCCAATAATGAATGATGTAATTGGCCTGTCAATAACAAATGCTGTGATTGGCCTGCCAAAAACAAATGCTGTGATTGGCCTGCCAATAATGAATGCTGTAATTGGCCTGTCAATAACAAATGCTGTGATTGGCCTGCCAATAATGAATGCTGTAATTGGCCTGCAAATAACAAATGCTGTGATTGGCCTGAAAATAACGAATGTTATAATTGGGCTGCCAATAACGAATGCTGTGATTGGCCTCCCAATAACAAAGGCTGTGATTGGCCAATAGCGAAGTCTCTGAGTGGTCTACCAATAACCGTATGCGGTATTCGCTCCACATAGGATTAACCCTAAAGTCAATTTATCTAAGATCTCATATTTAACATATTGAATTCTAGTACATGAAAGAACAAAGCCTTCATTTAACTGTTTCAAGATTTTTTTCTCAGGGGATGGTACTCCAAGTTACCTCCACGAATATCTCAGACGGAAACTGGAGACCGGAATAAAAGAATTCTGGAATTACTTTAATTCTCAGCTCCAGGACTTGAAATCCGCATCCCAGAAGGACCCAACTGATCTTGAAAGCCGTGTCGATAACATATTAGCCTTTGGGGCAGAGCAACACAGGTACAACGTACACTGATTTTAGCCGCGTTGACAAAGTAATTAACATATCAAAACATGTTATCGGTATCTACAGCATGTATACACAGTCAAAAATGTAGAACATGATCTCACCTGTTCATAGCATCCACATAGATGTAGCCACACCAGTTAATTTGGGAAAATTATGAAGTAGCTATGTGTGGCTTTTGTACACAAAAAAAAAACTGTGTAGTTCATTACTAACAGAGGTGCAATTATGCCCCTGCTTCAAATCATTAACTAATGGGTTATTGAGATTGATAACCTAATAGTATTACTACAGTTTACCCAAATATCGTGTAATTTTAAGCTTGCTTACGCACCAAAGCTTCGAGACTAGCCTACTTCGCCGTGTATAGCTCAGAGTTGAAAACGCTAGGGTTGTTTAGTTTTAGCAACAGGTGAATACCGGTGGCAAGGCTACACAGCTTCCAACATAGTTCTTTCCCGAGCTTTTTGCTTTAGGACAAATGTATTTCACCATAATCTTGTCTATTATACAACGGGTTTGGTTTATGCTGCAGTACACAGCACAATTAATGATTTAAGCCCACGCCGTCCCTATTATTATTATTATTATTATTATTATTATTATTATTATTATTATTATTATTATTATTATTATTATTATTATTATTATTATTATTATTATTACTACTACTATTATCATTATCATCATCATCATCATAAATAAATATATATATAAATAAATAATTTAAATAAATAAGCCTTGGAAGGTTAAGTTTTGTATATCGACTTTGCACTTTATCCTCACGGCCTGAGTGACTATTTGGTTAATACCACGTGGTTTATTGAAGAAAGAGGTGGGGAGCGTTTAACAATTTATTATGGACGTAGATTCCACAAGTGCACATGCACTGAATGACCCTAAGGTGCCCTTGAACAGTACAATGCAAGTGGTGCCACATATAATCATATGTTGCAGTACAATGTTTTTGTAAGTCCAACATTCTGTCACTTTCGCTCTACGATTAGCCGTTCAGCAGGTCAATGCAACTTTTTTTTCATAAATTTCAATAGTGAATTTCTACATTTCCACAGTTTTCGTGAATTTACAAATTCCCCAAGTTAGTTATTATGAGTAGCATGTATTGCATCCTATGCAGAAAATGTTGTTGGAATAAAATAACTAGGAATTTTGCGAGTATACCGAATAACACCATTATGACATTGAGCAATCACGGTTCAAAGTGGTACGATTCCTGACCTCCAATTTCTAATTAGTTCCAAATTTCACTTACCCCAAAAAACTAACTTTTGAGAGGATTTTTGCTGAAACCCTATGACAGTTTAGCTTCCAAACAATTCGAAATTTTCTACTTTTATAGGATACCATGCTAGTAAAAACGAAACAATGTGATAATCAAATTTAATAATTAAAAAAAAATGATAGCAATAAAAATACACAAAAGAAAAATGTCTGAACCCAAAACGATCAATGTCAGAATAATAAAATTGTGACACGAATCCGTCCTGTAAGAAGTTCTTATCAGATTAGAACTGAATATTGCCAGCTTTTATTTTATTATTATTATTATTTATTTATTATTATTATTTAATATTATTATTATTATTTATTATTATTTATTTATTTATTTATTTATTTATTTATTTATTATTTGTTGGACATTTATAGAGCGCTTTTACCAGTAAAATACTGCTCTAAACCGCTAAAATACAAAACCATGCTAAAATACAGCAAACACTCAAAAATTATAAATTAAAAAGTAAATTGATAAATTAATGCCATTAAACCATATTCAATGAGTAAACAGGAAGTTTTGTGTTTATTCAGGACTCTCCAGAAAGATTTGTATAACCTGAGTCAGTCTAATGGGGCTGGGGAGTGGCGGAAACGAGAGGCCCAGGCACTCAGCGATCTGGTACAGCGTAGGATACACTACTTACAGGTACATGTACCTTCCAACTTCCAGCTTCCTGGATGCATATCACCGGAGGGAACCAGCGTAAGAATGATAGAACTTGGTGGAAATGGCGTACTACAAGTTTGCAGCAAAGCAAATGGCGTTGCGATTCATACAGGCAGTTATTTGTAGCAAGCGCTAACTAGTGAATCTGTGACACATTTCACAACTTCCAGTACCAGTATTGACACATTTCACAAATTCCAGTACCAGTATTGACACATTTCACAACTTCCAGTACCAGTATTGACACATTTCACAACTTCCAGTACCAGTATTGACACATTTCACAACTTCCAGGACCAGTATTGACACATTTCACAACTTCCAGTACCAGTATTAATATCAGCGTATATTCTAGCCAGCTTTTCTCATAAAAATATTATTAAACGTATGCCCCCCGATTATTATATTTAACAAATGTTATGCTGCTACTAATATAAACAAATTGTACCTGTTATATATGTAAAGTATCGAACTTTTTTTTACACAAGAGGCACATACAAATTTCATCCTCAATGGTATTTTAAGTAAACAGGGCCACTTTGACCGCCACCTGTTAAAGGTCATGTTGATGTTGCATGATGCATTTCCGATTTCGACAACCTTGTATCTCGAAAACGATTGATCGTAGAGTAAAAGCTGACCATAATTTGGGACACATGTGTAACTATTTGTTGTATACAGGTTACTTTTAACCGTATCACTAAGTGTGTTAGGTCATTCTGAGAGCATTTGGTGTATTTCCGACTTTCTAAAGGCCTTTTTCCGGCAAGCTTGTATCTCGAAGATAGCCGATCGTAAAGCAAAAATTACCCAACTTTGGACCTCTGAAGTAAGTATTTAGTGCATACAGGATACTTTTGAAAGTTCAGTTCAAGGTCATTCCGGGGTTGTTCTGTGCATTTCTGATTTTCGACAACCTTGTATCTCGAAACGGTTGGTTTGTAGAACAGAACAGATTGTAAAATCTGGACATCAGGGATATAGTAATACATATGTGGTAATTTTGACCTTTGACCTTGTAGTGTTATATATGTTAATTTGACCTTTGACCTTGTAGTGTTATATATGGTCACTTGACCTTTGATCTTGTAGTGTTATATATGGTAATTTTGACCTTTGACCTTTTAGTGTTACATATGGTATTTTGACCTTTGACCTTGTAGTGTTATATATGGTAATTTGACCTTTGACCTTGTAGTATTATATATGGTAATTTGACCTTTGACCTTGTAGTGTTATATATGGTAATTTTGACCTTTGACCTTGTAGTGTTATATATGGTAATTTGACCTTTGACCTTTTAGTGTTATATATGGTAATTTGACCTTTGACCTTGTAGTGTTATATATGGTAATTTGACCTTTGACATTGTAGTGTTATATATGGTAATTTTGACCTTTGACCTTGTAGTGTTATATGTGGTAATTTGACCTTTGACCTTGTAGAGTTCAGTGTCATTTCAGGGTCACTTAATGTACACAAAATGACATGTAATTCGAAAACTGTTGACGTTGACCGCGAAACGGACTCACATTTGCCATTGAGGGAGACAAGTACAGCATGATTATATTGTGTACCTATGTGCCTGCCACGAGAGTCAATATGGTAAGGTAAGGTAAGGTAAAGTGTACATTTATTTCAGTCATTGTCTAACCAAAATCGAAGGTCATTTTGCCCATCAGTGTGAAAATTAGGCTACGCCACCTCAAGAGGACATACACCACATCATGTGGACATTTCGTTAGCTCTGCTTGACTGTGTTAGCGAAACTATTGTTGGGCCGCGATCGAACATTTACCATTACCGTCTATGGGAGATCTATTATAGACATATTTCCGCAAAGAGCTGTGTTCTCACTGTTGAACATTAATATGGGAATTACAAAGGGCGTTAAGATTTGACCTTGCATTATTGTCACTGCTTGACTGAGTCAACAGAGCCCATGTCATGGTTCGGGACAAAATGATAAGCAGCAATGACATTAGGGATATACCAAAATGATCTCACTTATATGTGAAACTACACGAAAGGCAGTCGAAAGCTTTAGACAAGTCTGTTATCTGTACGGGTAGTAAACTTTGTGTCCGTATGGCTCACAGACTTGTCCGAAACTTTCTACTGCCTTCCGTGTGGTTTGCTTATCAGCACAGTTTTCGACGTATGGTGTACATACATGGTTCTTGCCTGCTTTTAATAAACTGTTCTATTTTAGTTGTAGCCAATATGCTAATTTGGGATGAACTGGTAGGGTAGGTGTATTACGTGTGGTGTTTACCGGTGGTATTGTATTTCTTGCCTCAAGATTTTTTATGTTCCGTACCAATGTATCTCTTCTGGAATGTAATTGCATTTGTAACTTGTAACTCTTTCGGAATAAAAAAGGATATGTATCTATTTGCCTAACCTGTGTGTTCATTGGCTATGTGGTTTGTTGCCGGTGTTCATTTGATTTACTACCTGACGCCATTGGTATTACAGCACCCGGCAAACTGCAGTCAAGCCAAGCGACTCGTGCGAAAGGTAACAGTGAGTTGCGGTTACGGCTGCGAAATGCACCATTTTCTCCGGTGCTTCCTGGATGCGTATCACACAGGGCGTACGTTCATTCTGGACACCCGTGGATTGCCATATTCCCGAGATGGATTGGATAAGTTCTTCCTGCCTCTGAGTTCAACGTGCACCAGTCAGGAAGGACGTCTGGACAGAAAAGGAGGACGTGAGTCATAACATGAACGAATAATACAAACCATTAGTAGGGCACTTACACAAAAAATAAGTTTGCTATTTCTGTCACTAGCTATACATGTAGTTCTCATGAGGCTTTGGGATCAATCAGTGAATGCTTTCCAAGAAAAATGTTTGTTTTTTTTTTGTCTAAAGACAAAACATAACACCATGGATTCTGAATGGACGACAGAGGTCTTCAGTATTCCATTAGCTCTGTATGACAGTGCCAAGCAGAGATAACAAGAGGCCCAGGTTCTTGATACTCAAATGCCGCCCTACAGACAGGTTTATGTTCAATAGTTATTTGACAGCGTTGTATAGGGGATTTGTTTCTCATCAGTCATCAATTTTGTAAATCTCTCATCTAAAATGACTAGTTCGCAATTAATCGCTTTTGCTGTTTCAAAATATTCAAGGAATAATGTTGCATGGGATCTGTGCACTTGTAATTATTAATTGCAACATTTATTTTCAAAATTTATATTTTTGAAACCTGTATGAAATCATCAGAGATACTAGTATCTTTGGGGAAGCAGCCCGGGGGAAGCAGTGGGCCGGGATAGCTCAGTTGGTAGAGCGCCTACCTCCCACGCTGAGGGTCCGGGTCCGGGGTTCTAATCTCTCACGGGCCGGAAAAAAGAGAGGCAGGTTCACGTGTCAAAAGGCCCCCCACAAGTCCTATGTCCAGAGTGGGACGCTATAGTACAAAGCCGGGTCTGGGTGGTGCATGTAGTTGCTGTGCTACATTGTGCTAGCGGTGATGACTGGCGAAGCAGATAGATGTACCCTGATTCATGTGGGCCGCCTAATAAATTCCACACAAAGCAGCACAGAACAGAAATCTCCCCCACACTATACACTGCATACACTACAACACATGGGAGATCATAACGTGCGCTTGAATGTGGCAGCACTGAATGAGTATTGTTGTACAGCGCCATTGAATACAGTTGTAGAAATGAGTGCTCTATAAGTGGTATAAACTTAAACTTATGTATTAATTTCTGATGCAATTTTCTTAACGTGAATTTTACCATGTATGTCTGCAGATGTATTTTATATTAGTCTGTTATTTATTTGTAATGTAGTAAAACGTTAAAACGTTTGTTTCCAGGTATATAAGTTTTAAAGAAAACTAAGAAAAATCATCATTCTTAAGTATAAAAAGTGAATAACAAAACGTATAAAGATATCAGAGACAGGAAAGCTTGCTGTAAAATTTTGTATGGGTTCATTGTAATGGTTCCACGGAACTCATTAACAGATCACAGACCATCGATATACAATACCTCTCTCTCTCAGAATGCCATTAGCTTTGATAGACCTCAACAGATCTAAAAATCAAAATCCATTTCTTTTTTCTTGCACAGCTGTCTCATGTCCGTATCTGTATGTCCATAAGACTCCATATGTCTCATGTCCGTATACTATATTTGTATATCCACTGTGTTTCAGACACAAAATTCGCTGGAGGTTTGGAAGTTGTAGACTGTTTACACGGAAGGTCACAATACGTAGCCAAGTCCATTCCCGAGGATTTGGCACCCAGATTGATGCGTTTCCATGGCAACCCATTCGTGTGGTGGGTGGGGCAGTTTCTCAAGTATATGACGAGACCCACGGATGAATTCAGAATGGATGTGGAGAAAATGAAACAGAGATTGGGCTTTGTCAATCCCATAGTCGGGTAACTAGCCACCATGCTACAATTCCACCACTCCCGTGGTTGTAATCCGTTTGGGAATGTTTGAAACCTCTCTTGGACTTTTTTCTAGTCAGGTAGTTTACATACATTTGAAATGTTAATAGTGACATTTTAATTTACCACTGCACTATAACAGGAAAAGAAAAAATGTCCATTATCTTCTTTTAAAAATGGGAAATCATGGCGCAAAGGAAATTAAATTTCCGAATCTCTAAGTTGAGCATCTAAAACACGAGGAGAGCTTTTTACTCTTGGTCCTTCAAGCTTATATTGACGTCATTTGGTGCACTTTTCCATAAATGAGACTTTCAAAACACTACTCTTACAGCTATAATTATTTCTCAATCAAAACAAAACACTACTCTTACAGCTAGGATTATTTCTCAATCAAAACAAAACACTACTCTTACAGCTAGGATTATTTCTCAATCAAAACAAAACACTACTCTTACAGCTAGGATTATTTCTCAACCAAACACTTGTTATAGAAGTTCCTATGACTGTCAGCACAAAGTTTCTTGCTAGAATTTCGACATTAAAGATTTAAACAAATTTAAAGTATACCATTTCAGTAATTGGAAAAATGAAAAATGAAATTATCTTGAGAACGGCTAATCATAGAGCAAAACTAGCAAATATTTGGATAAGTACACGTGGCTAATATATGTGGGTGTACTTTTTTTAATCTTGATGCTTCAATGTCATTTGGGGGGTCAACAGCACACTTGGGATCTCAAAGATTTCCAAAATGCTACTTCTACATTTATTATTCTTTTCCAACCAAACCTTTTATAGTGTTTCCCTATCACAGTCAACACAAAGGTTACTTCATAAACTTTTAAAATTAAATTTAAAAGAAAAACAATTCAGATAAATTTTAAGATGCAATTATCTCGAAAATGGCTTTCTATGGAATGAAACAGACTAACCTTTATTACCCAGGGATACTGGTACAACATATATAGGATACCTTTTAACATATAGTGTTCAAATTGGTGTCATCCGGTGCACTTGCCACATACATGTAGTGTAACTGGAAAAAGGTTGGTCATAGAGTCCAACACATGTACGTTTGGAACTCGGGAAACTGGTGAAGCATATGGATTACCGTTGACCTTTAGTGTCCAATGCCATAAGCGCCATTCTGTGCACTTATGTCAGATTGGTCTGTAACTTGACACCGGTTAATCGTAGAGCAGAATAGTTTTCAAATGTAGGATTTAGTGGCACTCTAGTGCAATATATAGGGGTTTATTAGTTTAGAATCATGTGGTGCATTTGTCTGAAATTTGGTATGATTGAACATGTGTGTAATATTTTCATTTGTCACACCTACTGCTATTGTCAAACAGGACGCCTATCACTTTGGGTCACATATTTAATTTTAAATGTATATTTTGGCAAATTAATTAATTTGAAACGTTGCAAAATCAAAATTTGCATGAGTTCAACTCCACAATGTCATTTTGGATACAAATAGTTTCTAAATGAGTCCATTTGTTTGCAAATGGTTCCACGGGAGTCCAATTGTTTGCAAATGGGCCTGTAACTCATCGAAACAACTCATCATAAAATGAAATCGATTCGACTCATCTGCATGCCCATTAACATTAATAAGTATATTCGTGGGTATTTATTCAAGTGAAATATCAAGACCCCTGGCAATCTTTTCAGTATTTAAGCTTTTACAATTAAATTGTAAGATTAAAGTTTGACGTTTTTATGATACTGCATCTGGAATACATGCTATAGTAATTATATTGTGCATAAATTCATCGAATCAGTCTTAAGAAACCCATGTAAACCACTTGGGAGCATACACCTTTATTATTAGCTAAAATGCCAAATGTAAACCACTCGCAAGTATACACCTTTATTATCAGCTAAAATTTCAAACGGTAGGTACCCTGTATGTACATATAACCATGTCCATACCGGATGGTCCTGTATATTGCCAAGATAAAAGCCAGGGTGTAGTGGAATAAATTAACATACATATTTCGTGTTCCAATGAGGAAGAACGCAAGAACGTTTTTTGAAAGGGTAAGAACCCTAAGATTCAAAGAAAGAACATAATCATCCAGTATGTCATTTTGGATTCTCATTACCTTCAATGTCATGATGATCCAGTATTTTAGTTTGGATTCCCATTACCTCCAATGTCATGATAATCCAGTATGTCAGTTTGGATTCTCAATACCTCCAATGTCATGATAATCCAGTATGTCAGTTTGGATTCTCAATACCTCCAATGTCATGATAATCCAGTATGTCAGTTTGGATTCCCATTACCTCCAAAATGTCATGCACAATGATTTGAGAATCACTACTGAAAGATAGAAAAAGGTGGAGAACAATTTTCAGGAAATTAAAGAGAAGCTGAATGAATGGTAACCTTACTGAAGATATTTTTCTGCATTATCGAATTTCTGAACATGAAAACGTGAATGCAATATAGTGATAATTGAAACTTGCTAAAATAGTCCATTATGTATAACTACTATACACTACAATATTTAGGTATTAAAGTATAAAGTGTCTGAAATATACAATAACATTCGATATTTGGAGACCCTAAGTTTCAAGGTTTTCAGCACCTCAACAGAACGTAAAGGCCTTAATCTTGTTAATTAGAGCCATATACGACGTTTACTGGAGCATACCTAGCAGTCTGTAATATTAATGTACATGCAGACACTTATTTTGTTCAGCGTGGTGGTGTTTTCTCAAGTTTTATGTGTTGTACACAAAGGGGTAGGCACACAAGTAAGGATACTTCGTTACTCTCCGGTTCGGTTGTATGCTTTTTGATGTACAATATCAGATCTTAAAGACTATGCCACTAATCACCTAACAAGCATTCTTGTTATAATATTCACACATCCATGCATTGCTCCAGTAACAGCATCGTGTTGTATATATCCATTAGGTATTATGTCATTTGCATCTCAAGTGGACCGTGTGTGCATAAAATGTATTACAACCATTATCTAATGCAAATCAGTCTATTATGAACGGTGTTGTTCTTCTGTAGTTCTTTGTGTAAAGTCATGTTATAAATTCTTAAAAAATTCTTGGTCGCGGTTCACTTTAGAATTACCTGCACATATATCTCTAGTTGTTTAGAAAATGAGCGACAAATCTGGACATATAACTCTAGTTGTTTAGAATCTGTGCAACAAATCTTGCGTGTTCATGCTTCTTCCAATGAAGTGTTAAAAACATTTTTGAAAAGTGGTATTTAAGAAGAATTTTTCAACAAAGCTAAGACTGTGTTTCAGTTATCGAGCTGGTTATCGACCTGCAGATGTTTCTGTCTGTTTTAGATTGAAATCTCCCACTTGCTCTAGAAATGGTCTGAGTGATTCCTTTCTGCACACCTGTGACGGAATTGAATCGGTGGCTTGGCACCCAAAAACGGTCTGGCGTAGATCGTTCGGCCCAAACAAGACAGGTCCATATTAACTCACCACGCATACACCTGCATACACCACCGAATCCAACTTGCAGTCGATGATATGACCATGACTGGTTGAAAGCCGACTATAATCCTGGTTCACCCCCTCCCCACTTGCTCTAGACTTTTGTGATAATGGTAACCCCCACAAGAATGGTTCATATATGCCTGCTTCGTATTTCAAGACTTCAGACCCAGATTTAATTCAAGATGTATTTAGATTCTACATTCTTGTTTCTCTCTCCACATTTAGGGTCCATGTTCGGCGAACGGACAAGTTGCTCCAGGAGGCAAAGTTCTATTCTATAGAGCAGTATATGCAGCATGTGGAAGAATGGTATCAACAACAGCAGAAGCAAGGAATGAACGTCACACAGAAACGGGTCTATCTGGCCACAGACGATCCCAACGTTCTAAACGAGGCCACCAAAAAGTATATACTTTGAATGAAACCTTACCTGGTCATATAAGTACCCACTGCATTTTTGAATATATTCTTTCTCCAATCATTTACAAATAGTACATTTACCAACCTCAATTGGCCTTTTATGGCACAACTTTGATAAGGAGGCATTGACTGCTTGGAATTAAATATTCATTTAGTATCAACTTTCTTTGAGCCAGTATGTTTATTACATATGTCTTGCCCGGTGCAAAACAACCTCTGCGATTGATTTTCTGTGCAAAGTATAATTTGATGTTTAAAAAAATAAAAAAATAACAAAACACAATAATGTCATAATGTTTTATAAACGTTTATATAAAGTACGCTAAGATTATTTATCAGTCAGTTTCACCACCTGCTGTTACTATCTCTGCCATTTCTGTGTGAAAATATACCGTAACTATGTTCCTTTCTCAAAATATGTCATATTTCTCGTCCTCATTTCAGATTCCCTGAATACCTTTTCATCACAGGCGATGCATTCCAACAGTCTGCTAATGATACAGATACTCGTTACACAGAGCAGGAGTTGCGAAGCATCATACTGGATATCCACTTCTTGTCTCTCACCAACTATCTGGTCTGCACGTGCACATCAAATGTAAGAGAGGAGATTAACTCAATTTGGACCGTGTCTGATATATATATAGTGGTTCTACTGTAAACGTTGCTAGCAGCTATATTCTGCAGAAACACCCCTGCTGCCTAGATTTGATTTGGCTTAAGTAAATTCACTGGCATCATCAACCTGCCAGGGGCCAGTTTCTGAAAATCTTAAGTCCACTACTGGTCTTAAACATGGAAAAGACAATAGTTGCCAAGGTGATTAGTGAACGTAAGTCCGTTTGTACACTTAAGATATTGCGAGAAACTAGTCAATACATTTACTTCTCCCTCTCACCAAAGGTCACCTCTCTAACATGGCCACAATTTCTTCACAAATTGGGTGGCCTTATTAGAGAAGCACCATTGTATATCACAAAATTATTTAGGTTACTACAACTTAATAGACTCATAACATTGTGTTATCTCTGCATCTTAACAACCTCTTGTGTAACCCCAGGTGTGTCGATTAGCATACGAGCAGATGCAGCAGTATCACCCCGATGCGTCAGGTTACATCAAGTCCCTGGATAAAATATATTTCTTCACTGGACAACGTGCCCACCAAGAGGTGGCTCTGGAAGCTCACAGGCCTCGCACCAGCGATGAAATGGAACTTCTGGTGGGGGACCGAATCACCAGAACCAAACTTCGCCTTTGGGATAATGGTTACTCAAAGGGCATAAACGAACGGACGTCAGCCAATGGCCTCTATCCTTTGTACAAGGTGGAGGAGGTGGTCAGGATAGCAAAGATGCCTACATATCCCGACGCCGACCAAAACAATCAGACAAACCATGAAAACCGATAGGAGAGAGCCGGGGTGATTTGGATAAGATTGACATTTAAGTGTAGAGACAGCTGATGTGTGGTAAACAGTAAGGCTACCAATTATAAAAAATTTTAGACCAACAGTTGTATAAGGTACCTCGGTTTATGTTATAGAGTTTGTACAAAACTAAATAATATGCATATAACAGACACAATAATGTGCTAAAAGCCTCTGTCATTGCAACCTTTTGTCAAAAGATACAAATTTTATAGGTCACATTGTCTTAGCTGACTCTGTGTAGCAGTTTAGTTCCGTCCCAAATATGAGTCACATGAAAAACCTTATCAGTGTGGTATTTTTAACAGATTTGCAATCATGATTAGTGTGATCGATTCAAGGCAGGACAAATAAATAGCCAGATATTGTCAAACTTTTGTGACGTCTCTAAAAAGCTTCCATAATCAGACGTCCACTTCTGATTACAGGTCATTGCTATAGTTCAACTACAACACACAATCGCTGTTTTAACTTAGTCAATGTCTTATCACAGACAGCAGTCGGCGTCGCACTCAGCGATCTTCACAATATCGCCCACCCACTCAGTGATCTTCACAATATCGCCCACACACTCAGCGATCTTCACAATATCGCCCACACACTCAGTGATCTTACAGTAACTCATGTATTGCCGTACAATATAACCTCCATCTACCACGGAAACTTTCCTAGAAGTATTAATCAACATCAACATTTCCCAGCATATAAGTTTTCCACATTTTTTCGCACATCTCACATTACGTAATGTTATTGCCCAAGTACACGTATATTAATAAACGTTTTGGCCTACTAAAAGCGTCGAGTACATGCCTAGCTTTGTGTATAAATAGCTCGACTAATAAATTATATCTATTGCCTTGCGGTACTGTATTCATTAAAAATGATTTCCTTAAAACATGTTTATGAAACGCTTCTGAAATAGCTTTTAAACAAACTACTACAATATTACTTTCCTTTATTTTTAACTGTGGCAGCAGGGCTAATGTCGTGATGCGTGAGCCATAAGACATCCGTCGGCTATCTGCAATCTGTAAAATGTGGGTGGGTGGGTGAATCAGGCTTATAGTCGGCTTTCAACCACTCATGGTCATATCACCGACTGCAAGTTGGATTCGGTGGTGTATGTAGGTGTATGAGTGGTGATTTTAATGTGGACCTGTCTTGTTTGGGCCGAACGATCTACGCCCGACAATTTTTTTTGGTGCCAAGCCACCGATTCAATTCCGCCACAGGTCAGCAGAAAGGA
>JAAUYG010103900.1_pt1 | contig 19100 bp, 15 predicted proteins | sample 7278091 | NCBI WGS metagenome assembly JAAUYG01 (sample SAMN14350201, study PRJNA611818) | marine sediment metagenome | isolation source: surface marine sediment (0.6m) | place: French Polynesia: Moorea | collected 2018-08
GAAGCCACAACTAAAATTTGAAAGAAATCCATACAATAACTTCAGAGATAATCGATGCCACAGACGGACGACGGACGACGGACGGACGACGGACGGACGGACGACGGACGACGGACGAATTTCGATTTCATGAGCTCTGCTGATATAGTCAAGCAGAGCTAAAAATATATAGTGGTCCCTCTCTTTGGTGGCGACTCTGAAAAGAGGTCACCATTTACAATAGGACCATACCCAGTATATACCTTAATTTGCTGCTACTATACTGTCTAGATTTCCCTTTCACCAAAGACAGCTTTTTCTATAAATATGGCCACATCGTTTGACAAATAGGGTGGCCTTAATAGAGATACCTTCGTATGTATATATATGAGGAATGCAATTGCACCATTACGTTTGACCTTGAGAGACATTGAAAGGTCAGAGTCAAGGTCATTTATTTTTAGAAGTATGAGATCTGTATATAGTTGCTAGTATATTACTCTGGATTTCACATTAGAGAAATCGTGGTAAGACAGAGTTTTTCTGTTATCCCAGGGGTCTTTCTCCATTGGGATTGTTTTCACTTTTCGGAGTGGAAATGTGAACTGGATAACACAGAGATCTAGAGGTATCTTTCACTCTAAAACCTGCCGTTTCGAGACACAAGGTTTCTGAAAATCAGAACTACATCGAATGACCCCAGAATGACCTTTACCACTTACGTGTCAAAAGTACCCTGTGTACACTGAATACTCAACCCCGAAGCGGATTAAAATTTGGGCCTCGGGAGTGAGTATGCAGTGTATACAGAGTACTTTTGACATTTCGGTGATTAAGGTCATTCTGGGGTCATTCGGCGCATTCCAATTTTTGACAAGCCTGTTTCTTGAAAATGGCTGGTCTCTAAGGGCTAAACGGATTGAAATTTGGGCTTCGGGGTTGAGTATTCAGTGTACACAGGGTACTTTTGACACTTAAGTGCTTAAGGTCATTCTGGGGTCATTCGGTGTATCTCTGATTTTCAAAAACCTTGTGTCTCGAAACGGCAGGTTTTAGAGTGAAAGATACATCTAGATCTCTGTGTTATCCAGTTTATGTGGTCATTGTCTTCCATCTTGTCAAGCAGAGCGCCAAGCCCCTGGGCTTCTTGTGTATTTTCCGTTAGATTTTATATTTTTCCATTGTCATAATGGCAATGGAAATAGTATTTTCTGGTTAACTTTACAGTTTTCTATTATCATAATATGTCATTTTTTGCATTTGCGTGATGGTTGGCAGACATGGGTCAGTTCTTCGAGGTGAAACATATCAAAGCTGTCCCGTACTGGATTTGAACTCTCGGCCACAGACCTCCATTCGACTTTGGCTAATACGTTGTTTCAGTGCCACAAATAAGGCTTATTCACAGGTGAATTCTCATTATTGTGTCTAGCCAAAAAACGTAAAAGGACATTTAAAATTACATTATAATTTATTCGTATTCTACATACTCTCGACGTACAAACACGAACACCATACAGTTTCAAATAATTTCATCCAATTTCACAACGCCTCCACATGTCCATTGTGCACAAGAAAGAGAAATTTGGTGGCATGCATGCCTTGCTCATAACATAAATATTGGATGGTTTCCATCAGGCCATAACCCACACGAAAGACCCAGTCTCCATCAAACAGCGCTTAAGTTATTTCCCCATAGTACAAAATCCCTAATTCTCACAACTCCTCCTACTCCGCACATTCCAAATGCACTTGCCGACCTCAGCGAAATGTACAAAAAGCACCCTTTTTTCTTTATCAAACCTGCGTCTATGTGCAAGTGTAGGGTTTTAAGCTGCTCTACCTTTAAATGCTTCAATCTATTACAAGCTTGACACACGCGTTAACACATCAGATAGCAGTGAAATTCTGCCATGGATACAACCGAAAAAAGTCACTAACCCGAGCTCTCATTGTGACTGTCATTCGCTATATGAATCTGTTCCAATTATAAACTCCCAAGGACAAGGCCGATCATTTATGCAAACACCAACGATACTGAATCCTCTTGGCCAGACCTTTAACGTTGGTAAATATAGACCTATATTATACATGTACAAATGGAATCTGATAGGGAGGGGAAATAGATGAAAGATGAACTTGCAGAAGACAGGATTCGAACTCGAAACCCACCGACTTGAAATGGGTCCTATAACGAGCCGCCACATCACCTGTCATTGAAAGTCGCATATGCCTAGTCCTGTGTCTTTGTCCTATGGGGGTTCTCAAGTAGACAGACTGATGTCATGTCTACGAGAACAAAAAAGCCTGTCTATCCTTCTCCTGGGCTGTCTTCCTGCCGTGATGTATTACAGGGAAGACGCAGGAACCAGCAAAGTATTTATTCCTCGCCAGTGTCTCAGATCAGAGATCCCGTGTCCTTGCGACGACTCCGGGCACTGGACATAATTGGTGTCACCGACCGACCATGATATACGGTGACAGGGCAACGGAGACACAGGATTGGCTCCTGTAACCCCACCCCCACCCGCATCCCTTCTCCTTCCATCCCCTCGACTAGCTCAGATTGGTGTAGCACACAGCCCGGCGTGATGAGAATACCGGAAATATATTGTCATCTTAGTACAGAAACGATCATAGAAATAAATCTGTGGGTGCCAAGAGGGCACCGAGGATGGGATGCGTAGCAACGAACTCATCAGAGGGCAACTGCTCCCACTTGATCAAAATATGTGTTCAGTAAAACAATGGGATAACGTTTAAATAAATAAATTAAATTACCTTAACATTTGACGTACAAAAACTAATCTAGAGATTAGTTTTTGTACCCAGGGGATTCTTGGAAGTAACAAATCACTGGCCCATTCATTAAACCCGCCAGCTGGAATTGCTTCTCATGTTCATGTGCGTGTGTGCCTGCCTGTCTATGTCTGTCTCTTAATAAAATATCTAAAAAAAGTATCAAACCAATCAACTTCATTTATAGTGGGATCCTTCCCAGCGACCCAGGAATACACATTCGAGATTGCCGTGGTTGCCGACTGATGACGAGTGCGAAACAGAACCCGAAGACATGTACTCACAAGGGGACCGACTGGACCCACATAAGGACCGATGGCAGAAAGCTGTGGGAGGAGCAGTGTGCGGGACACGGCAAATGCTTCCCCCGCGGGGCCGTCTGGCCCGAGAGACTGATTGTTGTGACGAAGGGGCCGTGGATTGATCCGGATAACAACAGTACAACGAACTAAGACCGCTTAGAATCATGCAACCGGTGGATCGCACGGGTGCCAGTGCTACTATTACCAGTGCTGCATATGGAGGACAGACGAGTGTTGTGATCCCGATAGTGATTACTATGTTTCCAGGGACCCATTATACACCCAATCACAGATGAATAGACCAACGTTTGATGTCGTGTGGGGGATCCAACTGTCCCGACCAATGACAGCCACAGGGATGAGTATTTTTCCGCAGCGGCATTGGACCCCCTGAACCCTGATTGGGCTGGCTATTCTGGGGCCCAGCGTCACCCTGTGCCCTTGGACGCGAACGACGTTGCCTTGCAAGGCCAAAGGCTACTGGCGTATGGGGAGAGGTTACGTCGAGAGGAGGCCAAGATTCTTCAGGAGCCAGGTGGGGCCCGCCCGACAGGCCGACCACATCAAAGCCCGGAGGAGTGACATTCCCCCGAAGTGAGAGTAAGACAATCTCGTGCATCACTCCTGGTCAATCAGCTGGCCGACGGCCAAGAATTCGCTCAACCCTGACAACAGAGGGCTGAGCTTGCGATGTATAGAGAACCTAGGGGAGCACCCGAAATTGGATGATGACTTCTGTTCTTAGGCGTTCCACACCAGCCCCGACATCGCGGGCCAGAGCAACATGTCATGCCCCCACCCCAGCATGTGGATGTGCCACTTTATGATGACTATGATAGAGTGACTGCGGGACCTCGACACACTGTTAGACCAGGCCCCACAATACAGCACCGGTTAGCAAAACTTGACGTATTCAAAGAGGAGATTGGAGAAAGGCTTGATGACTTCATTTACCAGGTGGAGGAGATTGCTGCATTCCATGCCTGGGACCCTGCTGAGACCTGCAGACAGGCCAAGACGCATTTGCGTGGTGTTATGCTGGCCTATATATGACGTACTTCCCTAACCCAGAGAGATTGGACTGAGCTGAAGGACTTGTTAACATGCAGATTCCAGCCCCGTGATTTGACTGCGGCATACAAGGCCCAATTCAGGACTCGGCGAAGACAGAATAACGAAGATATACCAAGCTACGTGGACGCATTGCAAAAGTTAGCAGAGATGGCGTGGGCTCTGCTGGATACTATAGCCAGGGACGAAATGGTGGCTGACCAGTTCCTTAACGGGTTAGACAGTCATGAACTACGGGTTCAAGTCACAGCTATGGGGATTCGTCGAATAGAGGACTTGATGCGCGTTGAGAGGTTTTTGGAAGCTGTCGAGGGACAGGAAGCTGGACATGGACAGCAACGTCGGAGTTCTATTCAGACCCGATTTTCAGAGTAGGAGGGGCCTGAAATGGAGGCAACTCATATCGCTGAACAAATCTTGGCTAAACTAGGCCCCGAACTCCGGCAAAGCAGGGACCCAAAGCAACGCCCACCCACTCCAGGGTGACAGTGGGTGAGGAGTGTGGAGAGAGAAGCATCTCCAGCCATTCCCAAAGAATCCTCCAAGAACAAGAGTGCTGAAAAGACAGTGGAACGCAACAGAGGACGCTCCCCCTCCGAGGATAGGAGTAGGTCGAGAAACCGAGAGGGCCCACCCCAGTGCTACAAATGTAAGGGCTACAGACATTTTATGCGAGCTTGCCAGAAAGGTGATTTCTACATGGTGGGACCGAATGGCTTACCTGTCAAGAAGCCAGAGACGTCCCAAGAGCGGCAGAAGCCCCATGACGTTCCCGCCAGAAACCAGCCTTTAAACTAAGTCAGGGTCTAGCCGGGAGCACTAGGCATGCCCCCCCCCCCCTCGGAGGCATTTATCGCCTGAGTGATGCTCGATCGATATTGACGATGATTTAGTCAAGAAGGAAGGAAACTGGAAAGCAACTATAGTAATGAAGGAGACTCAACTGACTCGTCCCCATTCCGCCATCCAGACTCCGAAAAGTGATGTCAGGACCATAGATAAGCAGAGCCACCTGGAGACGACTCCTCTTTCCGCGGTGAATAAGCATTACCGCGGTTGGTTGATTCCCATAACCATTAATCAGATATCGACCTTGGCACTTCTGGACAATGGTGCCACTTGTACTATGATATGACGTCCGCTATATGAGACCCTGCACGCTGTCCAGCCTTTAAAAGTCAAGCAAGATGAAGACTTATGCTTGGAAGTTATCGGAGGTGGTGCAGCCCCTAAAATTATGCATGCACTAGATAGATAAATATTTATTTCCATGAGAAAACAACAGTTCCAGGTCGGAGAGTGCCAAATTCGCTGTGTGCCAGAGCCAGAGCATGTTGTTAGGGCCGGTGTGAAGATAGCCCGACGTGTAGAGGTGCCTGCTAGGACTGAAGTGATCATGCCGTGCAAACTAACACACGCTCTAGTTGGTTACAAAGGACTGCTGCCGTTGCCTAACCTTGCTCCAATTAATGGCGATATGCAGAAGACGGGATAGCAATAGGATCTGCATTGAAGACGCCGTGATACCAGTCATGAACCTCACTGACGAACCCCACACTCTGTATAGGGGCACCCGAATAGGAGAGGTGCATGTAATCACCAAATGTGACCAAGTGGAAGGCCTGCTGCCTGCAACCCCCCCCCCCCCCCGAGATGTCGATGATAGCAATGACTCCGATGACCAAGGTTGGCTGAGGGATAGACGAGTTAAGTACCACCCCAAAACCACTTTCCAAGGTCGTGCCACGTTTCGACCTACCCGGGTCGATGTGCGCATGGATCCTGCGGACATGTCAGAGTACCTGCAGACCCTGATGGAGTGGGCAGCCTACGACTTGACCCTGTGACAACGAGAAGACTTGGCAGCCGCTATCTATGAGTTTTGGGACATTTTCAGCAGTGGCCCGACAAATATGGGTAGGACGGGATTGGTTAAACACACAATTGACACCGGGGACCAGAGACCTGTCTGGTTGCCACCCCGCCGATTGCCCAGAGCCAAGCAGGAGATCGAGAAGGAGGAAGTGCAGAAGATGCTAGATCGTGGGGTGATTGAGCCATGCTAAAGTAGCTGGGCAAGCCCAGTGGTCCTAGTCACTAAGAAAGATGGGACCATGCGCTTCTATGTCGATTACAGGAAATAAAACGACATCACCAGAAAGGACGCTTACCCGTTGCCGTGGATTGATGACACCCTAGACGCTTTACACAACTCTACGTACTTCAGCACATTGGACCTGTATTCAGGATTCTGGCAGGTTGAAATGGATCAACAAGACATCGACAAGATGACGTTCGTGTCCCGACAGGGACTGTTCAGATTCACAGTTATGCCTTTCGGGCTCTGTAACACCCCAGCGACATTTGAAAGATTAATGGAGCTCGCCTTGAAAGACCTCAACTGGAAGGTTTTGCCTGATCTACCTAGACAATATTATCATCTGTGGTGCTGGATTTGGTGCTGAAGATGGTATGGAGACACATACGGGAGGTGAATATTAAGCTGAAACCGACCAAGTGCTGTCTTATGAGGGCCCAGGTCCCGTTCCTTGGGCATATACTGAGTCATCAGGGCACTGGAGTGGACCCCGCAAAGACGGAAGCCACATAGAAGTGGCCAACACCAGTTAACGTCAAGGACATACAAGCCTTCTTGGATTTGGCTTCCTACTACCGACGTTTCATTCCTGGCTTTTCAACGGTGGCAGCCCCAATGACCAACCTGACGTGACAGGGAGTAGACAGGGAGTGTGGGACGACGTGTGCGAAGGAGCGTTTAGGACCCTCAAGGCCACGTTGGTTTCCGCACCCATGTTAGCCAATCCCATCCGAGAAGGACATTTCACCCTCAGTACTGACACTAGCAATGTTGGGATTGGAGCTGTTTTAGAACAGGACCAGGACGAAGGAGGACAAGTTGTTAAGCGAGTAATAGCGTACACCTCCAAGACCCTCAGCAATACTCAACGCCGTTACTGCACCAGTAACAAGGAGCTTCTTGTAGTGGTGATGGTGATAGAGTTGTTTCAATACTACCTGACAGGATGGCATTTTACAGTGGTAACCTATCATGCCAGCCTGCCGTGGCTCCACAACTTCAGGGAACCAGAAGGGATGATCGCACGGTGGATAGCACAGCTGTAGCCTTTCGATTTCGCCATTGTCCATTGCCTCGGCAAACACCACAGCCATGCAGACAGGTTATCACGGCGAACGTCCAGACCATGTAAGAGGGAGACCTGCCCCGAGTGTAAGCCATTTAGAAAGGAAGCTGTGACAAAGACTGAAACGGCTTGTTGAGGATGCTGCCTTGTTTTGGGAAATGGACATGGACCCTACCCCCGATCATAAGAGTGATAATGCAGACTTGACACTGCCCACCAGGGCAGCCCCGACAGATGAGGAGGTTGCCCCCGAAAAGGTGATATCGATCAGATCAATGCCAGCCAGTGACATGCGGATGCAAGTGCCACTTTCGTGGATGATAGCCAGGACACTAAGCCTGTAGAGCCAGCGCACGGAGTCCATGGACGGGATCAAACTGGAGCCCCAGCAGACACCACCTTTACCCTCAGGCCCCTGTGCCTCCAGGCTACTATTGGCACTCAGACCGATGAGATGGACCAGCTCGGAGCAGAGACGTCATTGGAGAATGAAACCCCAATTACCCCGACAGAGACAACAATATCAGGGCCGACTCAGCCCAAAGGTATTAGAACAAATGCAGAGGATGGAGAAGAGCTCATCTTGAGACACCCGAAGAGCCTGCACCTGAGCTTGAAGAAGACTTATGGGCAGCGCTGCCTTTCGCTGACACCACTTGGAGACCGACATATGGAGGGAGAGCCGTCACCTCCACCGATGATGTCGACCCCCGCATGCAAGAGGTTCTTGATGTACCAGTCCTCGACTTAGCAGCTGCACAGGATGAGGACCCCGACCTTATGTTTATGAAAGAGCTTCTGCGGGATCTTGACATCAGTCCCCCATGGAATACAGTCTGAGAGGAACCCGCAGAAGTAAAGATATTATGGACTCCATTTCACCGACTAAAAGTCCAGGAAAATGTATATATCAGGAGAAAAGTAACAGCAGCCAACACCCAATGGCAAGTGGTGGCCCCCGATTAGTGGTGGACTGATTTCTGGGAATGAGTACATTGTTGTGATGCAGGACCATTTTACCAAATGGATAGAAGGCACTGCAGTGGCCACAAAATAAGCCATGATAGTGGCCGATGTCATCGCCGAAGAGTGGGTCTACAAACATGGCAGCCAGCTCAACCTACACAGCGATAGAGGAACAGAATCCACCACAGTGATGCACCGATGCCTGTGTCGCCTTTTAAAAGAAACCACAAAACATACTCAACGGCATAAATCCCCAGACCAACGGCTGTGGAGAGATGCAATTGCACGTTACTGTAAATGCTGGAAACTGTGGTGTCGAAGCAACAAAATGATTGGGAAGACCATCTGCCTGCAGCCCTCTGTGCTTACAGATCGACCCCACATGCCAGTGCAGGAGTCAGCCCCCACAAGATGGTCTACAGAGTGGAGATGCCACTTCCCCTGGATCTGATGTTGGGAGACAAGGGGGCCTGAACAGCCTGAAAATGAGTGCCCCTACGAGTATGTGGAATTGATAAAGGACTCTTTACGTCATGCCCACAGCAGAGCCCACAAAACGCTCAAGACTTCTGCCCGACGTCAGTGTTGTGGATATGGAGAGCCAATAGGATTGTTCGATTCCACAGTGGTGAATGGATCTGGAAAGCCTACCCTCGAAAAGGAGGTAAATTGTGCTCTACCGACCGAGGACCTTGGTTAGTCTTAGCCAAGGCGGGACCAGTGATGTAGAAGATACAGTGCCATCCTCAAACGGAACCTGATATTGTGCATGTGGACAAATTGATGCCCTACTACCCCGATTTCTCAGAGAGGCTGCATAGGTGGATACAGACTGACCACCCGACGCAGTATTGAAATCAAGAAATACAGACTTTCCAGGAAGTCCTTCGAGACCAGCCAGTAGCTGTAGTGGACATCCCACGGCAGATACCAGACCCAAACCCTGAATCAGAACCCGCTGAATCACACTCCAATGCACCTAGCCCGGAAAAGGAGCCAGTTGGAAATAGCCAAGCCAACACCACTGAATCCGCAGAAACCGAAGTTCAACCAATGGTGTCAGAAACCCTGTCGGATTCGACCCCTTGCCCTGACCAAGAGTCACTCGCTGGAGTGTTCAACAAATTCGCTTATATTCGAAGCCGTTTTTTTTTTCAATGGCGGAAACATGAAAGATCTCTTCGATTTGGTTGCACCTTCAACAATCCTACTGTACATTAGAGCAATTGGACTTTTTTCAAGATGTCACTTGACATCTTGCCTTGGACTTTGCACTCATTTGACCATAATATTCTTTTCTTGTAGACCCTGCTTAGACTCATAGTGCAGTTTGCACCTGTTTTGGCACTGTATGACCCTTTTGGTGTTGATGTGCCATTAAACTTGGATATCAGTCACTCACTGGATTGTCCAACAGCCCAGATACAGAAACAGCCCCGACGTTGCATCTCGAAGACATGTTGGATGAGCCGCATCCTGTCCCTGAAGACTCAAATGGTCTCGATGTTGATCCACAGGTTGAGCCCGCAGATTTGTGTAATGACCCTGGCCTAGGGTTACCTGAGACACCAATGGGAAGCCGGTCACCCATTCCTTCACCTCGCAGAGGGACCCGACCGCCAAACAGCCAGATTACAGGTGCTACCAGTTACCTAGGCACAGACTGGATCATCTGTATGGCTGTACCCGATAATCGACATAGCTGTCACATGCAGTAAGAGCTTTCACAGCCTTCATTGAAGATTTCGTTGATGCTCTGATTGGAGATAGCAGCCAGCCATCTCTATGTTGATCAGCTATACAGCCCCCCCCCCCCCCTCCCCCCCTACCAGCACTGGGAATTATAAAGCTCACTGAGATGCCGCGAATGATATGTGACAAGGCCTTAGGGGTTTGCACTGTAGAGTGTGGAGGGTAGAGCTTCGATATTAGCAGATATCGGGGAAGGACATGTGTCCCCCTTTGATTCCTTGGAGATATCGAAGATTTACCATGGTGAAGTCGAGGATGGGGACTTTGCCAACAAGGAGGGATTTGGGAGTGTTCTGTCGTCAGAGTGAAAACTGTCAGGATTCATATCGACCAACTACGAAGGACGGGGTAGTTAGTCCTGGGACACCCCGGCCACGTGTCTAAGTATTACGTGTGGGCTACATGTTATGCCAAAAGTTGCCAAAGTTCATTGTTGTTAGACCATTCCGGTTTCCGGCTACAACATATTCCTGTTCCTGTTCGTTCAGTTGGAGGCTGGAGTGGAACCTGTTTGCAATGTTTTGTAGACCTCTTAAGACAACGAACGCGTGTGCATGGAGAGTCAGAAATGAGTGAGTTATGCCTGACAGAATAAGCACTAGTCAGGTGATGCCGCGAAAAAAGGTGTACCTGAGCTAATTGGCCAAACGTGCCTCGAAGGTGGCCTTACCTGACCACCACTGACCACCATTGACCACAACTGACCACTGTCGCTATGCCTGTCCCTAGACAGAGAAGGTGCCAGAGAAACCTTGCCCGCAACAGGAGGGACTGATTTTTGCTCTGATAAATAGGTCCCGCAATAGGAGAGACTTAGTGAAAATTACTGACTTTTGTGGCCAACAATTACACCCTGCAAATAGATGGCAAAATTGATGATTTTTGCAGAGGTAGTGACAACTGTCCCTGTTCGCTGGCCCACTGACAACGAGCAACTAACTGACCATGGGAGAGACAGTTATGGAAGCTGAGCCGAGTAGCTGAGAAGGTTCACACTAAAGTTTTAAACCCCAACAGGATAATTGTCGGAGCATCAGGGCAGTGAACCCCCAACCCCACAAGTCGAAGACAATACATAGCAGGTCGGCTGGGGACAGTCGGTCGGAGTCTTTAAAGAGGGAGGAGAATGGATGAGAGAAAACGTTAGGCCATGTACCTCCCCAGTTTTTCAATTTTTATCTCCAGGAGTGGAATCAAATTGCTCAGTTGTGAAGGACTTGCCTTTGGCATGAGCGAGGGGCACGTGTATGGCACCGGAAAAACTTCTATTTAGGGCCCAGGATAAAGACGTAAGGACGGACAAGGAGTTTCCTGTCGGGAATGCCTGCAGTAGCTGATGTCCTGATACCTGTTGTTGTGCTGTGCATGTGCTCCGCAACCTTCCCTTGACCACAGATATGTATTACCAATTCCAGAGGGACTATGGAGTAGTATACACCCCGAGTATAGAGGCAGGATTAAAAACTCCTAGTCCAGCCTTATGTCTTATCCAGGATAAAGACGTAAGGCTGGACTAGGAGTTTTCTCGTCAGGAATGCCTGCAGTAGCTGACACTCTCTTCCCGAAACCTATACTCTGTGACAGTCGGCCTATTTTCTCCTTCCCTGTGCATGCAGATGTTAGATATCGGTGCCAGTTTACAGAACTTAGGACCTGTAAAGACTGAGAGGTGGCCACCCCCACAGATGGTGGACTGAAAATTTGACTCCCAATGCGGCGCGATGCGATCTGTCCCTGCTGCAGCAGCACACGCTTTAGGAGGCTGGTGTGTGCTGTAGAGGAGCGTGTAGACTTGACTAGTAGCAGCCACGGCTAGAAGAATTAGAGTCATGAATGGGGCATTAGTTGAGTTTACAAGCTGATCAAGGTGGCCTTCCTGGACTCGAAAGACTGACGCTTGTGAAAGACAAGGCAGAGATTCGCCAGCAGACTACTCCTCTGAGCCAGCTTTCATCCCAACAGCATGGTGTGAGCGTGTTTAGGGATGGGACTGTCTCGTTTGTTGGAGGAGTTTAACCAAAATATTAACCCCCGCACCTTAACCTGCATCTCGTGTTTCTGAGCTGTGATTATCGGGAGTTTAAACTCAAGAGAAGTGACGAGACCCACCCCCGACGGGAGGCCTTGCCGAGGAAAATGGACATAAAACTACAGGACTGCCTGTTTAATAACCAAACTTGTTTGCTGAAAGATGGAATAGACTAGGATAAAGTCTAGGCCAGCTTTATTGGGAGAGTGTGGAGTGATTGGGAATCATGTGATTGATTTATGGGATGCCTGCAAGCTATATGTTCCACGTTAGTTAAGGATATTAAGGTACGCTGTCTACCAAGGGAAACTCATGTACAGGAGTCGCATGTTGGCCAGTTGGTCATTTAAGGCAACAATTATCTTACTTTTAAAATATTAGCCAAGAGCTGACGGGTGGGAGGAGATTGAATTCCCTTTCAAGTGGATCAAATTGTGGGAGTTGTCATCGGAGCAGGAGATGGAGGTCACCTCCAATACTAAAGACACCCCCCCTAGTGTGGCCCGTGAAATGGAGGAGAAATCGGGTGATGCCGCACCTATCGTCCTTCAAGCAGCGCCGGATGGAAGCAGGTGTCAGACTCCGACAAATTCGCACCAGGTGGACTCCCCATCATCGCCAAGGGCGAGTTGAAAGTGGAAGAAACCTTCTCCATCGGAAGGGGAAGTGGCAGCCATGGAACCAGGAAATGTGGTCAAACGACACCCCCCCCCCCCAAAGAGATGCAGTCTCTGCGATTACCCAGTCGAATGCCCTATGGCCTGGCTTCACAGCCAGAAGAGGCAGAAGAGAGAGTTTTCAGACACGGAGGAGGTGGGCCAATAAGGCCCCCGAAAGAAGATGTGGAGGCCCCACCTGAAAAGCCCGAGGCATCCGAGCAAAGCGTTGGATTAGCCCTCTCCAACTCAGGACACAGATGAACCACTCGGTTGCCAGATCCCGCCGTTCCCGCTGGGAGCTTTGGGGAAAAGCGACTCTGCTGATTCTTGTCAGGAGGATTTCCTGTCTCCCCTTGCCAGGGATGCCATCGTACCTTATCAAGTATACCCAGGGAAAGTGTCGTTGTGGGTGACAGATTGGACTTATTACCGGGGCCAAGATGAGGTGGAACCGACCGCTTTGCATCACGAATGGCTGCTCCCTACATAGTGTGGTTGTAACAGGGCCTAGCACGGTCCAAGGAGTGACCTAAGGAAAGAGGGAGGAATTTATGTAGCGTCACAGCCACTGCTCATGTCTTTATTTTGGTCTAGAGTAATTATCGGAAGTGTAGGAGAGTCCGAAAAGGTCAGAGGAACCGCAGGGGTAGGCAGCTAGGCTTGTCCCGGAATCCTGCGGGGGACACTCTAGGGTCGAATAGGTTCATCAAGCTAGCCCGTACTATGTGATACTATGTGCTGTAAATCGTATTTCCCTTGATCGGGTAGGCAGTACTAGGCCCCGCTGTGTTGTATGTGAGCACCAGCCCAGGACATCCACCAGATGGAGGCTCAGTACAGAGTCCTGAAAGGGCAGAATTCTGAGATATCGGGGCTGTAAAATGACAGAGTCCTGCAGATGCCGGGGCTGCGCTCTGACAAAGTGATAACTTAGCAAATACGTAGCGCAAAACGTTATGTTTGGTCTTGTTCGAAAGGAATTGATATCCCCTGCCGGTATAAAGTGAGACCACAGCCCCGCATTAGCTATGAGGTGTGTTATGTACTCATAAAGGTATATAGGGAAATTCTAATGGTAAAGGTCAGACCAGACGGTTTCTAGGCCCCTGGATGTAGTCGAATGTCGGGTCTCTTCTCATTGGTCCCGCAATTCCTGGCACAGGTAGCGACGTTATCTGATTTGGTAGTATTTAGGGCACATTGGTTTCCTTAGTAACCAGCAGACGGCAGGTGGATTTGGGATATGTAGACAAGAGGACTTAAGAGAGAGAGAGAGACACTTAGAGTCAGAACCCATCGAGAGACACAGACTTAGAGAGTCGGATTGAGCACACGTACAGTGACGCAGCTGCAACTTAGCACAGAGGCCACAGCTTTGTGGAAGTGCACGACTCGAGGTCAGAGTGATGTGTAGGAGAGATAGGTGAGGCGACCACCTTAGACCACCAGGGTCAGTTAGCCGCTCCTGCTGGAGGAGCCAGTCAGTTGATGGGCTACTGAGACGGTAACCAGAACTTCGAGTTGTATCGTGAGCGTGTAAGCGTGGAACGTGAGACGGAGTGAGCATCTACTGTTTAGCTGTCAATAACTGAATAAACGAGTCAACGCAAACGAAGATGATTGCAGTTCGAGTTAGGTCATGGTTTCAGGGGGTCCCTAAATGGCCCGGTGATAGGGAGACGCGGGCTCTCTGTTGAAGGGAGAGAGAGTAGACAGAATGATAGACCTGACAGACGAGTCGACTGCGAGATCGCTGTCCCGCAGCAGACCTGAAACACCGCTGTAGAAGGCTCAGGAGTAGGGGAAACTGTGGGGTGCCTGTCGGCAGGCTCGACTAAAGCAATCCGGAAAGAACGGACCCAGAAGTGACGATAGCGGGGGCGGAGAGCGGACGACGAGCCAACAAACCCCCTAGACAACCAGACAGACGCTCCATCCCACTCCCGACGCACAAGCGCGACGACTTGTGGACGAACGGCAGACAGACGAGGCACGCCACAATAGTTTCTGGGTTTCGTGATACAACTTAACTCTGGTCACATTATGACCAGTGTAGCCCAGAAACTTGGTAACTTGGGAAACTTGGTAGAACTTGTAACAGTAGAGAGATTGAGTTACACCAAAGATGCTAAAGTCCTTTCCTCTCATCATTTATATTAGCCAAAGGGAAATTAAGGGCGATATGTCACTCAGAAAACTGTCCTGTGCAGTGATAACCATAGTATCCTATCAAACCATGCAGTCGCTAGTGAACATTTAGCCTACTGAACACGAGGCAGAGCCTATACAGATCTTTGGATATGCCTGGATTAAGCCTTAATACTATTTACTAGCCCACCCAATAAAGTTTAAACTTTCTATATACTAAGATTGAAATTTATATTGACTGCGATGTACAGATAAATAAAAGAATTTGTAACTAGAAGGTATAATGTTTTACTATCCCATATTTACAAGTGCCTTGTCCTTCTGTATCAACTAGTATTGACCGGTTTTAGCCAGAATTGGGTGATATACATTCACTAAGTCAATACTAGTATTAGATGGCCTTTTGTCAAAACTAATGTTAAGACAATTGCACCGAATGAGCCAAAAGTAATCTTGAACATAATGCGGCTAATATGCTCCATATATGCTCTACAAGTCCCCCACCGCGAATCCCAGACTTCAATCCTTTTTGCTTTATGGCCAGCTGTTTTCGAGTAAATGACAAATGTTCCCCAAATGACCCCAGTCTGACATTGAACAGTCTAAGGTCTAAGATAACCCGTTTACCCACTGCTAGTCCTCTCTCCCCGAGTTCCGAATGGCAAACTTTTTTGCTCTTTGGCTGGCTTTTTGGGAGATACCATATGGACCATTTTGCAACAGGTACATTGAATGACGCCCAAATCGCCTTAAATAGAGCAAGGTCAAGGTACCCCCATACATTAATACTGGTACCCCAAATCCCACATTTAGCTCAGTTTTGCTGTACGATTAGCCATTACCAAGACATTGGCAATTTAAATACATTTCTTGTTTTTAAGTCTCAAGACACCAGTAGGTAACTTGTGAGGACTGTCACAGGAAACATTCAGGAAAAGTTTGCTAACGAAATTCAAATTTCTTGGCGGAGTAAAGTTTTTAGTTTTTCCATTGGTCGCTGTTAAATTTCAAACTCCGAGTAGGATTTTCAGGAAAAGGTTTAAAAAGAAAACTCGTAGCGTCTAGAAATTTTCATTCCCTAAGATCCAATATTAAAGAACATTTCTTACACCTTTCCAATATATATACAAGATGTTCCTGGACCTTGGTGCTCTGCTTGACAGCTGCAGTTGGTATGACATTGGCAATTTTCTGCAGACTTGTATAAAAACTCACTGCTGCAGACTAAATCAATTGAAAAATCTACAGTTAACTCTCATACAGTACGTCACTATGCATGTAGCAATTTTAGATCACATTCGACACCTTAACTGTGACCTTTCAAGGTCACTCAAGGTCAAATGTGATGGTGTTTTGGACTTAAGCTTTCAAAATCTGAATGATTTTGACATTGATCTTTCAAGGTAACTGCGATCAAATGTCATCACGTCAGTAGACTTCCCATATGATTCCCTATTAATGTTTAATTTAGTAACATGTGGTCTATCTCTGCTCCTTTGCGAGATATAAGGTTTCGAAATCTGCGTGACCTTGACTTTGACCTTTCAATGTCACTCAAGGTCAAATGTGATGGTATCATTTGACTTTCCATATATGGTTTCCTATTGATATATACAGTAACTACATGTCTATCTCTCACCGTTTAGCTCTTATAGCAACACAAACTATCTTCTCTTATCATTATGCCCGATCATGAAAAATAGCAAGTGCACCGAATGACCCCAAAATGACCTTGAACGTTACAAGGCCAAAGGTACGCCATATATGTACTTCTAGTACCCGCGAGCCCCAAATTTTTCCTCATTTCGCTGTACGATTTTCGAAAAAATCGCTGAAAATCAGAAATTTTCATCGTAGGAAGTTTCAAAAATCCTAAATGTAGTTTTGTGAGGACCAATAGGAGGTAAATTCAGGAGAAGTTTCAACACTTTGGGCTGTAATTTGTAAGAGGAATAGAGTCTAGAAAGTTTCACTCCCATTTGGGTTCCATGTTAACAAAAACGAAAAAAAAAATGTTAAAATTTCAATTGTCAAAATGTCAAAAAATCCCAAACGTAGTTTTGTGAGGACCATTGGGAAGAAAGTTTAGAAGAAGCTGCGATTTGTAGGTGGAGCAAAGGTTTATAGGAGTAGCGTTTTCAAATGTTGGCTCCTATGGGTCCCGTGTTAACGAATACGAAAAATATTCGTAAAAATCCCCATTTTTTTCAAGCATTCAAGAAAAAAAACAATCTGAGTGTGTGGCCTAGGGGAAGCAACAACAAAAATTTGAAAGAAATCCGTGCTTTAGGAACAGAGATAATTGCAACACTGACGGACGACTGACGACCGACGACGGAAGACGGGAGGACGACTGAATAATTTCGATTTCATGAGCTCTGCTGACATAGTCAAGCAGAGCTAAAATAATCCAAACTTTTTCCCCAAAATAACAAAAATAAAAAAATACGGGTGTATGGTCCAGGCAAATCCAAAAATAAAAATTATTTGAAAGAAATGCGTGCAATAGGTTCAGAGAGAAACGATGCAACAGACGGACGACCGACGGATGGACGAAAGACGAATTTCGATTTCATGAGCTATGCCGACATAGGCAATCATAGATAAAGCATTAAAATTCAATGTAATTCAATACAGAATTAAAATTCAACGTCAAACATTTTGAAAATTTGAACAAAATGTGTCTAGAGAAATGGTGGATAGCTACCCTTCCACAAAATGTGATATTATTTCGAGTCATGGTTTCTGAGAAAACGCGTTTTACGGACGGACGATCGCACCACGGCATTAGCTCTGCTGACACAGTCAAGCAGGGCCAATAATATCACCACAATTATACTATAAAACTTCCATGTCATAGTATGTTTGGGACTTTCTGGTTGAAAGATCGTGTGCAACTGGAGTTAAATGTTATACCAATATAGGCATATGGGGGTATATCCCCAAATACGGTTAAATGATAGTTAATATATAGTTGTGTTACTGTGTGATGCAAAGTCAACAATTTTAAAACAATTTGCTAATATAAAGCACATATATACGCAGTAAACGCAACGCATCCCCGCAAAAAAAAAAAAAAGTGGAGCTATGTTTAACGTTGTCACGGGTTTGTTAAATGTGCTGTGGGATAACAAGACACATTTATAATTTAGCTCGTAGTCCGTTCTTTATTACACAAAAGCCCCCATTGTACAGCCACAGGTCTATCCTGGGCAGCCCAGCGCCGTCGCCCTTACGTACACCGTCCCTCACGTTCCACCGTCGTGAAGACTCCCCTTATCTGGACCACCGTCCACGTCCGGCTATCCACGTGACGTCACGTGCCCAGCCAAGCTTCTGCGAATGCAACCCTACGTCTCGCGTGTGTCCTCTGCGAAACGTTCCGTAACTAGCCCTTCAGGCTTTCCAAGAGGTCTTCTGACCAATCTCCGACGGCCTGGCTCCCAGTTCTCGCTCCCTGCGTCTTGGCTGTACCCTTCTTCGAGGCTTCTGCTCACTCAGACGTTGCCCGTGTCATCCGACCGCCTTGTTGTGTAGGTTGTATCTTCTTGCCGTATCCTGCTTCATGCGGTCCAATGCAACACATTATATACTCGCGGCCAGTACAAAAGTCAAAGTGGTGTTTATACGCAGTAACAGTGCATGTATGTGCTGTAAAGAAGATAATACTACAAACTTGGGGATCAAAATACATAATTTCGTTACACACGTATTGATACTGAACACTATGATGGACAAAGAACACCCAGAAAAGAGTGCACATCCGTGTACATCTCGCAGTGTGCCAAATGTTTCCTCCATTTGGTCCTGTGCATAAGTCCATTCAGATATGGCTCTGCAGCAGCTGTTGCCACCGTGTATATTGGGCACTCCGAAATGCAGAGACAGTGCACAGATAAACGAAGCGAGGTCAGAAAAAGCGGTGGTTCTTTTTCCTACAGGGGTGCCGGAACCATTTTATTTCAAAACTAGAGGGCACTCCGAGAGCGCAGACCTCCGTCAAGGCAGCTCATCAGTCTGCATATATTTTTGTTACACCTGAAAGTTTTGGTCCTTAACTTCAGAGTGTTAATATTTTTCAGACCTTTTATTGTTGCACTATGACGTAAAGTGTTTAACAATACAAGTGAATGAATAAGTGCGATCTTAAACTGATGTCATGATACACAAATGACCTATACTGGCCGTAAATCCCATGTTATCGCAACATGCCCCCCTCCACCACCCACCC
>JAAUYG010222018.1_pt1 | contig 19094 bp, 18 predicted proteins | sample 7278091 | NCBI WGS metagenome assembly JAAUYG01 (sample SAMN14350201, study PRJNA611818) | marine sediment metagenome | isolation source: surface marine sediment (0.6m) | place: French Polynesia: Moorea | collected 2018-08
ACCCAGCGCAAAAATTTCGAATTAGCCGAAGAACACTGTACAGTCAAACTGCAAGTCGAATTAAGCGTCCTCTCGCCTGATTAGGAATTCAGCTCGCTTCCGAACAATTTGCTCTAGCGCAGATTTCCTACTGGATTGTTGGACTTAGACATATGACTTGGCTATGTAAACAGAGATATCTATGAAATCCAGGGCTTACTGAAGATTCTCCGCACATAGAAAAAGCATTCATCCACTTCAGGGCTTCACTGCAGCACAACAGGTGTTTCACAGGAAAAATGAAAACAGGAGTCTCAAGGTGATGATGAATGCGACATGTCGAATGTTCACTACAAATGCCACCACAAATGCAGCCCATACTCAACGGGAACAGTAAAAATGTTGTTTCATCCCGTATGATTTATGAATGGAATGACCATCAAAAGGAACTGTGCCACATTTGCGGAGAAGCACTGGTTTTGGTGCTTATGGAATGCCAATTGCTGCAAGGATTTTTGCTGCACCTTGTTTGGATTTTGGATGCATGTACATTTTCATACGCCTTGGACAATCCTGGTCAAACAGTGCAAGAAGCTTCCAAATGGTCAGTGACACACCGAGACATGGCCATACTAACTTCCCAAAAGTCATTGGATAAAATTCATGGAACTGCTGCGTGCAGTCGTCCCTGCGACCCTGGACTGCGTGTTGGCCAGAAAACTAATAACTAAGGCCAATCTCGATGCTGAAGCTGAAGAAATTCCTGATCATTTTTAAGATGGGGGTCACGCAATACCAAATGATGTCACTTTCTGTCGAGTACTTCTCTTGGTCTCCTCACTGAGTGGCTTTCAGTGGTAGTTTACGATTCTGGATGTGTTATCTTTGGACACACACAATTTGTTGAGTCCACCGGATGTCCACTCAGGTCTCCTGCTGGGAAAAGTTGTTTTTAAAGATGGGAGCAATTCAAACATAGTTTCTGTACGATGATGATGATGATGAAAAAAGGTTGCATTTCACGTAGAAGTATTCAGTCAGAACAACGCCGGACATCGCAAAACCATTGACTGCATAAATGCATTCTGGTGAGTGCCTAATCGTCATCAATTGAATTACGAAAGACTGCCTTCCTGCACTGCAGAATAAACTAGATTGAGAGACTGAGCATGTTTGTCTCGTCTGTTCCAAGACTGTTGTTGACTGCAGGTCAGATAGCAAATTTGTCGAGTGTCTTGAGAGGTCTGAAGAAGAACAGCGATGTCAGAAATGAACCACGGTCGTGGCTCCAAGGCGCGGTGAACCTGCGATGGGTTCTCTCCTTATCTGCCGGGACAAATCTGTGGGACACTTCGGGAGGGTGCGGGAATCTGGCCACCACAATCTACCTGCATTCTCCTTTGCAACTTGAGGCCGTGTTCAATGCACAGGTTCACTGCCCACAACCCCCATTTTCTTTCACAGCACGAAATGGAAATCGGACAATGGGTGCAATTGTCCTCCACAAACTTGGAAAAATCCAGGATTTAGTTACTGATCAATGTCTTTTCCACAGACATTTTTGCCCCAAAAAAATGCACAAGGCTGCCGAACAAACGCTGCACTAAACGCAATGGAGAAGCAATTTAGTTGTGTGAACCCAAGGAGATACTGCTTTCAGGAAGACTGCACTGTCTGAAACAGTGTAACAACTTAGGATTCAATTAGTCCCCTGTGTGTGCTTGAAAATGTCAAAGTGGCACACACAAATTTCCAAAATCGCAACATTCTTTGGTCTCTTTGGAGCGAAGAGTCTGCAGCAAAGGCGGAGCCCATTCCATTTCACTTTCAAAGATGTCATCCTGCATGGACAGTTTCCAGTGAAAGTAAATTCTGCAGAACATCTCAGAAACCCAAAAGGACAGATCCTTGCTGCGACTTTTGAGAACAAGAGACTTCCAGTTATCTTGGGAAGTGCATCGGGTGCTTCAAAAAGTTCAGCGGAATCATTAAAAATGGTGCTGATCACTGGGAATCCTGTTCAAAGCCAAACAATTAGATTCGTTTCCTTCAGGATGCCACAGAAGAGACCCTTTCATCTCTCTTGCCCAGAAATCTTGCAGGGCTCATCGTTTCTTCTCCCAGACAACGATGAATGCAGAATGAAAGACACGCTTGCACTCCACATATACTGTGCTGAATTGCTGCATGGACGGAGGATGTCCTTGGGTGTTGAATGTTTTGGTTCAGGTGCTCCTGAATGAAGGATTGCACACGGAAATGCACACTTATCTTCTTCAGTTTGATGAGGTACATGCTGGATTGCTTGGAAACAAAGAACCGAGTGCATGGTTGTGTGTGTGTTGTGTGCAAAGACAAAGGTTTCTGAAACGGGACCATTTGTGATAATCACTTTATCAAGCGTTCCAAGACATTTTAACAAAGAACAGTTCGTACAGAATGCCAAAAGAAGAACAATTTATGTCGCAAATATGAAGTAATAAGAATTCCTCACACGAAAGCACATGCATATGTTCTCGTAGCTGAACAACGCGTGAGAATCTGTACAACGGCTTGACACTTCAACATGTTGTAGGTCACAATGGACTGATAACCTTGGCAGCTCTCTACATGGACCGAGGTGTGTTCTTGCCCTCACTACCATGGTGGAAAACGACAAAACATTCCTGACTGCACAGACACACAAAAATTCTTTGGTACAGAACAAGCTGCGAAGGCAATTTTTGTGAGACATTTTATTAACAAACCAGTGTGGCGTCGCAAAACAGAATGACCCTTGCCCAAGTGTCCACGCAACGAAAGAACAAATGGCACAACTGACTATTCAGGTTGATCTGCAGTTATCCAAGGGTGTTGGAGTTAGTTCAACAGAGGCCCCACTCACGCCCATAATTTCTCCAGACTGCATGTGCTGGGTGGCAAAGCAGACTTATGTTTCAGAGAGGTGTCAATTCACAATGCTTTTCCTGGGTGGTTGGTTGATGACTCTCTAGCATGGCATTTACTGGAATTACAACAGGGCACGACACCTAAAACAAAGAGAACACCAAAATCTTTCGAATTTGACTTTCCGGTTAAATCTCCAACATCATGTCTGGGGCCCTAGGGGTCTTGAAAAAGGGGGACATTGCTTCACTGGTGCCAAAAATCTAACTTAATTGTTGGATTCTGGATTCTCTCAAGATTTGAAAGGAGTGTTTGTGGACAAGTACATGTGACAAGGTATCACGCAAACACGAGACACATTCACAGAACCAGTTCTCATGATTCTGTTGTCAATTAACAACCAAACGTAAGAAGATCAACGTATGTACAGTTTTTACAAATTGCAAAAATAGATGCTCTTCGTCACGACAGTCCTGAACCATTCTTTGTATTTTTGGCAATTGTTACGTCACAGTGCTATGTTCAGGAACTTTTGTCATTGAAAGGACGCGTCAGTTTGTTGTCCGAAACAGAAGAGAGACTGCGGATGGTGACACAAAATTTGGCCGGAAATGTTTTGATATTTTGTGAGGCTGAAAGTGCATAAAAGATCGCTCTTTCAAAAGTTGCTGTGTCTTATATTATGCAATCAGACAGGTTTTGCATTTTGCGTCACCATGCAGTGCTCTGCCTGCTTTACCCCAAAATCACCAGATGCATCTGGTGTACACAAAGATCAGCAGTTATGTCTTCAACCAAAAAAGGCTATCTTGAAGAAAAACGCAATCTTGCCTCGAGAGTCCCCTCCCGAAAAAGCGTCCTGCAATTTTTTTTCAGGTGTGACTCCCAGGGTTCTGAGTACACAGCTGAACTTGAGAATACGTTTGCTTAGCCTTCTCGCATTTGGACAGGATACATTTGTGATCTCTGTGCACATAAATTCCATGTTGGTTGCAAGATATGAGGCAGATTTATGTACATTTTCACAAACTTGGCTGAATTCCAAAATCATTTTTTTTACCCAGAAATTGATCTTAAAATCCAAATGTCAGCAATTCAATTCACAAATTACTGTCGTCATTCCATATTATGTACAAGGCGGTAAGTAGAACATCTCCACTGTATAACTCCACCTTCAACTTCATATTTTTTGTGCTAAGAACCTTCCAGATCAAGTCCAAAACACGCACCAGTTTGCCTGTCTGATTTTATTCTCAAGACAAACGACAGGAACTGAAGTGAAGGCGTCATTGGGATCGTGTAGCAGATGCAAGAACGTGGCAGCAGAACAGAGTGAACAAGCAAAGCGCCTTCGCGATTGTCCCTGACATCAGAATTGGGGTTTCCTAGGACATCCGAGGTGTTCTTTCAGCAACCTTTGCAATCTGATTTCAGGGACAATCAGCATTCTCCGTTCAGGACACTTTGGATCCGTCTCTGTAGAATGCAGATGGAACACCCCTCCCCAACAAGTCAAAGAACAGAAAAACAGCTACAGCCATGAGTTTCATGACTTAGGCGGTTCAGTTCAGAAAGAAAAGCAAAGTGCAGAAAACACACCTGATATGGGCGGAGACAGCTGCATTTTGTTGAGAAGATCACAAAGCTGTCCAGCTGCTTTCCCCAAAACTTTGTACAAATGGTACGGTTTTTGTTCGCATTGACACAATAAAAATGTGTTTTTCTCCGATGCTTCAATTGCTGACTCAGAAACACAGAACCGAAAGGATACAGGCAGTTAGATATTTGGTATCAATTCTATATTTCTGAATCAGCAATCTGTTGATGTCAAACGTGTTGATGTAACAACAGGTTGCGGCCTTCCTCGGTGGCGAAGACCGTCTCTGACTTCCTGTAGCCTGTCCGATGATCCCACACGAAGTTAGAAATCTGTCAAGACAAAGTTAGAAATCTGTTGCGATCAACCAAGTGGATTTTGGACTCTCTGGCAGAAATGTTTTCCCCAGGAACTCACTTGGTGTTTTCACACCAAGAAAAACGCAAAAACCACTTCACGAAAAATTCAGGTTTTCGGGTCTGTCTTTTGGTCACCAAGAGTAATTTGTGGAAAAGTCCAGAGTCCAGATAACAAAACAAAACATAAGCGATGGGCGCACAATACAGACGTGCTGTTTGTGAATGTGCTTACCCTGTGTCTCTGCTTGAGAGCGATGAAGGCCCCAATGATCATAACAGTGACGACTCCGATCCACGTGTAGAAGACGAGGATGGGAAGCGACGAGTCATGACCCGACTGTTTCGGGACGGGCTGGTGCCGAGTCAGTGACTCTCCGTGTGTCAGGGCTGCGCAAAGAAACAGGTGAATCTTTTTTTTTGTCATCATTCACCGGCAGTCAGTAAGAGCTAAAAGCAGTGGAAGCTTTGGGAAGACGTTCACTTGGTTGGCTTGAACGAAAGACTTTTGCATCCAATGTCAGAACAAGTCCCAGATTTGGGATGGCGAGTCAAGGATTTTTTTGGAAAATAAAAAACCCTTTCTGGGTTTATGGCACGTCGCAAACCTGTGACTTTCTTTCATTGCCAAACCCAAGCATTGCCTGAGATATCTTTTTAATAAGATTTGAGTGTGTTGTGTTTGCTGTGGATCATTTAGATTTTTGACAACATAAGGAGAAAAGACATTGAGCCTACGTACTTTTGATTTCTCCCAAAGGACCAGGGTCTTCAAGGACAGATGTATAAACCGTGTCAGCTTTCACTGGAACATGGCGCTCTTCCTCTGAAAATCAAGATGTCCTTGACAAAGTGAAGAAATCTGAAGGACACACACAAAAACAGATTCGTTCATTCGTTCGCACCAAAGTGACTGCACGCAATAAAGTGTCGCGTGAAGCCACCCAAAAAACAAACGACCAAGCCATTCAATACGAACTGCTCTGACACAACGCACCTAGCACAGGGCATTGAGAGGGGAGGGGGCTGAGGGAATACACCAAGGTGAAAACAAACGCTTCCAAAGCAATCCAGCTCCAGGGTTGAGTCATGTGAATGTACACACCAACAATGCATGTACCGATACCCCCACCCCAGATAAATACACCACCCTTCCCACTGTGCCAACCCTGGCCATGCCACCCCCACTGATGTCCCCCACTGCAGCAGCACGACTTGGCATTTGTCAAGTTGAAGTGTAGTGACGAAAAACGGCGGTTCTTTCTGGCAGCAAAAATATGTATCTCATTTTACATGCAAGGTAAGCACATGTGTCACACACCTTTTTGATGAGTCCACTTTGCATTGCTGGCCGTGCCATCGTAATAATCCTGAGAATCATCATCTGTTACATCTGTGTAATCATCAGTGTAGTAATCGTCGTCATCGTAGTACTCGTCTGCAATTTGTTCAAGATAGCTACAGGTTTTAGTGTTCTGCAAAAGCACTGACTTCACATTCTCCTCTTTTCGCTTCCAGGAATGAATCATTGTTCATGTCAAAATGTTGGGGTTCTTTTTGTGAAGAAAAAAACAGAACCTGACCATCGTAATCATCGCTTTCTGTTGTTTCCTCTTGATTTGCATCATCTGCATCCGTACTGTCGTCAGCATCTTCCTCTGTGCGCTCGTCGTCGTCGTCTGCAATGTAAAACGGTAGCCAAGTGATCATACGTGCACAATGCTGACCGAAAAGAAACCATTTGTGCGCTTTCTGGAAAGCAACAACGGCAAGAGTTATTATTTTAGTACCAGTGCACATTCTGAGGATTGAGTTGCAGGAAGAGCGAAATAAGCTCACTCAAGTGACCAGATGTGGCCGAAACTGCACAAAGTGAGTTAATTTCTGCACGAGGCTCTCGTGAGCTGTCCTCATTTACAGTGAAAGCGGAAGATTTGTGTTCACTGTCGTCCAGGGCGTCCGACACAAAAGGCAGCGGCATGTTGTGAACGAGATGAAACAGCCAGTGGGAACGCCTGTAGCAGCCAAAGGCTGGCAAATAAACTCCGGTTAAGAGCACAGAGTTGATGCAGAAACTGACTGAAGACAGTTTGCGAAGGCATTTCGGTTTTCCAACAACACCAATGTTGCTTGACCCACCACCAACAGATTTGACGCGTTACATCAACAGCAGAAATAGTACAGCAACCAAAAAGGGTGACTTGCCATGCCATTTTTGGAAGGAATCAACATTCAAAGTTCCAGAATCATTGCTTTCAACAAAAATCTCCGACAATTCCAACGGCTGCCCGAAAAATCTCCAGCTCTGAATGCTTCCAGAAACGTGTTTCTTCCCACTTCATTAGGCACTTAATTCCTGTGTCTTTTGTTCTCAGTTCCCACACCGTTGTGCAAATTATCCGGTGAAGGTTCTTCAAAGCCCACTACGAGACTCATTTCCCCTTGGAACAGCTTTTTTGTGAGCTGTTCATTTAAATGAAAATATTGATGGCTCATTGTTGCGTGAAATCGTAGTTTCTTTGCCAGAACGTGAATGGAAATCGAAATGAACCACAACTCTGACAAGAAATTAATTTACATGGCCGCATTCAGTACCGCAAATTGTAATCCAGTCAGGCAGGTGAATTCTTGGGCAGATTCAGGACTCAAAAAAAGAATGAAGTGCATAGCAGCTATCACGCGATGTTTGTTTCCTGCGTGTGTTGCACAAAAAACTCCCTTGGTGTCCTCAAACCAAAAATGGAAAACTAAAAGCAGCCAAATAAAAGACGCTACAATGAAAAAGAACAGTGTTGTATGGCTCAAACACGAACGTGTTTGAAGCTCTGTCGCAAAGGCAACGGCACTGTGAGTTGATTTGGTGCTTTGTCAACCAGACAAGTGATCAAATGAAATTACCCAGTGGTGTTCAAACATATTTTCTGAGTTATCACCGACAAGATTTTCACGGTAATCATGTTTCACAGATCAGTTCTTGCTTCTTCCATTGGCGGTGATTCTGTCAGGTTGAGCGAAATCGAACATTTTTCAAATCTTCCGTCTGTCACGGAAATGGTGCGGAGTCTTGAAACTTAGATTTCAATGGTTGTTTTTTTTTTCAATGCGCAATAGAAATGTGACACAATGCAATGCTGTCAAACCTTTTTTGTCTGACGGTTTTTTGCATCCAGGCGAAATTGTCAAAGCCAAAGAAATTTCCCTTTCTGAAGGATTCAACTGCAGTTGTTTTGCCAATTGGTTTCATCCAAAATTTCTTTTCTTTTTCCTCACATCACATCACAAAAGGCAGTTCATTTTGTGCTCTTTTGTGTCAAGAAAAGTCGTGACACATTTGCCTGTGCGTTTACACAAACCTGACCTGGTGGCAAAAAATGTCTTCAGCTGCACTGGTTTTGATTCTAAATTTTCACCAGAAACGTGGCTCACAGGGTGCACGTATAGAAGTGAAAGGTGGCTTTTACCAGATGTAATTCATGCACAACGATGCAAATATCGCTTCAGGAACTTAATCTCAGGCTTCGGATATTAGCATTTAAATTTGTTAGACAGGATATTGGGTTGCTTTATTTCCCACCGCCTGTCATTAAAATTCAAGTGCCTCAAGAGGCAAACCAATCTCCGCGGTAAGAAGGATATGTGAAGGGATTTTGCTGATGATAGACTGGAACGCATGTGTCATCGTCATCATCTCTAAACAGTGAACGGAAAAAGGAAACACGCATTCGGTTCACATGTCAAAAACTCGCACCAGCGTGAACAGCCACACTGATATCTTGAGCACCAGTCAAATTGACTTTGCAGGATAATCTCGCGTGTCAAATGGTCTTGAGCTCGCAAGGTGAGAGTGTGTCATGGTGGTCACAGGGACACGGAAAGCAAACTTTGTACTTTGGTTCGTTGAGGGAGGCTGAGTGTAACATTTTTCCAGGGTGAGCCTGGAGGCTGAACTTCGAAATGACCAGGAATTGAAGGGGTGCGGCCACATCTTGGCACAGCTAAGACTCCAACAAAGCCACCAAGTTGGTCTGTGCAGGCCTTTTGGGCTGGACGCTCAGGCCAGGCTCTTCTAGAGGGGTCGGCTGAGGTCTGGAAGGCCTGTGATAGCGGCCTTTTTGTCCACAAACTCCTGACTGTTCGGTTCTGGAGTACTGAGATGCTGCACGCGTGAGCCAGCGGGAAAACACCAGAGTGAAATTTAGCTTTGATTCTGTGGCTCGAGGTGCCAGAAGGGTAATGACACTGTTGAGAAACAGAATCAAAGGATGCAAAAGCCAAATCATTAAATGAAATTTGCGAGTTTTGCTGCGAGACAACGGGACTTTTTTGAAATGTTCAAACGAAGCAGATGTATATACTTCCCTTTCGAAGGCACGTCTGGCAAGAATCACGGTGCAGAGATTGAGATTGAATCCTCTCAGGTTGTCGCCACCAAAATCTCTTAGGCTTCATTCAAAAACGGAACAGAAGATCAAATCAGATTACTTGTGTCGATCCACCGCCTATTCGATGTCGGATATTTCCTGTGTAAACATGTTTTACATGTGAGTGGCTTTCAGTAGAGGAAAAGTCTGTATCCTCAATGCTGGTTCTCTTCCCCTTCAGCTGTCTCTACAGAGAGCTTTAATTCACACCAGTGAATAACGGTATCACATTCTCACGGAGGTTTGTATCGACCAGGATTTGAATTTCCCTTTTGTGCTGCAGAAAAGGGATTCCGTTTCAGGAAGTGATGTTGAAGTGCCAGATAAGAAAGGCATTTTTCTGCAGAACGATTCAACTTTTGTTCCTCATTTCTGTTGTGGCAATTGTTCTTGCGACTGAGACAGTTTGCTCTTGTGACAAAAACCAAAGAGCAGTCTGAATTAGCGTTTTAATTGTCTTGATGCTGCAATGGATTCTGAAATGTAGATGTCCTTCCTTGGACTTTCCTTGAAAACAGGTCCTTGTTGCAGTCAACACAAGCATTGTGTAATTGTCTGCCGACTTCAACATCCACGTCATAATGGTCTGCCTTCCGGCCCTGCCCGCAGCATCAAGTGGACCTAATTGTATGGAACGGCTTACATTATGGGAGAAGGTAACCTTAAATCTGCCCTAACGAAGACATTCATCCGACTAACCTTTCCTGTGCTTAACAAGCAGCTGAGTCTGGCTGTGTCAAGGTTCCTTATTTAATTGATCAACAAATCAAAAAAAAAGAAAAAAACAATAAAAAACAACAAATTACCATGTGCTTCTTTTATGATCTCCCTCTCTCTCTCTTTCTCTCTCTCTCTCTCTCTCTCTCTCTATCTATCTTTCTCTCTTGGAAACTCGACCAATGTAAGCTCAGTGTGAAACACAAACAGATATCTTCATGTCATGCTTAAAGAATACAAGCGAAGATGCGAAGATGGCAGCAGGCTTTTGGGAATTCTTTGATCTGAATTGATATCAGCAACTGCAAGGACTCTAATAGGATTCCCCAATTGCCCATCCATCATCACATTTTGTAATGAATGTCATCGCGTAAAACTTGTGCCGAAGGAATCTTTTTGTTTCAAGAAAGTCGTGAACACTTTTAGGTGCAAGTCTGGCAGTATTAAAGGCGTCAGTTAACTTGAAAAAGTCTGCTTCACAGAGTTCCTTTAGCACCTTTCAATTTCCAAGAAAGATCTCTTTTCAGAGCTCTTTCAACGTCAGTGAATGACTTGAGACATTCGAGCCCACAGGTCTCCACTGCTTTTGGTTCCAACACAACAGGCATGTAATATCAAATCCAATTTACGTTGGAGTATTTCCTGAGGAGAGGATTAATGAGGGAACTAAAGGTGCTTGAAGAAACCTATCTGATGAAAATCCCTGAAGAACTGAAATGCTGCTGCTGATCCATTGCTGAGCGCTTTTTGCTTGTGAGCAGCATTCAAGCTCAACGCAACTCAGGACAAGAGGTGATTAAGCTGGAGTATTGAGAATTGAAAGAAGATTGGCCAACAGAAAACTGTCTCGGAGAATATGCATGAATTGCTACAGGATTCCTTTCTTAAGCCCAGCCATTGAGCTTGGATTTTCCCCAGTTCAGGAAAGAAAAAACTTTTTCCAGCCAGAGGTGTTCCGCAACGAGATCTCCTTTTTTTTGGAGAGAGAGAGATATATATAGAGAGACAGACACATGTGTAGAGACCCAACCTTATTCAGACGATGTAGTGGTGTAACTTATGACAAGCTTTTCAGAAGAGACTGTTGTTATTTAGAACCTGTCGTTATTTAGAACTTAGTTGTGTTTGTGGTAGCTATATATTTTAATGTGACAAAAAATTTCTTTTCTCTTAATGTTGTTCTGTTCACAGTGACACATTCGTTGCCGCTACGTGTTGTTTAGAACAAGAGGGAAACAGAATAGATGAAAGAATGCATCAGCAGCAGTCCACCCAGTGATTTAATTACTTCAGCGTCAAGATTTCTGCAGAAACTCAAAGTTTGATTTCACGGATTTGTCATGCACTTCCCACGCAACCAAACTTGGTCTGCAATCCGCGTTTGGTGGATTGGAAAAGTGCAAACGATATATTTCTTCATTGTATTCATGCACTGAAGATGAAATTCTGTTGTATCCGGCTTTAATTCTTTTCTTTCAGATGGATGACTTCTTCCGAAAAAATGGAACAAGGAAGGACTGTTCACTCACCTGGCGGCAGGTTTTCCCGTTGTGAGTCTTCCTGTGCGTCCGATAGTTCTTCGGTCTTCAGATTATTGTCATCTTTTGACCCATCAGTTTCCGCAGTTGTGTCAATGTGGACCTGTTCCTCAGCGCCATTGTCCTGAGTCACTTCCTCAGTGTTATCAACACCATCGTAGTCGTCCGTGTACAGGGACTCTTCTTCATACTCGTATTCACCATCGTCATCCTGCGTCGCGCTGTGAACTTGCGACTTCAGTTTGTTCAGTCTTTCCTTTTGAAGGCTATTCTCGCCTTTGAAGCTTTGCTCAACTCTGACAGAGGAATTGTCATGCTGCGTGCCCGTGGCTTCAGTTACAGCATTTTCGTCAGCGTCATTCACTTTCTGGATGGATGATGTATATCCGTGACCCAATTCGTCTTCCTCTCTCTGGAGACGGGATTCCTGTGTTTCCGTCACACTGGTGACACTACCTTGGTGATTTGCTTTTTCAGAACTGCTGCCGTTGTCAACGTACGACGTGCTGGCACTACCATTGGAGAGGATGTGCGAATGTTTGCTTGTTCTGGATGGATGAGGTAATGAGGAAGGACTGGGACGAATTGAGCTGTGTTTCCCTCGGCTCTTTTCATACTGAATTGGCTCAATAGGATCCCCTTTAATAAAGTGTTCCAGGGCGTCGGTGTTGAGATGATGATTATGAGGAGCTTCCTGATGAAACACACTTTTGTTCAATGGATGCTTAGGCTTGAAGTGCACGTCGCTGAAATCTGTTGAGGTGTGGATGGATTTTGCTTTGGTTTGATTCTTGTGAGGTGAGGATGGTTTGGTGGAGGATTCTTCATTTGTGGTAAGTTTGGTCTGAGCGACAGTGACGTCATCGTAACGAACAGCAGCAGTAGGTGAAGCCTTCCATGCAGTGTTGGCTCGAACAGCAGTGGACCAATTCGGGAGTGCCTCTACATCTGCAGTTACACTGTCCACTGTGGTGTTCAAGGCTCCTTCGGTTGTTTCCACATGCTCACCTGTAAAGAGCCAAAACGTGAACGTTGAGAAAGCAGCAGATGTTTTGTGGACTGTTTGTTTTCTGGCAACAACATTGAGTGAACGAAAGGGCGTGCGAGTTCAAATGCAGCTGCCGGGCAAAGGGTGTTTCCTGTTTTCTGAATGAAACACACAAGACCATTTTCAGTTGTTGATGCAACCTATCTGGACATGTGACTCTGCCTACATTTTGTACAGCTTTCCAGCACTGAGGAAGATTTCTTTTCGAAGGTAATGGAAGTCTGTATTCCCTCGGACGTGAGAACGGATGCTCCTGAAGAAACGAATGCCCCAGGGTCTACAACAGTGGTGGTTGCAGGTCTTGTTTTAGATTGCTTGAGAGTGCGGAATGGACATATTGAATCTGGTGTTTAATCTGCTGCCAGCATCGCTGGAGAAACGATTCCTTTAGACACACAAGTGTAGCAAGAGCGTGTTTGCCTCATTTGCTTGTGTCTCCAGCAGTCTCTTGAATGAGCTGGCTTTACAAATTCCAGTCTCATCCTGATGTCGGCTGCAAACTGATCCACGTATATATATATGAGGTTCCTTGACGAATTCCTGTCAGCAACTCACTGTCAGCTTCAATGAGTTGTTTCCACTTCACTGATAATTAAACACAATTGTAATCAGCATCTTTTACTGCACCTCTGACAATCACTGAAGACCAGCGGGGAGAACCTGACTATCAAACGCACAAGCGGTGTGGTTTGAATAACAAAGGAAAATTTCCTTCAGTTTCTCGCCGCACGAATTCACTGCAGGTCCAATAAGAAAATGGACCTCTCTTGTTGAAACTGGCACGGTTTCGACGAAAAGGTGGGAAGAATGAAATTACTCAAGTGATTCTTTGATTCCAAATGAAGATGTGTGAGACAGTTCGGAAGTATGGAACGAATCCGATCTGCCCACATTTCACGTGAATGAACGAAATCTTCCAAACAGCTCCGCAGTGGTGAATCTAAGTCCTCAATTGAGCCATGGGATGAACAGTAAATCAAAGGATTCATTCAAAATTCAATTTATTCCAGGAAACCTCAAAGGTAATCTGAAACAGACCTGGATTGAATATCACCTCTGGACGTGCGAGACTTCCTTCCTTATCTTCCAGTCTCAGTCCCCGAAACTTACAGAACGAAAAAGGTTGTGAGAAAGACCAACTTTGAACGCAAAAGGCGCACTTTCCTGTTTATGCATTGCTTTGTGTATTCAAGCGATCACAGTCCCTGGTTTATTTCGCGAAACAATTCTTTCCTTCTTTCAAAAGGTTTCAGAAGCTGACCTGTCCAGTTTTAACAAAGCTCATCCAGGCAACCTTCCTCTTTCGCGTCCAGCTGTATTAACAAATGCACAAAGGATCAAAGGGGGGAGAGCTTGTTTTCTCTGAAACTCCAAAGATGCCATCGATTTTGATGCAGTTAGCTTGCTGCGTGTCGCAGACAACGGGAAGCAATTGAAATCTCCATTCCTACTGGTTGTCTTGTCCATTCGTACGCAAATACCCACAGGCTCAACAAGACATCTGGGGCAGGACAGCAATTTTCCCCACGGAAAGTCAACTGAAACCAGATTGCAAGGTGAACAAACTTGACAAAAGTTGTAAGGCACCAGTGTGGCGAGACTGCGAACTGTGTTGTTGTGCATCTTCTTTTGAAAGCATGATAAGCTCCTGGCCAAAAAAAGCAACCTCTGGTAACTGTTTTGCGTCCATGCATCTGCTGCCACTAGAATGCAGCATCAATGTTGTGGTAAGCCTGTCAATGATTGCAGTTTATTTCTCTTGCCCATCCAATATTCCAGTCCAGTAATTCGGACTATTCTCAGAGGTGTCCTGCTGACAAGCATTGATCTTTTACAGACAGCAACTGGACACAACTTGCAGCCTAATTGGGTTGCCAGACCCTAAGTGTGTGTCGATCCTATTGACCAAGTCATCCAGATGCCAGAAGTTGCTTCAATCTGAAGGCGAGAAAGAAATCAAGAAAAACATTCTGATCAGATCGCCAAACAGAACGGTTTTCAGGAATTTTGGAGAAAGGGACATTGAAAACGTTGCTCGGGAATCATGTCACACACGTATTGATTGTTGCTGTTCAAATTTGCATTGACCAGAAAGTTGACAACCTTCAAGGAGCCAGGCTGGCCCATCCGCTTAATTTCCACAAAACTGCCTCACAAAAGTCCAAACACATGTTCCTAGGAAAAGGGATTCATTCCATTTCTGTGCTTTATGATATTTGCTTTGTCACAAGCATTAGTGGTTGATAACCTGCCAGGACAATCTGGCACGTAAAAGGAGTCGTGCTTCATTAGGTTTCTATTCAAGGAGACCATCTTTATGACAAATGTGACCACTATGATTCCCCCAGTTTTCAATGCGCCAGACTCTTCAAGATTATTTATGGGAATCTTAAAGCCGTCTCCAATGACCATAAGGAAGATGACACAGTGCAGTGACAACTGATAACTCCTGCTCTATGGATTGCATCTAGAGTTTCAGTCAAGTGTAAGGTTTTGCTCATTCACTTCCCACAAACAAGTGTCCCCAGTTTGCACTTTATCTTCACAGGAATGGTGAAGTTGACAGCTGCAATAAAAGCTGGAACCACCGTATATGACAGCAGAGATTAAGAATTGACAAAAGTGCTCAGATATGTAACTTTAATCTGTGCCTTTTATCTATTTGCTGCGACAAATGGCCTGGAATCCTGTTGCTTATCTTCCGTTTGCAGAGATTAAACGCGTACGCTTTACTTCACGTTTCCATTAACGCTTTTCAAATTCGTACATCAGGCAGGAAAAAGATAGTCAATCCCTGCAGTCTTCAAATGACTGCCAAGTGCGGTATCAATACGTTTCCAAAGATAAAGCTGCTAAGTGTTGGCTTTTTCCGGCATTGCTTTTGACAACGAATCCAAATGGCCAATTTAGCTGTCAAAGCGCCAAAGCAATTTTTGCCGTGGATGTTTTAGTGTTTGTTGCTGGCGCGTCTGCACCTTTCAGTGCAACTCCTTCCCTTTTCTGCAACCGTTTTTCCTCAACCACCCTCATTCATTTCGTTTTGGCCACTTGCCGTTGTTCATACAATTTTTGTATGTACTTAAGGTACGTGGCGGTTTTTCCTTTGGGTAACATAAAAGTGCAGGGTGGACGATAAGCTTTCTCACAGTCGAATGGCTGTCATCAGGTCTATTTGATTATTTGGATTGGTCTCTTGGAAAGAAATCCTTTCTTTGGGTGCTGCGTCCTGGCATTTGGGAGTTGTAGATCAAAATCAGAAGATAAGGTTGAATTGGGGCAACATCAACTGACTCCACTGTGCCAAGAGTAAAACCTCTCTCTTGGGGAAAACTACAGAAGTCCTGACACGCACTTTGCTGCTGGCAGACTTCGGCTTTCCTTCCTTGTTTGGCATTTCTTTGAGTTGGCTTCAACTCTACAGTCGCAGACTGAGGTTTGGACAGTTTGTATAAGTTGTCAGTGTCCACCATGGTTGCTCGGCATCAGAACACAGTTAAAACAGGCAGCATGATCCATGAAATCGGCTGTCTTTGTTTTGCACAGATCTAAGCAAAGCTGCATCAAGATTTCCTTGGCACAGCAGAGTCACACCGAGACAGTGAGAGCATCTTTTGAAAACAATGGGTTTGTTCGTGACACTTGAAGAACCAAAAGACTTTCTTGTCGAAAAATCCTCTTGTCCGAAGGATTGGGACAAACATCTTCGCGCCGACCTCCTGCAAGTTGGCACCTGGCATGAGAATGGTCCTTGAACATTTCTGTCGCCTTTTGCTTTGTTTGCAGCTCCAGGAAACACAGCTGTCGTCAAGCACAAACAACAGCTGCTTCTGCTGATGCATGGTTGTGTACCAGTTTTGTGCGTTTCTCTGGGAGTGCACTCCCGACACAAAGCATTAGGCGTGTCTCAAGGGAAGCAGATAAGTTCGCTCAGCTGCAAAGAAGACTTCCGCTTCATTACGCGCAATGAAGTGCGATTTCCGATTTTTATGCCTCTCCCTGGGAACATACAGTTGGTGAATATGTTTGCAGGGTACATCAACTAATGGACGAAGATTCCATCGTGTTCACAAAAGCACTTGAAATCATGGTTGCTCGTGGTAATGAACGGATAACAGTGGAGACAACACGATTCCTCTTTCAAGATTTTAAACAGTCTCAAATCGTTTAGAGAATTAGACTTCTCCAGCAGGAGCACAAACAACCTCTCTCTTGCTGGAAACACGGAAGCGTGAGACGGTCTTTGCGAGACTTTCGTTGGATCTTGACGAAAGGAAGTAAACTTTATTGTACCGATTCCACAGACAAAGGTCGTGTTGGTCGATTTTTCTAAACTGCATGGGTGGCTACAGTCGTTTCCGTCCTCACCAAAGTTCTTATCAAAACGCCAGATTAGTTTAGCTTAACCCTTCATTAGTCCTAATGATTAGTCTTAGAAAAGTAACAAAGCTTTTCTTCTGCAGGCTCCTGTTAGGGATATCCCGGAGGGAATGACAGGTTGAACCCAGAGACAGGATATTTAACTTTGCTTCATTAGCCACAGCTCCTGCTCCTGCCGTCTTGTTGTGCTTCCCAATCATAACGAATCTAATCCGATGTAGCCCAAGTTTCTGCTGTACACGAACAATGCCCTTTACCTAATCGTGCATCTGCAATGGCTTTTTTCGCCCTGAATGCCAGCAGCATCACAAAAGCTCATGGATGAAGTACAAAGGTTGTTTCAGACACATCAACATCAAACAATGTTCTCATCTTGAAAATAACTCCTTCCAGAAATGCTCAAATGGTAATCATTTGTCCTTTTCTTGTCGCAGACTTGCAATGGAAAGACTGAACTGTTCTCAGTGTATTCTGCTCAGGGAAGATTTGCGAGCACCGGTCGTGCAGCTATCTTGGAATAATTGGCCCTTTAAATCTCTATCAGGTTAAAGTGGGAATAAATAAAGCACTTGGGACCTCTCAGGTAATGGCTGCCTTCCTAATTTGCAGGGTCCAAGGCCAGGTGAAGGAGTCCAGTTTAAGTGGTTAATGAGGCTTGGACCACAAGGACCTTGGTCCAGAACATGCTACACGTCTAGAGCAGACTCCAGTTCAAAACAGGCAATCTCAATTACCAGATGCGGAAAACTTTTTTGAGGCTTTTTGTTTCCAGTTTGAACATGGTGCTCAATGAACACACACTGTTTTTCTACAAAAGGAGACAAAGTCCAGCTTCTTCAGATTGTGGAAGATTCTGGCAGAACCACCAAAAGCAGTCCCCTTCTGCCTTGACAGCAAGAGACATCCAAGAATGCATGGACTAAAAACAGCACGCTTCGACAGACCAAAATTTGTCAATTGAATTTGATTCCATCCAGTGAAAGCGTGGCCAATTCTCCCTCACATGAGCTCAGACAGATGAATCTGTGACATCGTGTCATTTCCCCATTACATTCACCACGATGATGTCAAAAACATGTAATGGGATACGCCCTTTGCATGGCACGAAAAACATTAATTCAGCCCTTTCACATCTGATCGTGTTCCGTGTATCAACGGCACATTTCTGTGTAATGTAAGCCACGAGCACAATTTTGTGACAAAGGCGCCGTGCTGGCGTCCTTATGGGTCGGCGTAGGGATTTGGTGCTGTCCACCACGACAACGACCACGGCAGTATGATTCACAGCCCACGGCCTAAAACGTTGAAGCTGTTGAATATGTCCCTGAATAAAACTTGTGATTCATTCAGGGAAAAGTCAAGTTTCTTTGGAAAACCACCAAAAAGGCGGCTTCACAGTTTTTGCCAAAACAAAATGAAACAAAACTCCAGGGCTAAATGACAAGGAATTAATCATGTCCTCGCCTGGGTTGGAGAAATTCAATTAAGAGTGTTCTGGGTTGTGTTAGTGAATACGCAAATTGACTGGTTTCTGTTTATTCATCAGCTCCCTCACTCAAATTATGAGCCTCTCAAGCTGCAATTTGCATACCAATTGCAGCTGTTGAAATGAAAACATTTGTTTCGTTTCCAACAGTGTGCTTGTTCGCTGCAAGGAGCAGAAGCACCAAAGGAAAAGTCTTTTTCCCCAACAAAAGCAACTGTTTCTGGCAATTCAAATGAATGTTCCACATTCAAACTGCACACACACACACCATCACCACATGCTTTGTTTTATTTTTCATCATCGGGCCATTTATGAGTTTGTTGTATTTGTTCCAACGACCTACCCAATGTTCTGGTTTGCTTTGGTCCTCACTTTTCATTCTGTCTCAAACCAAGAAAAGCCTGACTGCACAAAATAAATTGTCAAATTTTCATTTCACAAAATGTTATTTTTGCATGTTTCCTCCCAGAATTCAATCATCACGCTTCGGGAATTCAATCAGAAAGTTCCCTTTCACCCAAAATTGAAGCAAGACTTTCATTGAAATGCTTTTCTGTGTGAAAGAAAAACAAGACTTCGTACTCAGAAATGTTTGCACACAGCAAATAGTCCTCAAGGAAACAAGTTTTGACAACAGCTTTCTCAGAGGCGACAACGGCTCTCAGAATCGCACCAGAACCGAAAGCTAG
>JAAUYG010035779.1_pt1 | contig 19081 bp, 8 predicted proteins | sample 7278091 | NCBI WGS metagenome assembly JAAUYG01 (sample SAMN14350201, study PRJNA611818) | marine sediment metagenome | isolation source: surface marine sediment (0.6m) | place: French Polynesia: Moorea | collected 2018-08
CAAAATTTCAAAAATCCGCCACCTATTTTTCTGAGGACCATTGGGAGGAAAATTCAGGACAAGTTTCAAAAATTTTTGCTACAATTTGTAGGAGGAGTAGCGTTTTGAAATTTTCGATCACATTGGGTCCCATGTTAACGAAAACGAAAAATATTCGTAATAAATTAAAAAAAAAATTCAAAAATTCAAAAAACGTCTGAGGATATGGCCCAGGGGAAGCCACAACTAAAATTTGAAAGAAATCCATAGAATAACTCCAGAGATAATCCATGCCACAGACGGACGACGGACGACAGTTGGACAACGGACGACGGACAAAGTCCCATACTATAAGCTCTGCTGACAGAGTCAAGCAGAGCTAAAAATTCTTCACATGGCATTTACGGGCCGCCGTATGTAAGTGTTAAGTACCAAGGCATCGTAGCCTTTTTTATCTATCATAGGATCACCCAATGCAACGGATCGCCAATGATTGTTACAAAAATGCTTACATTGTACATCCTCTGATCATTGCTTACCAGGCTTTGTTGGGCCATACTGATGGTCACGTTGCTAAGACACTGAGATCATGCCTACCATTTCTTCAAGTTACAACTTGGTATGGCTCGCTCTGAAAATACCAAACAAACTGATGGATATCATATGTTTTAGGGTAAAAGCTTGGGGCTTATAGTGCATAATATTTTGGTGTCAGTGTATAAAGCAAAGATAATTTGTAATGGGCATGGTTGTGCCAAGTTTAAACGCCTTCATTTTAATGTCCAATCGAATAAAACCTCTATGGGGAAGCATTGTATAACATTGCTGCGTCTGTGTGTAAGAAGGTTTCATTACGAATATTGCCAGGGCATAGGCACTACACGTGTTTTCAAATACAAAATCATACCCGTCATGTGAATATGTCACAATCAAACGAAACAGTACTTTTCTGGTGAAAGATAGCTTTGATCCTAGACTGTTATATGTCGGAAAACGAAAAGTAACATACATTGAACCTTGCAGAAAGTGTCCAGAAGGTAAATTGTGCTTGTCACATGGGGTAGGAATCTTTGCAAAAATTACCGTTGGTCCACGTACATGTACTAGATATAGCACTGTTATATCAGGGCCCAATACGGTACCACGTGGCAACACATGTAACAGAAAACGTACCGAACTAACAACATGGAGTAAGCTCCACCTACAAACCCATCACTATTAGGGTAACGTCAATACGTTTGTATGAAGAATATTTATTATTACTTACCTGTAGTTATGATACCTGATTTTTGCCTACAAAATGACTTTGTGTAACCATATATTAATATTATATGATGTTGATGCCAAGCCAGATCACTTTTCTCTTTGTAAACAGGTCTCAGTAGGACTAATGTTCAAGGTGCTTGTCCGTTTTGTTTCACCAAAATGGCCGCTGTTACTTACGACGAAGTCTGCCACGCTCATAATCCTTTGAGCGATAATTATAATATTTTTGTTCGAATAGTTTTCTTATAACCAGTATCGGTTTGGCTGTGTTCGAAATATGATATGATATGCTCGGTGTTATTAGCTCCACATTAAAATATGGAGTATAAGGATAACTGCTGGCGGCGACTCCATGACAAATTGAACGTCGGCTAATATTATAAATGTGCTATGCATGCCAATTGTGTCAAGTTTCCCCCCACGAGTCTCGTTAATATCCCTCTAGTGTTTCGTGTGGGAATTTGATGATAGGGATGCCGTGGGCTAAAATGAAAGTTTCGACAAGCGTACAACATAAAAACATACAGCGTATTGGAGATCAGAACATAACTGAATCAATCTCAAATGCGACGAAATCCAACCTGCGTTACAAGCTATGGGACATAGAATTTTAAATATAAACAGGTAAACGGTCTTCCTCGGGTGACAATGGAACTGAATGTGACGGTCCTGCAGATCATGGACATATGCGCTGACCTTATGTACACAACTACAGAGACAAATATCAAGGGGCAAATTCTAGAGTTTAACTTAACAAAGGCTATATTCCATATTAACGTAATACAACCAAAATCACTACAGTTGATGAAAGGTTATGGTTTGACAGAGATTCAGAGTTCCCAAACTGGATTTAATAAATCTGAGAGCTACAGAATACAATGGCAAGGGCAATCACCTCTTCGAAGAATCGCTTTGTAAAGATTAAAAAAAAAACAAACAATTTATTAACTTTACATTAAGTGTATTTATTTATTTTTGTAGATAAAATATTTTGTTCGTTTTTCATTTCTATGTACACATTTTCAGGTACGAAAACTACATAAATATTTCTTAATACGGATATCATTTATAAACCCATTATTAGCTGCTTGGCAGACGATATGCGTGTCAATCTTCCACGAAATGTTTTATTGCATTTCAAGGAAAGTGGAAATATTGCCAGGGCATAAATAGCATCGAATAACCTCAAAATGACCTTGAACGCTATGCGGTCAAGGTGCCCCATATTATGTGTTGCACTAGTCGTCTCAAATTGCAGGCATGATGCCTGTTTCCTTACGACCATCTGCATTCGAGTTATATAAGAATCTTCGTAAGTGCACAAAAGGACCTCAGAATGACTTCGAATATTATACAAGATCAAATGCACCCCATATATCGTCTGGTAGTGTCCCTGAACCCTTCACGTACTAGCATAAATTACTCCCAAGTTCACCGCACAACCGACCATGCTCCAATTGCCTGCGTTTTGAGACAAGGTCTATTGGACTCTGGAATGGTCTTGATGTACAGGGTTAAGGTACTCTATGTTTGCTGTACTAGTGTTCCTGAGTCCTAAATTTCTGTCCCTTTTGATCTATATCAGCCATCACTCTCACCATGGCGGCAATGATACAATTTCATTATAGTCAATAATGGGGAAAATGTCACGCAGTTTCATAAAAAATAAACTTGCAAAATGAAAAAAAAAAATAATTGTTTTTTGTTGTGATAAGCATCATGATGGGACTTTTAAAAATTCGAAAGCAAGTTGCCTGACAAATAACATTTGAAATTTTCGCTTCCACTGGAAAGGAAAAAGCCGGGTTTTTTTTTGTTTCAGTAATACGAATTTGTGTATACATTGGCTAGCGTCTGTCTATTGTTAGCTCCTGCTACAATAGCAGACTTGTAGGTAATGTTCTGACAAATAATTTGAGTCATACTGTTACAGCACCCCATAGTTAAAAACAGATGAGGGGACCTTGGCAAGCCATAAACCAGTTGCACTTACCAGCGTTGTGATAACCTAATGTCTTGGGTGCACTTATTTAAAACAGGTGTGACTGATATCTCTACATTAGTGCCATTAGTGACACTACACTACCGGGGTTATCGTGCTGGTTAACGAAGATGTCTAAGCAGCATGGTAACTCACACCGCCCCGTGGGCGGCGAAACCCGCAAGGCAGGGCGGGCGGGGCGGAGCAGCCTCCAACGGCGGCTAACAATAGCTAACAATAGATAGGCGCTCTGTGTGGTGTATACATCTAAATTGGGATTACTGCTCACAGTAGCGTTAAAAGCCGCCCCTAATACCTACTTTAATATCCATTACACACCTTGGTACTCCAGGGCTCTCAGGTTAGCTCTTCTATAGACTAAAATATAAGTCTATATAAATACTTTGCAGGGGACACTTTATCTCTAACAATACCGATTATCACTATCCCAAGCGCGTTTTACCAGTTTCCTAAGCCTGCCACTTAAATCCTTATCCGCGTCTGATAATTAACCGCCGTGTCGTATTGCGACATTATCAACGCTAATATCCTTATTATAGTATAATATGACCAGTTCTGTATAATCATGATAATGATGGAAAAAATGGGACCATGACAAACTAAGAGTTGCAATTAGAACTATTACAGTATTGTTATGGGTTTGACCTATTTGACCTGTCGACATGCTGCCGTGCCAGTCCAATGTGTATTAGCAATGGCGCACCGTCATTTGGTAAAATATTTAGACACTGGACATTTGGATTTAGGAAGGGTTTAGTAGAGTCCACCTGTGAATAGAGTCCACTTGTGTGTGACAGCTATAGAATCTGTCGTATGCTCAATCTCCTAACTTAACTCTACATTATGGACATAGTGGGGCAATATTTTAAATATGTAACTCGGTATGTATCATTATGATCATTTGATGTTATCTTTGCAATATTGTTTTTGTACCTGCGTATATATTTATTTGTATAGCTTAGCCCGAAATAAAAATACAATACAAAAATAAAACTCAGAATGGCCCGTGAGTGACACAAATAAAACGCAGAAAGGAGCATAAGTGAGAAAACACGCACAAAATAAAAATTCGTCATGCTACGAAAGAATTTCCGAAGAAGGAAGAAAACTTGTATTTTGGAAAAAAGCAATGGTGATGCTTTATAAATTGCACTGTCAAGAGTTGTCAGTCCCGCCAGCGCATTGAAGTCCATAAAAAATGTATGTCTGCAACTGGCAACATACAGGGAAGTGACGGATTGTGTAAGACACCCCTGGGGGTGATATTATCACCCGTGTGAACCCAGGCATGTCGCATGTCACCAGACATACATATAGGTGACTCTCCATGTCCGCAGGTTCACGTGGTAATTTCATCTCTGAGGCTACGCAGCAGTGCATTTACTACTGCTGCTGTGCTTCAAAACTGCTGTATCGCATCCAAAAAATGCACCAGTATATAACACACGTCTGAGCAGCCATGTATGACTTGGTAGCCCGTAGTAAATCAGCTTGTTTACTTGAATGATGTCCTCCACTTTTCGCTCATTGCCGATAGAAATTACGTACTGTTTGACAGATTCAGTATTGCAAATGGACGGACGTATGAAGGTTTAGCATATAGCACTGCGTATTAAGCCAGAGAGATATAGTAATTCAGTGAAAACGGATTCGATCAGCATCATGAATAAGGTATGTCTAGACCTGTATCTCAGCTATCAATTAGAAGATGCAAAAATACACAGTCATGTATGGCTCAAAGACTTTGAAGACACACTTTTGCCTAGAAACCACCAATTCTGAAGTGATGAGTTTTGTGTCTCGTTTGTAGCTTTTTACAAAATGCTTTCACAAATAATATTCATACCGATCGTATTTTATTTCAGTTGGCAGAACATTTTATCGTTCTTGTGGCCCTTATTGCGGGTAGGTATCGCTGGCTTGTAGTCCCAATCAGTAGTGACGCAATTCACCTAAATAGGTAATTAGTATGCATTTATGAATACACGCGAATTGAAGTCATTGGCGTTGCTGCTTTGCCACTATTGGCTATTGTTATGTATGTTGCTGAAAGTGATAAAAGTGTGGACTGATGCCAAAATAATTAACTATTTTTCATATTTCTCTTGGTTGTATGTGTGCTGATATGCTTGTTACCTTGCTAGATCGCCTCATTCAATTGCTCTCCTTTTTGTATCATTTCTCTGCGAGATACAGTACATATAGTTATTGTACTTTTTCCAGGTACTGCTGCCATAGAAAGTGAGTACTAGCATATAGTGCACTGTGTCATCTTGAGCACTTATTTCTAGTACATCTACTGCCCAGTTACATATAGATTTGTTCTTTTGGGGTCGTTAGAACAGTTTCCCATGATACTACTACTACTACTACTACTACTACTACTACTACTACTACTACTACTACTACTACTACTACCACTACTACTACTACTGCTACTGCTGCTGCTGCTACGGCTGCTGTTGCTACTGCTACTACTACTACTACTACTACTACTACTACTACTACTACTACTACTACTACTACTACTACTACCAATTTATATTATAGTTGTAGCGTAAGATCTACACCATGCACCAAAGCGCTTCGTAATAATGACTGTCTCGCAATGGCATGATGGGGGTCTTATGGATCCACTAAAATGTATCGAATCTAGAACATTCGTTGACTCTGGGGAAGTTCGGCCCACCGAAACTGACAGCACAATCCCGGTTGGTGGTGTTCGATTTAGTTTCACCCAAAAGCAGCAGTTGTTTATCTCTGGAGTGGAAGTGGCTCATCGCGTAGAGGTGCACATGATCTTGTAGATACTAAGGACCAATTAAGGTTGTTGATGGCCTTGTATACAAAGACCAAGTCCTGAAGTCAATCCTCAGTTGCGCCGGTAGCCAGCCAAGGGGCTTCGGGTCGTAGAATGGCCAGAGAAGCGGTATTCCACACACGCTGGAGCTTCCACAGAAGAGAGGATGGAACATTACACGACAGGGAATTACAGTAAACAACCTCGTAGTCTCAAAAGCATTCACTACTCGTTCTATAATTGGTAGCTGATCGATAAACTTCTTGATCTTACTAATGCTGCGCAGATGATAATACCACGCCATGCAAAATGAAGAAGCTTTCATCAATGTCATATTATCCATAATGGCGCCTGTTCTTTTTTTGTTGTTGTTTTGCAGTGACGGGATGTCATATCAATATCTCCCACAACTCCTTAATATACACTGCTCATAGTGTGAATATGTTTATTTTTTTATTACATACATGAGTACGACATAATTGCTATGTGCATGATATTACTGTATTTCTTTCTAGCTGACGAGGATCACAGCTTCGTGTTCAGTTATTTATCCAACCCTTGGGACGTCCCACACATATCCCAAACCGTCATAAGCAGTACTGTCAACATCGATTACGTTGACCTCCGGGTAAGGTATTTAATATTTATAGCTGTGATTTACATGTTAATTCGGGTAACTGCGTCTGCCCCCAGGTCTGCCCAGCGTCTTGATTATTCCAGAAACATGTAGTGCATTTATGGCACCGCATTGTGCATGTTGTGATAAAGGCCCTCAGAAAACAACAGAGACAAACGATTACCGTCATCGCTTCTTTTGTAATGGGAGAACGTCCATGCCATATATGTATATGTAGGAATTAGATGTATATATGGGGTATATGGAGCATATTTCTAAAAAGAACCAATCAAGTATTTTTTGTCTTATGTTATTTAATTGATTGAAGAGAATAGCCAAAAACAAAGCGAGACTGCTGCATACACATCAGTGATTAATCCAGTAGTTATCACTCTACTAGTTCCTCATTTTTTGCTCCAGACCCCAGCTGAAGCCAGCTCAGATGTGTACCACCTAGTAGAAAAAACATCCGAAGACTCATATTTTCTCCATGAAAATTTTATCTGGAAGGAAAATGGCACGAGACTATACAATTCCACAAAGGCGTTTCTCGTTAGATCCGACGGTCACGTCAATGTTCAAACGGGCCTTCATGCATATAAATCCAGTGACGTCATGCGCGTTCTGCCACTGACAACGTCATCCACAGAATTTTATGTCCCATCCTATCAAACCTATAATGACAGTTCATATAACCTGAGATCAGTTTTCCTTGTTGTCTCCAAGTACAACGACAACTGTGTGGAGGCGACGTATCACAATGATACCGGGCCCTACCTTATAGAATCCCAGTGTCTTGCGGAGCTGGAGGTGTGGGAGAAGATGGCCGCACACGGGGATTTCACAGGGGTGTATATCAATTCTACTCATCCTATAACAGTGATTGGAGGACACGAGTGTGCCTACATTCCAACCGATAAGAAATTTTGCGACCTGATCATGGATGCTGCACCACCACTAGCAGAATGGGGGAAGGAGTTCATAGTCGGCCCTATCCTTGGTAGAAGATACTCAGGCGTTGGGCACGTGATCCGTGTTGTGGCCGGCTACGATCACACAGAAATGGAAGTTGTTGGAGGTGGATCGGAGCTGGCGTACACCCGAGATAGGGGAAAATATATAGAAATTGGCGTGACGAACAACGAGCAACACATTATGACAGTGACTTGCAGCAATGCTTGTATGGTGGTCCAGTACAACAAGGGCATATATGCATATCGCGATGACGATTTCCAAACCGACCCTTTCATGATGGTGATCACCCCCATCGATCATTTTACCAACGACATGACCTTCTCGACTCCCTGGGACGTGGACGAAGAAGGCAACCTGCAGACAATGAGGAACTTTCTGACAGTCGTGGCACCGGACGACAGCAGAAGTGACATCCTTCTTAACGGCCAGCGCATCAGTACCATAACGCATACGGGGTGGATTGGGCAGAAACTGGGACACTATTCTGTCATCTCTTTGTCAATAGGACACAACAACTACACCCTGCGTCATCCAGACCCTGAAGTGAAATTGATGGGGTATGTGTACGGACATGGAGATGGTGGAGAGGCGCGAACTGCATACGGCTTCGCAGCTGGCTATAGAGGTATACGATATGTATGCTAGTAGGAAACTTTGTCTTTAATGAATTTAGCCTTTTACTCAGAGAAGCGATATGAAACCAGTAAAAACGCCTCGAACTTTTGTAATGTATATGTGACTAGGTAAGAGAACTAAGCAAAGGATTGGTGGCCAAAATAAAATAGCTTAGCAATACATGGGTCCTCTATCGCTACGTGTCTCTAAATATAGAAAACATAGGCAAATGAGTATTAACAATTTTATACGAGGTCACCTACTTTAGTGTCCAGTTAAGCGCAAACAAAAGAACACGAGAATTGCACAGTTTATGCGTGAACGAGAAAGATCAGCACCTTTATACTTGGGAGCAGAAAAAAATACTGAACTGTTAGCTCTCTGAGTTGTAGGTTAATATGTACCTTATTTCTTCTTGCAGTATTCGGAATTCCCGCAGACAACCACTGGAATTCAACAGAAATAGGTGTGGTTTATTGTAGAATGGAATTATGTCTAATATTCTTTTTTGTTCCTGGGCCCTCAAAAGATCGACGTGGTTTCACACGTGAAAGTATAACACTTTGGGAGGTCGGTTCATAATTTTTAGCTTAGAATAATTAAGGCCACAGTGGCATGTTTGCTTCAACACAGTCATGACGATTAAGAAAATACCTGTGTGCTGTCCGTATGGTTTAACCTACTACAGTCTTACTAAATACTTGCACCATTTTGTGATCGTAAATTATAATCCGGTTAACTGTTTTCGTTGTACTTTCAGAATGTGCGGAATCTTTGATACAGCATAGGCTCGGTCTAGCTGATGTCGCATGTCCCCATGAGCAGTCGTTACGAGGGATATCTCTGGGTGATTGTCGGCGGCGGGCGTGTCAACTGGGTGCCAACACATTGGCATACTTCAATGGTGAATGCAGTCTCCATAACTGCTCCAGCGAACTCCTGTCCACGGTTTCTCAAAACCAGTGGCAGGTATATAGCTTCCCGCACGTGACCACCCCAATGACCACTGTCTCACCAGAACCTTGGACATTCGCCCCTACTTCACTAGAGCCTTCTGCATTCCCTACGTGGGCGATCGCAGTAGTTGTCGTTGGGGTAGTTGTGATAGTGGCCTTTCTAATAGCATGGGTGATAGTGTACCGACGAAATGGGACACGCCGTGGGGATGATAATGCAATGTCTGAACAGCCCAATGACGAGGGCGATAACGGGAAGTCCGATGATGAATATATTACGATTACCGGCGATCGCACTTCTACGGATGTGTATGACCAGATCAAGGACGGTGACGTACCAACACATCCCAGCCGGGATACCTATCTGAAACCTCGGGATCCGAACCGTAACACGTACGTACAACCTGCTGACATCTTGCCCACAAGACAGGGTAATGAGTACGTTGATGGGTGACCGGCCGACCTGTTGCTTACCACGCAGGGGAATGAGTGCTGATGGGTAACGTAGGGGAAATTAACCTAGTCGTTCATAAGCGACGTGAATAGGATTCCAATCACCGATAAGGAAATTCGTCTGTGTTGAAGATCTGTGCTGAAAACAAAAATGACTGGAAAATATTAAATCTTAAGACAATGAAATATAACCACAGGAAGTGGATGCCACTCAAGATTCAAAGAACTGCCAGAAAAATCTCTCTTTATGCCAGAACAGGAAATAGTTTAGCTAAGTCATTCGATATAATTATAGGAGAAAGTTGTCATGATTATGTGTGTTTAATAGTTGTTACCTCGGCCCCCCTGACCAGCAAACTGTATTTTTTTAACTCTGCTGAGCACTATGTACAGCACAGCTAATGTTCCCAGTATTCAAAATCCGTTCATCCTCTTACCGGAAAATGCGTTTTCTCGGAAACAGTTGCACTGGTTAAACCAAACCTAAAAGCTACTTATCCGTCATATCGCTGGGGTCATTGTAGTACAGATCATATGCTAGCTGCGCTAGTGAGATATTAAGCCTTTTTATAGTCTGCCGTCCGTCTCGCCTGTCGTCCCAAAGGTATGTGGTTCGAATTGACCTCGATACCCTTGACCAAGTGTCTTGCAAAAGTACTCTGTAGTTTCATTTGGTCGATGTACCGGTCATCACAATCAAAGCATTACTTCCCTAACAGTTATTTTATTTTATCAAGTGATATATTTACAGAAGCTCCCCATGGTGGTCTCCATAAAACAAGTTGGGTAATTTATTTATTTTTTTGACGTTATTTCGAGGGCCAAACAGACGAAATTGATGGTCTCGGGGATTCAAATTGCAAAATTAGAAGACATTGTTGGGTTTGCCATTGCTTGGGGGGGTTACATTTAACCCTGGACACATTGGGGTCGCTTGGGGTCATTTGTCGGAAAGCCATCATATGAAAGCAGGCGCTCAAGACCCCTGAAGATTTTGCTGTAATAACTCCTTCGCTTGAGATATTTCACAGCAGCACGATTTTAACAATATTCATACAGCTTCTATTTGAACTTAACAGTTTAAATTCTCGCGGGTTATAATAACGGTATGTTGTAAATATTGTAAATCATGTTGTTACCAAGGAAGTCGTCTGTGGAATCATCAGATAAAGAACATAGAAATAGCCATAAGTTAAAAGAATGAGGGCAAACTATACCTGTGCCACATGTGATATGTGTAGTTTAAAAGACGCGTAGCTTATGTTTTAAATTAATGTAATGTACATGTGTATTTTATGTCTAAAATTAATGGAATGTGGTTTATAAGAAGTGTAACTTTGTAATAAATTAATGAATGTATTTTACAATTTCTTAAACTAATGGAATACACTTTACAATGTCTTAAATTAATGGAATATATTTTGCAATGTCTTAAATTAACAAAATATATGTTAAATGATCATTAAGTCTCATTTGTGTACATACACCGCATTCATGTCGGTAAATATCTTCTTAGGTAAAGTTTTATGTTTTATTGATTCGCCGTTAAATTACATTTTACTTACTCATTCAATCACTCACTCACTCACTCACTTACATGTACTACATGCACTTAACACCAATGTACTTTTTGTCTGCACTTTACCACTGGTAATAAATAAATGCTTACACTAGTTGATACGAAAAACATATTTTAAAATATTTTTAATGTTTAAGGTCTCAGAACTAGCGATAGTAATCGCGACGGAATTTGGCCCTATATCTTTACCAAGGTGATTGATAATCATACCATGCATACATTATATTAGTCTCATATTGAAATATATGAGAGTAATATAATGTGTGATTATCAATCACCTTGGTAAAAATAACAGCATAATTACCGGAAATGCAGTTGTTTATTGGCTTCTGCCAGCTGTACAAAGAATGTGAATACATGTACTATACATATGTGTCTATTTGATTAATACATTATACAGTAAACAGCCAATTCCAATTATGGCTTCGGTAGATTGCCACAAACTGTACGTATGTGAATTGATTTATTTGTTATGTGCGACTGCTCATTACATTATGTACAGTTTGAAAAATAAAGCTACTACTACTACAGTCTCAGAACTTATGGATTATAGTCGCTGTAGGATTCAGCTACTATATGCAATCTCAGGATTTAGAGATTGTAGCTGTTACAGAATTTGGCCCTATATAGTCTCAGACTTAGCAATTTGTAATCGCTAGGGAATTCATCTACTACAGAGAGTCTCAAAACTTAGGGATTGCAATCGCTAGCTAAATTTGACACTATACTGTCTCGGGACTTAGCGGTTATACTAGCTACTGAATTATCTACTGTATACGTATTACGTACTGTCTGAGAGCTTAGCGACTTACCTGCTGCACAATTTTGCTACTATACTGTTAAACTACAGATGGTCTAAGAATATAGCGAAAACACTCGCTATGTAACTTGCTACTATATACAGCTTGCTACTATATACAGTCTCAGAACTTAGCGATTACACTCGGGACTTTTGATATCCTATACTGTCTCAGAGCTTAGCGACATTCGCTACACTTTTTTGCAACTATACTATCTTAGAATATATCGATTGTACTGGCTATATAATTTTGCTACTATCGACAGTTTCAGAATCTAGCAACTGTACTTGCTACGTACTTTTGCTGCTACGTACTGTCTGATCGCTATGCAATTTTGCTACTATTTATCGTCTGAGAACTTAGCGAATTTATTCGCAACGTAGTTTCGCCGCTATATGCTTTCTCGGAACATAGCGGTTATAATGGCTATGTAATTTTGCCACTATACTGTCTCAGAGTATAGCGATTGTACTCCCTACGGAATTATGATACTCTATCGTACCTCTGAACTTGGCCATTATACTCGTTATGGAATTTTGCCATTATATACAGTAGCAGATAGTCGTTATGAAACTGCGCTCTAGATATAGCAGTAGCTATATATAGCAATAGCTACATTTCCTATTAAACACATTCCCAACCGAATGACCCCCACACCTGTGAGCTCGTCGGAATGAATACAGCTGTTTATCCAGGCAAAAATAATTCGTTGAACTCGTACGAGTGAATAATTGTGAGCTAACTGTGTATTTGCGTAATACTGGTAATACTGCTAAACAGCAGAAAAATATTAATTCTTGACTTTGTTCTACAATTCTACATACTTTGCATAATAACGTTGCGGGACAAAATCCCCCCCCCCCCCTTCCATATTCATTCGGTATTCATTTCACACCATTACACAATGGTTGGAACAGTTACCATTACACTTCAATTTTTCACTAGGGGCCTACATTTGAATAAAGTTTCCCTGTTTGCATGAATGTCTTTTCATTTCACAGAAATAAAAATACAGGAAAACTATACATACTCCTTGCAGCCTTGTAAGTCTGTAGGCAATGAGTAGCTGATGCAGGTACCATAATGCGAATGGTGTCCCCTACCCCACCATAGCGCAAGGTACAGCGCAACAAGTCGACCGTCAGATGCAGACCAAAGCTACCACCACAAAGATGAGTCAACAAAGCCATGGTACGGTAGCCGCGCTTTCTGGTATTTGCCCCTTATAGGAGGTGAACCGTGAAGTCTGTATAACCTTTACGTTGCTGGGGGTATTAGCTGGGTAGAGAACGCAGTCTCCGTCTGGATTAAACAAATACAGGACCGAACAGCATAAAGAATGATAGAGGTAGGTGTCACGTCATACCATTTTCTTATGGAGTAACGGGCCTGTTACAATTCATAATAGAAGACGTTAGTTTACACGTGTGAGCTGCTATGTAATACGTTAATACAGAACAGACCACTGAATATATATGCGAGCTGTAGGTTCTATTTATGTTCAATATATTGTACAGCTTCTGCAGTCGCAGTATCTGTTAGCGTCAAACCACACAGATACTTGAAAACAAAACAATTTTCACACTGCCTGTAATTTTAAAATACCCCTACAATACATGTATCATCTGTAGCAAGCGGAGGATGATGTAAAATTTTAAGTCGGGGAATGAATTACATATAACACGTTACTGATGCAGAAGCTATGGCTGGTTCTTCAGAGAGTATGTGGTAGACTCGTTCGCTAGATGCAAAAATGGCAAGCATTTTAGCTCTCGTACTGTTTTCGTCGTATAGTCAGTTCCTATTTCGTTTACGTATACACTGATATACACTAGAAAATATCGGTAAAGGAAAGGCAAGACGTTTGCGTGATATGCATACACATTATAGGCTATGCCAAGTGACTCGGCAAAGATAAAAAGTTAAAGATGCCATGCTTTATAGTCACCACCGACGTTCCGGTGACACACGTACCACACAAAGGTGCACAAACAAACTGTACTAGACTCAACTAGGGTCGTTCTGTTTCAGTGCAAGCTTCACGCGTGTCTGCTGTTGGCTGCGGTTACAGGTAAAACCTCTCTGCTTAACACAAACTATAAACAATTCCGAACCTGTCCTTACAGATCACACGGGGGCCCTATTTCCAAAAGACTCTTTAAGTCTAAAATTAATCATAGCATGGAAAACAACGGTTACCAATGTGATTAGTGCGTTCTTTTCTAGACACAAGATGTTTCTGGAAAGCAGGTCCTCGCACATAATATCAACCCTGTGATTAGGCAAAATTCATATGTATACTTTTCTCCGTCACTATTAACTACATGTATATGGAACTGGAATTTAGAATTAAATGCCTCAATCGTCATTTTTCCCTAGAGCTTTGCTTAGTCCCTTGGGTGTCCCTAATCCAGTTCCACGTTATTCACAATCTCCGTTTAGGTCATAACATATTCTTTTTACAGTAATTTATTTTTGTAATTATATTTTATGTAATTAGATGTGATATTTTTATTTTAATATTTTATTTTTTGAACCGTTCTGCTAGCAAAGTAAAGAGATCGTAGTTGAAAATTCTTGGCAATGTAAAGACGTTAAATTTAACTTCGAGGTTGGGCACAGATTTGTTTAGTTGGTGTAGTACATGCATAGCATACAGTGAAAGTAGCTATTGCATCTAGACTCTTTCGTTTACAATTCGATTTATCAGAGGTTCGTGAAGTTGGGACACTATATAAACTCACACGATCATAATTTCAATCTCAATGTTGCATTTTCAGGCGCATATGGGATAGAAGGTAAGTATTGGTTTATGGGGAGCCGAGCACGGCTACCGGAGAATCTTTTTCTCCCCTTTTTACAATTTCCCTTGCACAACTCAAGTAGCGAACGAAAAACTGACACCAGAGGCGCCGGGACAGCTTTATACAAAATGTGACCGTTTAATGTGATTGCGCTGTGGGCATAATTTAAATGTGTGAAATCAAGACTAGCATAGGGGAGGTACCTTTTGCTAAATTTAGCAATAATTAAGCAGCCTAGCGCCAGCAATTGTTACATAAAAATACGGAAAACAGTAAATGTACATCTCTTATTCAGTTTATAAGGGTTTTGCCAGCAGGGCTGCGTTGTAAACGTATTAACTTGAACCGTTCCTATTACACTGGGTGTTTATTTTCCTCATCATTTCTTCTATATCTTCAGCTGACGAACCACACACCTTTGTTTACAGCTACCCCGACACCGCTCCCTGGTTTCTTTACTATCAGCATGTGCAACAGACCGTGATAAGTACAACAGCAAATACCGGCACCGTTAGATTTCAGGTGAGGGGCTGGCTTAAGAATTCATCATCGGTCTGAAGATAGCATACATGGGCGCAAAATGCCTTACACCACACAGTGTTATATAAACACAACGATTTTAATGTACTTTGGATATAAACACAGATCAGATAGTCAGATACCCTTATCAAACATGTGTACTTTATATTATAGACTGTGATTAGTACGGATAAAGCAATTGCGCGTAATAATCCACCCCATGTTAAACACACATGTGACGTGTGGCGGTGAATACTTTAGCTATACATAAGTTCTTTACCGCCTAGAGAAGTCGGGTGAAGTTTGCGTACACGATCCTTGTATATTGTCCTCTCCTGCAAGCATGAAACATCTACTCTTATCTTAGTACCGGAAATATATGCTAGATTACTTGTAAACGTGCTTAAATGTCTCAAATCGGACTTGGTGTCTCATATATGGTGACGTCATTTTTTCAGGTTCCAGCCCGTAGCACAGACAATGTTTATGACATTGCTACTCCAATAACCGCGGGTCCATATTTCCTCGAAGAACGGTTCTCCTGGAAAGAAAATGAAACAGGCAGGCACACTTCTTTCGATGCCTACCGCATTGCCTCGGACAGGGCAGTCTACGTGGAAGCCGGGATGCAAGCTCTCCGATCCGGTGACGGCATGCGCGTGCTTCCACTGACGACAGCGTCTACCGAATTCTACGTTTCATCATTTAGAAGCTACGGCCCTGATGGCAACAAGCTGCGATCCTTATTTCTCGTCGTGTCAGCTTATAATGATACAAGGGTTGAGGCTTATTACAACCACCCTGGTGGGTCGGACCAGCTGGTCAACCGGAGGGTCGGGGAGCTGGAGGTCACACAGGTGTTCGCCACAGAGAACAGAGACTTTACAGGCGCCTATGTGAAATCCTCCCGCCCTGTAGCTGTGATTGGTGGGCATGAGTGTGCGAACATCCCCTACAATAAAGACACTTGCGACTTTATCTTTGACATGTCGGCACCTGTGTCAGAATGGGGGACTGACCACATAGTGGGTCCCATACTGGGACGTCGGGATCGGAGCATCGGCTATATCCTGAGAGCTGTTGCCGGGTATGATGCCACAGAGGTCGAGATTAAAGGCGGTGGAGCTGAGCTGGCTTATATCAGGAACAGAGGCGGGTTTACCGACATAAACGTAGCCAACACCGAACATATAATGACCGTTACGTGCAGCAAGCCGTGTATGGTAGCCCAATACAACAAAGGAATGTATGCCATTTCCAATGATGACCATGATAAGCCCAGCGACCCGTTCATGATGCTCATTACCCCTAACGACCATTTCACAAACAATATGACCTTCTCGACATTGTGGGATATCGATGGTGAGGGAAACCTAACCGAAATGCGTAGCTTCCTCACTGTGGTGGCTCCGGACAATGCCAGAACTGGCGTCCTGCTAAATAACCAGCCGATAGCGGAATTGACAGAGAACGGATGGGTAGGAGCGAAGCTAGGGAGATACTCCGTCATATCATTCCCCATAGAACACGGCGTTTACCGTCTTTATCATCCAGACTATAAGGTGAAACTCATGGGCTACGCCTATGGCCATGGAAAAATAACAAATGCTCGTACCGCCTATGGCTTTGCAGTGGGGTATGAAAGTAAGTATTCCTGAAAATATGAAATATAATTTATCAATAATCATTTCAAATGATGAAGAGACACTTGATCGATTCCAAGTAATACTTTTACCTCTGCTTTTTTATAGGTCTGGTTGAGCATTTAACAGTTAAGAATTTTATATCCATTAATTTTACGAGTTTTCAAATTTTGCTTTTAGCAACATAATAATTCAAAGACATACTGCTTCATGTTTTCCAGTGTTTGGAATTCCATCTGATATACGTTGGGCGCCAGGTATTGAAGGTAAGGACTGATCTTTGATGCAATGATAATAAATGTAGTGTCCCTTGCCGATAATAGCCTTGAATAGTAAAGAACAATGTACTAAACATTCTTGAAATTAGTTTCGAATTTGTTTATACGTCTGACAGAGGATTGTCCGAATCAAGAAATCTGTGCTACTTAAATAGATCAAAACCTTTTTGCAAGACCTGTTAAAAATTAATATCAGACCATCAATGAATTCTGCGGTTTGGTATTCCAGAATGTGCACGGAACTTTCGTTTTCACGATTCAATTCGTGGTGATGTTACATGTCCTCGTCTCCAGTCTTTACGTGGGGTATCTCTGTCAGACTGTCGAAAGCGAGCGTGTTACATGTCATCCAATGCCTTTGTGTATGACAACAAAACTTGTCAACTGTATCGCTGCGGTGACAGAATCACCATGGATGAAACGCAGCAGCGCGTGGATGTATACGCAATGCCGGGTATGAAATTTGCACCAATAGAGGAACCACGACAACCGGAAGTGTTGCCACTTTGGGCGATCGTCGTGATTGCAGTTGGTGGTGTCCTTGTACTGGTTGTCATTGTAACTTTAGCGATAATCTGTTCGAGGAGGAATAAGAGAAAGCCAAAAACAGATAATGACGTCATGAGCATAGAGAAAAATCTTGACAACAACAAAGACCCTGATGATATTGGTATGCGTTATGTCAAGGGCGAATCGGGTATCTATAATGAGATCAGCGACGAAAACCTTAACAAGGACGGAGACCAGAACCCGTATCTAGAACCCAGACCAACGAATACTTATCTCACACTCCAGGATTCCACCGAACACTACGATCAGATAGAAAATGTCGTGGAAGGGAGTGAGCCTAGACTGAAGGGTGAGGACACTGGTCAATACACTTCAATGGCCGGGAGAGGGGAGCCAGCAGATAACACTGTTGGCTATATGAAGATGCAGCAAGTCGAAGGAACACCCGTCAAGGACGCTTATGATATTTAATACAACACGTATGAACATGCAACCATTGCTATCCTAACCACAAAATGTATGCTGGAAAAATGTTAATGTTTGTATCCATTTCCACTGTCAACCATCCACACTTTTTGTTTATTAACGGCTATTAATAAAGTCATATATTGGACCATTGGTGCGTACTGAAGCTGAAGATATACCATGGGCACTACTGGCTAACCCATGTAAATTTTCAGCTCATATATTCGGCATCTCGTTACAAATAGAATACATTTAGATATAACGATGTTATCACTATATAGGATGGGACGTACCTTAGGAGTAAGTTATCCTTCGATGAACGTCAATCTATTATGCAATGCAAACAGTAGGATAAATACAGTGATTATAAAATTAATGTGCATAAACAACATGGATAGAAATATTGTTTTAATCAAATCATATACATTGTACATTATATATTCTCATTGTACATTATATATTCTAATATAACCAAATCACATACATGACACATATATAATTGTTTTAAATTTTATTTCAAGCTTCATGCTGGTAACAAATCCTGGAAAATAACAATTTAAGATTAAAACCGAGCACTTTCTCTAACGGTGATTTCGATCATACAAATTAACCAATACACAAAGAATCGCCTTTATTGAGGCATCCACATGATAATAAAAGCAAGTGAGGGCTAAAAAAGCCAAAAAACAACAACAAACAAACAAACAAACAAACAAAAAAAAGAACAAAAAAAAAAAAAAAAAAAAAAAAAAAAAACCGAAAAAAAACGATGGAAAATTTAGAACAACAAAAAAAACGACAAGTAAAATGCGGTCTAAAAA
>JAAUYG010013177.1_pt1 | contig 19079 bp, 14 predicted proteins | sample 7278091 | NCBI WGS metagenome assembly JAAUYG01 (sample SAMN14350201, study PRJNA611818) | marine sediment metagenome | isolation source: surface marine sediment (0.6m) | place: French Polynesia: Moorea | collected 2018-08
ACACCCCGCCCCGCCCCCCCCCGCCGGGCCGCGCCCCCCCCGGGCCGCCGGCCGCGCGGCCCCGCCCCCCCCCCCCCCGAAGGGGGGGCGTGGTGACCAGGGCTGTAACACTCTCCACGGTCGTGGAGCGGCGGGCAAAAGGGGGCGAGCGCAAGGTCAGACAGGTCTTGTCGGAGCTCTAATGAAATATCCCTTCCTCATTACCCGGAGCCAGGGTCGTGTTTGCGGAGGTGTTCCCCGTCGTGTTGCCCTACTTTGATGGGCGGGGATCAGATTGACAGGCCTCGTGTGACTGATTGGAACGAGGGGGGGGGGGGAGGTCAGAAAGAGAACGGCTACACATATATTTCCTTTCCATTTTACCCTGGAGTAGTATTTGGAGTATTATATGTGCATATTTTTGTATTTGGGTCACACAAAATTTGTATTTCGACTTGGACGAACGCAACAAAGTTTGCAAGTAAAATGTAGTGTCCAATGCAATTATTCATTTGATCTGTTAGATGTATGGCATATCTGATAAACCTTCCACAAATAATGTACAGATACATTAATGCAATTATTCAATCACATTTGATCTGTTACATGTATAGCATATCTGATAAACCTTCCATAAATAATATACAGTTACATTATAATGGTTACCAGCTTCTTAATGTAGTAGAAAAATAAAAAAAAATCACAAAATTGTGCATTCATACCCTTACGGTATAACTTTAGCATTGAGACTTTATTCCACACGAATATCTTTAGTTAATAAAGGGACCCCATCTTTGGTTAATAAAGGGATCCCACCTTTAGTTAATAAAGGGATCCCAAAGGGAACCTGTTTAAGAACTACAGACCTATTTTCCTTCTTCCCACTGTGTCTAAGATATTAGAAAAAGTAATCCATAAACGACTTTATGGCTTTCTAAATGCCCAAAATTTTTTCTACTCAAGTCAATACGGCTTCAGGAAAAACCACGCCACCATCGACGCTGCAGCTGAATTCATGACATTCGTGCTAAATGCTATTGAGGAAAAAAGTATTCTATAGGTGTATTCTTAGACTTATCCAAAGCCTTCGACACCATCAGTCACGATATACTTCTTAAAAAATTAGAACACTATGGAGTTCGTGGATTATCTCTCCAGTGGTTGAAGAGGTATTTAGTCAACCGTAAGCAATATGTGAAATATCAAAATGTTAAGTCACAACCACAGAATATCTTATGTGGAGTTCCACAGGGGTCCATCCTTGGACCTCTGCTTTTTATTACTTACTTAAATTATTTGCCTAATGCATTAAACAAAACAAGAGCCATCATTTTGCAGATGACACTAACCTATGCGCATCAAATTCATCCTTACAGGCATTGTACAGGGAAATGAATAAAGAACTGAGCAATTTGGAAGAGTGGTTGAAATGTAATAAACTTTCTTTAAACATAGCCAAAACCAACTACATGATAATTACCAAGAAGAAACTCCCTACTGTACTATCTGATCTCTACATGTATGGCGATATAATTGATCGCAAGCGAAATGTGAAATTTCTTGGCCTACTTATTGATGACGATTTGAATTGGCACGCACACATTTCTCATGTAAAATCAAAAATTACGTCTTCCCTTTATGCCATGTATTGTGCGAAAGAACACCTTATAACTAGCCATTTAAAACAATTATATTACTCCCTAATATACCCCTACCTAATATATGGCATACTAATCTGGGGATCGGCAGCTTACTTCCTTCTGCGTAAACTGGAAGTGCTGCAGAAACGAGCAATTAGACTAATAGCTAATGCACCTCAGTATGCTCACGCCGAACAGTATTTTAAAGCACTCTCTCTGTTGAAACTGCAAGACATTATGAAGCTCTTTGAAGGAAAGTACATGTTTAAGCAAGTTCATGACCTGCTTCCAAAACCTTTGCTCAGGACATTCACACATAATTTGAAATACACCCACACAATACCAGACATTCTCGTGATCTCCACAAATTTCCCTCTCGTACTACTCTGTTTGCCAAAAGCTTCCTTGTGTCTGCACCTGACAACTGGTCTTTGTTGCCTGATTCCATAAAAAATAGTCCCACGTTAAGAAGCTTTGATCGCTGTCATAAACTTCACTTGCTTGATACTTATAATAACTAACAATCTGTACATGTGAGCTACTATTAATGTATGTAGTTGTATAGTCGCTTGATAATTACTGTTACTGGTGTACTGTGGACTGAGCCCCCCGTTGTTGTGTTCCCCTATTCCTCAGATAGCCATCGCCTTTTTATGTTATTGTTGAGATTACTCATTGTATAAAGATTCATAAAGGTTGCAGCCGTTTGGCTAAGATGGTTTATACCCCGAGTTGTATCGACATATACATGTATGACATTATTAGCTATAGAATGTGTTAAAAAATTCGAACTTCTTGAAAATAAATTCATTCATTCATTCATGGTTAGGTTTCTTAAACTAACGTATACGTTTATAAATAATTCTCTGCCAGATATATACTATTTCCTAAGGATTTATATTTTATTGATTTGCAGTAGATCTATTTCAATATTTGACAAGATATTTGGAGTTTATGTAATTTATTTATATATTTTTTTTGAAAAGATAAGTCATAAATAATCTGTTAAATAGAGGTTGTGGCAACAAAATAGGTGAACAATAATTGCTAGCAGACATCTCGCCCTCAAACTCATCCCACCTCCACCCCCTCCTCCAACCCACATATATAGGCCTACCAGTACCAAGAGGCCTGTAATATAATTGTTTTAATATAGCTATATAGCCCAATTTAATAGCAATAGATTGATTTTTCCAAAGTAATAGTAATAGATGATAAAGTAATATATTATATTACTTTTCTATTACACTTTTTATTAGTCCTGGTTGACCTCCAATGCATCAGGGTTAGATGTGTATATAATAACAAGACCACTGGCATTATCTTTTGAACAACAATCCCCCTCTCCAGACTTTTGCTGCCCCGCTGAGATTGACATATGTATCCATTGTTAAACCCAGCCCTTGGTGGAAGCCTCGACTCTGACCCAGGGAGGAAACCATGCACTCGATTTTGAAAACAATCACCCAGGGGTAAGAGAGTGTGTGTGTGAGGGCGGGGGATTTGGGCCTAATGATAAGAGAGCTAGGAGACAAATTTTCGAGTGCCTATATAACTCCTAAGGGGTGCAAGTTAGACATGTATAATTACTATTAGATACTAATAGGAAGTCATATATGGGGAGTCCAACTGCACCATTAGATTGGACTACCTTGAAAGGTCAAAGTCAAGATCACCCAGATTTTAAAGCCTTACAACTCGCAACGGAGCCTAGTTAGGCCCTATGTTACTATTAAACATAATTTATAGGAAACCATATATGGGGAAGTCCAATGGCAGTGTCACATTTAACCTTGAGTGACCTTGAAAGGTCAAACTTAAGGTCACTAAGATTTGAAAGTCTTTTATCTGGTAAAAGAACCTAGTCAGGCCCTATGTTAGTATTAAACATCAATAGGAAACCATATATATGGGGAGTCCAATATGGCACTGTCACATTTGACCTTGAGTGCATGACCCGGAAAAGTCTAAGTCAAGGTCACTGAGGTTTCAAAGACTTATATCTCATAAAGAAGCCATGCAGTTAGGCCCTGTTACTTAAACATTAATAGGAAACCATATATAGGGGGAGTACATACATTGCCCATGCACAGTTATGGGCTCTGTAAAAAATGCGTGATTGGTGACCGACTATATATCTGGCATGTGAAACGCTCTCTACATGACCAGAGTGCAGCGTGAAAATAGCTGTCCACACTCTTGCAATACGATACTATGTTGGTGATAAGACTATTCTTTTTTTTTTTTTTGGTGATTGGTAATTTTGGTCAAATAAATCTTGTGATCTGGCCCTGATGGGGGGTATGTACTCCCCCTATATATGGGGAGTCCAATGACACTTTCAATTTTGACCTTGAGTCCTAACTGCACCATTGGATTTGACAAAGGTCAAATTCAAGATCACTTGGGTTTTAGAGCCCTATTTCTCATAAAAGAGTCTAGTTAAGCCCTATATGTTACTACTAAACATTAATAGGAAACCATATATGGGTGAGTCCAATGGCACCATCACATTAGATCTTGAGTGACCTTGAAAGGTGAAACTCAAGGTCACTGAGATTTCAAAGGCTTAGATCTAGTAAAAGAGCCCAGTTATAGGCCCTATGTTACTATTAAATATTAATAGGAAGCCATATATGGGGAGTCCAATGATGCTTTCAAATTTGACCTTGAGTGAGTTTGAAAGGTCAAAGTCAAGGTCACCGAGATTTCAAAGCCTCATATCTTGTAAAGGAGCCCAGTAAGGCCCTATGTAACTATTAACCACCAATAGGAAACCCACCAATAGGAAACCATATATGCTAATTTGTGCTGGGGAGGCACTCGAGAATTTATAAACCTTATGCAGTGCAGTGTCAACAAAAAGGGTTGTAGTTAACCTGCTCCTACATTAAAGATGAAGCCATATAGCTTTTATAGCTTAATAGCCTGTTGCTACAATGTGTTATACATAAGTGTGCAGGTTTTCTCCCACAGGCGCCCCCACTGGAGCCTTTGCTGGCTGGAAAGGAAACAATTTGTTGGTCAAGTTGGAATTGTGTCCGATGGCTTGTTGCCTTGCAATTAAAGCACCAGCAACATCAAGTATTTGCAAAAGTTACACCAAATATTAGTCCATTGTTGTAGAGTAATAGTGATAGTACTAGTTTGCCTGTAATAGATAACATCCCTGATAAGTAGAACATACTGTAAGAACACACTTCTTATATTCAATACCATATATTTTCCAGACGCATTATTGCTTATTACCGGTAACAATTGACTTTGGGAAATTTAGATGTGATTGTAACGAACAGGCTGATGTTGAATGCACAGATGGCTAAGAGAACTGGGAAGTTCAAACTTTTATATTTCATATAAATTAAAGTGTCTCCACAAAACCACGCAGCTCGCATGCAGAAATTAACATGTGAGAAAGTGACAACAAACATTTCAGATGTTTTCCTTGCAATACTTTATTTTCATCATACAAAGAAAAGATGATATAAATGTTCTGTTGTAATTTGTTAAATTTTGTCAAAAATCATTTGCTTTTATAGCAACAAACCTATCTCGTCAAATGTTTTCAGACTTTATATTTCTGACAAATATGACCTGATTCTTCATCATTTATAGGACACAGCTTCACAATGTAGAACTGGGCAATTCAGCACCAATAATAGGTAACCTAGTGCAAGTAGCCAGTCGTAATTAGGTTATTTGAAACAATTGCTGACAAACTGCTCTTCAAAGGTATCTCATTTTAAAGATCCAATAATGCATTACATATAGTTGTCCCAAGGAGTATTTTCTATATATGTGCTGTAGTACAAACATACCCACATGAATCCCTAGTTTCATGTTCTGTCAATCCACTTTCCCCAAACCAGTGAACAACTATTACGACTTTGCAGCTGTCATCCATACAGTTTGTTAAGAATACATAAAAGTGATACATGTGTAATCCATGCTATTAAAGTAGCACCTTCATTGAAAAGAAAAGTTAAAAACAACAAGCAGAAACACAATAACAAACAGATGTCAAATTAAAATATGTTCCAATTTATAAACATAAATGGATGGCGTTTGATGCATTTCAAATTTGAACAGTTATATCATTTAGTAATATCAACCGAATAACACTCGGAGCAAGGGAATGTTTTTCGTGATTAAGAATATTATGGAGTGTGTGTAGCTTGGTGACACTGCAAACGTAGGATTTGATTTGGGGATATTTTTACACAAACGAATCGTTGTTCACACTAAACTGACACAGAAGAAACAAAAGGGGAGTTGGGACAAAAACGGATGTGGCTTCAGTTTCTATGAATTTATGTACGTTCATTAAATTGGGCAATCTGACTAAGTGATTAGTGTATTTACAATGATACTGATGAAGAAGTTACCCAAGCCCACATGGATATACTTTAAAGACAAGGCTCCCAACAAACACAACCCCCTCTTTAACCATGATTTGTTACAGCAGCCTTATAATCTTGCTTTTGTAACAATAAAGACAAGTACATGTATTTAAGAACATTTAATTTGTAACAAATGCAAAGCTATCTGTACAGGTAGTGGCGCATGGTGCTAAGCGGCTTTCTAGCCAATGACATACTACTTGCCTTGATAGCCAACAGAATTTTGGACATCTAGATCTCACGTAGGTAGGTATACATTCAGCAATAATTCCTATCAACTACATGTACATTCCGACCTTCTAACCAATTAGTTTCTACCATATATACAAATAGATACATATTTGTACAAAAAGTTCTAAATACCTTCTCCATATGTCAGAAGCTAACCAGGGCACGTATAAAATTCATGGACTTGTCAAGCAAAAAATATTACTTCAGCTTAATATCTAGCAATTATGTTAATTAAACATGGTCTCACCATCTTTCTATATAATTGTTGTTCTGACACTGTCAGTTGGCAAGCACACAAAAACAAGTTATACCAGACATTGAATCAAAGCTCCCTACCCCCCCCCAATATATAAGCAAGTATTACCGTTACCATGGTTAGGAACAAATAACTGGCGGTACCTGTGCTACCAGTGACCACACAACTGTTTTGTTGTTCTTGTCTAGCCCATTGGCCACTTTGACATCCTAGCAGCAGTGGAAGATCCCCAAGTTCCCCCCAAGCAGCAGTTTCCTCCATACTGGTTCATCGGGTAATGCTCAAATTTTAATATCAATACTTTGATGACATTGGCATGCCACAGGTTATGCAACAGTATATACAGTCTCCTTTCTGATAAACCACTTACATTTGTATCTCTGAGACTGTCTGAAAGATCATGTTAAAAGCCCAAAGAGTACAGGACTTCATGATAGCACTCACAGTTCTGATGTCTTGCACAGATGATATTTCTGGTAATATTCGACATATTCTACACAAGAAAGGAAATACGGATTCACAAAATATTACACAGCAGATAATTTGTACATTCATTTTGTTGTATTGTCTTCTACTATTACCGGAGTCTGAAGGGGACTGCTTGCACACCACTACAATAAAAATTCAAACGTGCAAGTAAACAAAACACTGAAGAGTATTTCTTTGATTCCCAAGATACGTGAACCTGGTCTCTCTCTGGTAACAGACTGGGGGTGTACACATGGTATATAAGCATGTATATTCCAATCCACATACCATCCGAGCAAAACACATAAATGGGCTGTCTGAACATTCCTGGTTGGAAATGTATACGTCTGAACAAACAACTTATGTTGACAGAACAACAGCATGTAGTTCAAGAGCTTTTACAAAGGAATGGCAGATTGGTGCTGTGCAAAAACAGCATTACTGGGGAGGATATATTACCGATAGTAGGCATGCACTTTTTACTCTGTAAAAAAAAAAAAGGGATAAAACCACAATGTTCATGATAGACTGACATGCCGTATCAATCTTCTTTAACATTAAAGTTTTCAAGAAATGATTACTTCAAGACATGTACTCCTTACACAAATCACCCATTGTCTTTGACAGACTAGCTTCATGACAAACTAACACAAAAATCTACAGAGAAAGTAAGACCATTAAGCCTCCATAGTGAGGTCTCACGAGGACAGTTGTGGAATGACGCAATACAAACTTACAATTATTGATTCAGGCTTGAAAAGGTAACAAAAATACTTCTGGTTTGCCATATACTATATGACATCATATAATTATGTTGGTTTTTGATTCCAAAAATATATTTAAAGTGACATGTAGACAGACAGACACAAGTTAGAACTGAAAAACTTTCCATATGCTTAAACAAAAATCCCCCCTCCCCAAACTTAAAGCTGGCCTCTTCAAATGCAACAGCTGCGCCTTAAAAAACACCAAACACATATACATAAACTCTGTAAAAAACATAGATATTGTAACTTTCAGGGAATGACAAGAAGCCAGTCGGGAATGCTCTTACATGTCAAGAGAAAAGCAAAATAAATCTTATTCTGCTTACAAAATTCTTTTCGTATTTTGCTGTTCATTAATTTGCTGGGTTGAAACCTGCATAGTGTAGGCCCCATGATATATGTGGTATAAATGTCGTCATGGCAATGTAACTCCACCAGTACACATCTGTCACCTTGGATGGTGTCTGGGACTGCAGGTTGTACACAGAAAGCTCTGGGAGGGGACAGGGGGGTCTTTTCCTTTGATATCATGGTTACTAGCATGTAATCTGTGTCAGTGGAAGAATCGTACATGACCCACCCACCCACACCACACAGTTCTATATTCCAGCGGCAGGTGACTATTCCATTGTCACGTAGGAAATGCCAGGAGTCGGAGGACACAAAGAGAAGTGGACATTGTGCTGTTCTACGCTTCTACTCGGCACCGTCGGCAGTCTGCTGAAAACAAAAACAAGATATCATACAGCACTCAATATAAAGTGAGGCACATATTAAATAGATGCTTAAATTTGTGTCAGAAAGTGTAAACATTACAGAAACCACCAGTAAAAATTAGAGGAATAATGCCATGTCATATAGTATGTGAAATATGGATGGCGTTTGGTTATTTAAAGTTCATGAGTATAGAAAAGTTCGTTATGACACAGGCAAAGAGTACATTCAGTAGTTGATGCATGGATACAGAGAAGTGCATGTTGCAGGTAATTAATTAAAGACTCAAGACAAAATGCGTAACACTTTTGTTATGCCTACTGCATACACATGAACATGATAATAGATGGATGAGAAGTTTTAACATTTGTTGCATTATTATTACTACTGGCATGTATATACATACTACAGAGCCTTACACTTATTACATTTAATGCAGCACATACAAATTGCAGGATACCAATGAACACTGTGATTTATCATGTATACATTTTGACAGAGTAGAAGTCTAGATGGAAGTACCGCGGTACTGTCTGTAATATTTAGATGTGGAAACCAGCACTGTTAAATTTGTATGAAGGGACCGCCCTTATGTCATAGTACACTGTCTTTCGTGGCAGATGATCTCTAATAAACAGGGTTCATAGTAGTAACATTTATTATAAACAAATTTTACTGTAAGCACATATACATACTAGTATAGCATTTTGAGCTAACTCTCTCTGGACATTTGTGCTAAAATGCTACACAGCAAAAACCTATCTTGAGAGACTACTGCCTTGAGAGACCATCTGCCTTGAGTTGAATGACAATGTATTCCCAATAGAATGTCCCAGCTAAATTTCAGTAAAATTTAACCTGTCACCAAAGCATGCAAAGACCAATTGTCTTGAGAGACAATACTAGTATGTCCTACGGGGTTGTCTTTCAAGACGGGTTGCACTTGATATACACTGGCATGTAATTTGAAAACTTGAGTGATTTCAACATGAGTCTGGGTTTGGCAGATATGTGATGACAGGCTAAAATGCTCCCAAGCAACAAGTGAGCCGTGTATTGAGATTCAGAGCTAAAACTGGAAAGGTAGCAAGTACACACCATAATTTTGAATTGGAACACTGTGGGTGGAAGTGCACCAACAAGATTGCTTAAAACTTTAACATATTGCTCCTTATCATAAATCATAAGTTTTGAGGCTTTAAACACGTTGAGCATGTTGAGTAAGAAGCAAATCAAGCCCAGTGGTAAATTGTAATGCACCTTGCTGCATGAACTATATATAGCAGCAGGTCTGGAAGCAGTATTGCTTTGTACAACACAGCTACACCAGTCCAATGAGTGTATTTATGACAAAGTGCTACAGCCGGTCATATATATACACATGTACTTACTATATTAATTTAATACAGGTAAACATTTTCTAAAAATATAATTTTAAACATTAGATATCATTCAAGAGACAGCAGATATAAATTTCTGATGTAGGGTAATAATGACCCACACTTAATTAAAATATAATCACACTGTAATTGGTAACATGGTACCCAACTGTAAAAATCAATTAATCAGTAATATTATTAAAATGAAACAAGTTAGAATGCAATGAACAACATGAACAAAGAGCTTCCTGCAAACTACAAGTGAATATGTTTACAATGGGTGTGCAACAATCAATTATAGTAATTGAATACATACACCGACCTGGGAGGACCTTGTGTATGGCTACCGCTTATTATTATTAACATGTACACTGTGTGATATGGATAAGCATCTTGTACTAGGTTACCACTAATTTAATCTGTACAAAAGCTGTTTTTGTTGATCTTGGGTCACCCTCCTCTGTATTTGATAAGTTGAGCTCGGCATCGCCCTGCAGCAAATGGCAGTCAACAAAATAGTCAATGCTGGAGTTTGCTTTATACAATTACAAATGATTAATTATCGTGATCATATGGACGGACAAGCACCAAAAGCTTTCTTACATGTCAACGTTCCTTACAATGTTAGGAAATTCATGGTGTGCATGTACATGTATCATGTGTTTACTGCATGTAGTATCAACATATGAACACCAACCCAATTTTTCCACAAGGGATCCTATCTAAGTGTTAGCCACTACTACAAATCAGTAGGTGCAGCAAGATCTGGTACATAACCTATAGTCTGAGCCAGAAGACTCTTTGACTTATAGTTTTACAACGATAAGTAGCGTTTACTATAGACTTGCATATATGTACATGTACATTATATGCATCCCAATTGATAGGAACTGTTTTACAGTAATATTAATACTTTAAATCTACTTTGTCCGAGTGAGGCTCAGCAATTACAAGTGAGGCTCAGCAATTATCAATCAATTAGAGATTCATGTCCTTAAAATGTATTATCTACAAATATAGTGAAGCATCTCAGTCGTATGTTCATTGTGCAATATATCGTGAATCCCTTCATTATGTTTAACATATCCAAGGTATGAAATCTTTCTCAAACCTGTCATATGTTTGCCACTGTTGGAATGCGGTACATGTGATGCACTGATGTAAGTATATCCATCTACCATGCAAACACTTCACAGCAGTGTTAGATAACAATAACTTGAAACGTAGAGCTTTCAAGAAGAACACGACTAAACATGCTAAATGTTAGCCCAATATAGGAAATCACAGTGTTGACACATTCGAATGAGTTGTGACATGCCATACTGAAGACTACTGGTGCTAGTACCACATGCCTGTATGTAAAACCTACTGTAATACTGGTACACTATGTTCTTAATGGCTTTAACATGTTTAATACCTACACGTGATCAAGTCAAGTTTTAGTCATGCAATGAGTCAATCTTGGTAGGTTTTCCAATCCCTTATCATGTTATACTGCTCTTAATGAGGCTACATCTAAAGTGTTAGCAAGACTGAATGTAGTGTGTGTGTTGTGAGTTAGTATGAGAAAACTCCAGATGCACTGTAGCAACTACTGAAAAGCAAAAACAATCCCACGCAGATTAGTTAGGGCAGGGGGAGGCAGGGGGAGGAGGTTGCCTAGTCATGGCAATGGTATCTGTACTGTAGGGGACGCATTGCTGCGGGTGCTGGGAAAACATGCAGAAAATAGCTTTCATAAATAGCATTACTTCGCATGGCTGATCGCTGTTATTATCTGAAAGAGACGGATCCTCAAGCTCTGCCTTCTTGTTCATGTTGCCATTCAACTGTAAGGAGAAACGTTTAACATGCAGATTGAATGATTTATCATTACCAGAAATAGACTAACATGAAAGATGCTCCAGGCTTCAACTGGTTAGGTCAATAAACTTGTATAGGTATAACCCAACTAACCTTTATCTGAAGTATTGACAAAAGTGATGCTGTTGACATGGTTCATTGGCTAAAAACCGTTACAGACCAAGAGAACATATAAGCTAGGCATTCTATTCATTTGAGCAGTGATATAAATGTTGCAGCAAACTGGAGATGGCAATTCATCTCTATAGTCACATGCCGTGATGATACTCACATCTGATAAGGTCACCTCTGTACTCGCAAGTTGCTTGGGAGGGGCCAGCTTCAGAAATTCATATAACTGGTCATCCTCATTCGATTCATGGAATCTCTCATAGTCCTAGAAACATGAGAAACAGTGATGACAAACACATTTAATAAAAAAATAAAACCCAATGCAGTATAGTTCCCAATTAGGCTGCTAATAGGCTAAGCTCAGAAAAGTGAGTACTTTCGTACATGTTGTATTAAACTAAACATGCTAAAAGGTTCATAATTTTTTTTATACAAAATACGTAAAGTTAGAGAAACATATTTTAGCCCCAAAACCTTACTTTCATTTAACACAATTGTCACCAAAGAATTCAAGTCACTTTCACAGAATTTAAATTTCATCCCTTCCAGGTAATCACTATCATGCATAGTATACACATGATATACCCTATCACCTTCTTAAGCTTTGAAAATTTCTAAAAGTTAAATAACCATGGCGATGAGATGAAATATATGCCAGTGCTTTTATCTCCCCTTCTTACTTTCACGCTTTCCTGCCTCATTCCAATCACCAAAATAAATTCCGTAATGGTTTGCAAAGGGATTAATTTGGCAAATTCTCAACAATGTTTAAATCGCAAAATACAGTATACCAGAAAACAATTCATTAATGCAGAATATTAACAAGGCCAGAGCTAACCATGATACTAATTCCCATGACAGTTTTGTATCAAAAATGCAAACATTAATACCAACAAACACTAGTAACATGAGTAATAACAGTATATAGAAATGAAATGGATAAAACATAAAATGATTATTTTAAGGTCAATTCTGTTTTATACTATATTTACGAACCCCACAATACTGGTCCTCATTAAAAATCTGTGGTGGCAAAGGCACATTTTGACCCTCTTTCGGTGTAGCATTATCCCGCATGAACTGTTTCTGCTCATCGTTAGCCGGGTCAGTTATGTCAATGCGTTCAAAATCAATTTTCTGTCCTTCCAATATCATGAACAGGAATTCCTGCTTCTTCTTGATCTGAAGGAAAGAAAAACACAGCAAAGTACTATGGTAGTACATATCATATCCAGCGCTGTTGTATACACGTACAGACTGGTGTAAATAACAATAAACACATGTAAATAACTGTAATTTACACAAGTCATTAAAATCAAGTTTTAATCAACCAAATCTTCCTAAATAATATCAGTGACCACATCCATCTACGACTATCAATCTCAGCATTCCTGTTGATGAAATTACCGGGCAGCATTGCTGCTTATTTTAAAGGTCTTCTGTCCCATTACTAGTAGCACCATGAGGCTAACCCAGGGAGGCTGATGCCGTGTACATCAGTACGTGACCTCATGATATGGTTTCAAGTTGAATTTGTTTAGCACAATTTCTATATGCATATTGAATAAGTTGAAAACCTTCATGAATATTCAGCATGTTCAGGCTCTCAACTTATTTTTTGGTAGGGGGGTACGGCCCGGCCCTCACCGCCCTAACCCTGGGCTAAACCAAAAATTTGCAAATGTATACCCTGGTGTAAACCAAATATCAGTACCGCATTCGTTATATCTATGTTGCACCAAACTATATTTGAATCATTTTCAGTGCATATAAACTATAAGTATAATAATTTCAAAGGATCCAATTAATAATAAGTAACTTAGTAGGCATCATTTAATAGAATGTACAAGAGAGCCAACACAGTCACAGTCACCGTACATACATATCATTAGCTCTACATTTTTTTCAAAAAGCATACCCAGTAATAAACCAAATTTTAGGAAAAAGATACCCTGGACGACACCTAATATTCCAGAAAGACACCCAGCTGGGCGGCACCTACACATATAGCAAGTCAATTGAAGAACCCCCCCGGACACTGATGACTTGTGATGTACCAGTAGCCTGGTAGCAGGCCTAGTAGTACTAGTAGGCCTAGTCCTCCAAAGTCGAAGTGATTGTGTCTACCGGCAGTGGCAAATGTAAGCACTTTTGGGCACATTTGAAAATGATTATTAATAACCCACCCAACCCAACACCCACCCCACCCAAAACCTAACACAGTTCCTAGTCAGTATCCCCGGTTAGCAGTGGTTGCCATACTGTACAAAGTTTGACACACCCACCTCCTTGTTCCCTGAAATTCCCGACATGTACACCTTGATAACCATTCTGAAAGATGGCTGCTGAGGCAAGGTAACAATAAGGACTGAAAAAAAGGTTATACAAAATCGATAAATCTAGGTAACTACTTCGATGCTGATGGATATCTAAGTAATATCCGATACTTCCTCTAAACAAGAGCTACACTGTACAGAACCGGAAATACCGGATGTAAATACACAAAAATTCATGATGTCATTCCCCCACTTTCGGTGACGTCGATTGTTGCCAGGCAGTAAAGTAACAGGATTCCACATTCTGATGCCTGGGGGAGCACGAGACATGCTTTTTGTGGCGCACTGAAGCCAGTATTCCGGAAAATTTAAGATTTTGTAATTTCACAATGGAGTGATTGTCTCATGGACTTAGGTACAAGTTAGCTAACATACAGAGTTCTCGCGACAACGTGAATTTCCTTACAATTAGGCCTACATTCTATTCTCTCAATCATGATCGAGTCACACAATGACATATTCATGTAATGTCATGATATGGCTTCATGCACATGTGCATGCATCCCGGGGCATGCATTCGCTAGGCAGACCAGACCTAGGCTAGACCGTGAACGACCTTTTTTCTGACCGGCGATAGCTCTGTCGGGGCCTATAGGCTATATACACTGATATATAGTATAGTAAACAGTCACCAGTGGTCACTTGCAGCTTGGGGGCTGGGCAGGGGCCAGGGCCCTGGCCTAGGCCCTACGCCTAGGTCTGCATCAGTGCACGACAAAAAGCCAAGACTGAATAGGCATGGCTGGAAATTAGCCGGAAAACCTGTCTCCTGCAAGCCAAGTTCTTTGACACTTTTTGATGGTTACACGGCTTGCGCCTGCCGCGTCCATCAGAAAATGGCAATGGCTGCAGGCGAGCCAGGTAGTCCGGCTAGGCTGGAAATATAGTCCTTATAGAAGACCAAATATTCCTACCATCATATGCATTTGTAACCACGGTTACATGGTCACATTCACTCGCTTTTAATGAGGCAGTGATAAGGGGATGGAATGCAATCAGTGTGTTCCTCAGTTTGCTCTGTGTGGATCATATATATAAAGCATGCCTGGTTTAATAATGAGTGATTATAAAGGGATACAATTACATGCGGTATACGGTCGACTCGCTCACAAGGATGACCGCTCCCAAGTTTCTGCAGGATGACCTGCTCCCACTATACGGTCTAGTGAGCTGTGTATAACATCAGATAATAATATATACATGTTTTATTTATGACCTGTATCATACCGTAACATTTCTAATAAGCGCCTGGCCTCTAATAAAAGCCGGCCTGTAACAGGCGCCGGGTATACGGGGACAGTGAATTTGAAAAATGCCTCTAATTATATACAGGGGTCCCTGCATTTTAAGACCACCCATACAGCCAGACAAAATGTGGTCTTAAATTTGAGGTGGTCTTAAAATGGAGGGATATTTAGACTGAAAATGTAAGAATAGTGTCACTGATAGCCGGTCTTAAAATGGAGGACATTGTTAAATGGAGGGGTCTTAAATCGCAGGGACAACTGCATGTACCTCTAATAAATGCCTGCCTCCAATAGCAGCCGGGTCTCAGGCACGTCTGAAATTTATTGCCGCCTGGGCACTTATTAGAAGTTTTACGGTATGCACCATCTGTTATTCTTCTTACAGTATGATTTCGCTAACTTTGTACGCCATTTTCCCGCTAATGTATGTATGCATTTGTGACTTGTAATTGTGTAACATATAATGCATATACGCATTTTTCCCGAACTCGCTGCCGAAACCAAATCTGTGTGAGTAAACCCTAAACTGTAAGCTTCTTTGCATCTTCCATCTCCAGTAAACGAAAAGTGGCGGCCCAGTTAGTTGTTATACGAAGGCTGCAGTTATACCATGTATACTGTGACAGAGAGGGCATGCAGGCACTAAGCCCATCTATAATCATTGCAGCAGGTCGTCTTGCAGACTAGGAGTGGGTCGTGTGAGCGAGTCCACCTGTATTCATACATGCATACACATTTCCTATTGACTGTTGGATACGTCTTGAAGCTTTGCACATAGTTGCAAGGGGGTATATATATGTGTATATTTTCTGTTGTTGGACACATCCTAAAGCTTGGTTACAGTCACAAGCCTATAAGCCGGTGAGGCTGCCAACCAAATAGTCTTAGATCTGTTACAAACACTTTAACAGCTGAGAGGGTGCGTTTGTTTGGGGGGGGGGGAGGGGGGAGGGGGCAGGGAATGGACAGAGTGGGCCATTCACTGTAACCACTGTAATATAAAACCTTGGCGGGTTTAAATCTCTGACAGTGACTGAACAGGCTATATATCCTTGGTATTTTCAGTGAAGGTTAAGGACCCTGCATCTAATAACAAACTTGTCAATAAATCCTAACTGAAATTGTGCTAGTAGAATATACAGATTCTACTTGTACGTACCGGTACTAAGTTTTTGATTGGGACTTATTTATTTATTTATTTTTTATTTATTTATTTTTTTTTGGGGGGGGTATATGTAACCAAATAGAGCTATCTATATCTATATATGTGATGTAGAGACTAATAGGTGTTGTATGAAACCCCATATCATGCATGTTTTTTTTGGAAAAGGGGAAATTGTCAATTATACCATTGGATTCTGAAAGCATTAATAAAGCCCTTCGACTTCGAAAGCATTAATAAAGCCCACCCCCAACTGGCCAAGCAAAAGAACATCACGTACCTTCCATGTGTATATTGAATCAAAATGTATGCTCTATTTCATGTCTCTTTGAATCAACACCAGTTTGACCGTCATGATAACGACCGAAAATGAGCAGCTATATGGCATGGAGATTTGGACTTACGAGACATTAAGCTTACGCATTTCCTGCCAAAAAGTTATACAATTACGGTTAATGAAGTGTGACAAAATAAAGGATATATAGCACATATCCATGCAGTTGCAATCCATTAACAGCAATCAAACTAATCCAGACTATGTACTATTTACATAGTGCACATAAGCTCCACAGGTATTTTTTATAGGGCAGCTTGTTTATTTTTAAGCCTTAATTATAGCAATATTTATTAGTTGTCACTTATCTGTTTTCAGGTTGGTTTTTGGCCTTTAAATATAGTCTGTAGGCATTGGTTGGAATCACAGCATGTCTTCCAGACGTCGTAGTTCTAGTAGAAGTCCATCACACTCTCGGAGACGCAGTAGTCGAAGTCCCACTGGCTCTAGTTATAGTGATGGCAGTCGATATACACCTTACTCTGATGATTCCTATGACTCAGGTGGGAAGCGCAGCAAGGCAAAGCAAAAGTCCCCAGGTAAGTCCATATAGTAGATGTACATACAAATACGTTACATATATTATATTAATCACCTGCCTAATTAAGTGCCCAGGATGACTGGTTTAAAATTTGAGTGATGAAGGCATTAAGTTACATTGAACAATATCTTGGTCTTATGGCAACTGGAACAAGGTCTTCAAACTCATTGGCTTGATTTTTGAACAATGTTATGTACAAAGGTGTTAGTGTAAATGTATATATGTACTTGACCAGTTTTGTGCTAGCTAGTCTGACCTGTGGCCAGTCTTTATAGTGCAACTGCTAGCTCACTGAAACAACACGCCACGGGTATATACAGTGATGTCCCATTTACCTAGACCATTGTCCTGACTCCAAGCCAGCCAGTCTCTAACTGTGCTCAGTGCTAAGTAGAGCAGCAGAACCTCAAATTTGAATGTCTTTTGTTTGATGCTGGTCAGATTGAATCACCAACTCCAAGATTTATATTTTTGTGGGCATGCATGCAGGCAGGGTTTTGTGCTGTATGAGGGGTCTTCCTTGCCACTTGCATTAGGAGACATACATGTATGGTGAACCTTGTTTGAATTCTGGGGATAATTTTCTGGTATCTGCTGGAGTGGATTTATCAAGCTGAATATATCTCTCATTCAATCACTATTGTACAAGGATTCTGAACAATTTATGTAACCTTCCCTCTTTGTCTTTAGGTCGTCAAGGAAGTAAGGCTCAAAACAACTCAAAGTGGAAAAAAGTAAAAAACGCCACAAAAGGTGGATCCAACACTCCTCACAACATGGACTATGTAGCCAAAAGAATGTTGTCAGCACGGAGGCTGAAAATCAATGAGTTAAAGAATGAGTTGGAAGAGGTGAACACACAAGTTGTGGAGCTACGCAGTGAGAATAAGGTGCTAAAAAAACAACTTTACCTTCAGGACAAGCAGTTAGTCCGCTATGAAGGAGAACAGAGTGATATGCCAGCAATCATACAGAGACATGCAGAAGACGTTCGCAGCTGCAAGGAACAGCTGCGACGACAAAAGGAAAGGAGCCAAAAGATGGAAAAGAAGTACAAAAACACACAAGATGAGCTGGACAGGACTAAACGGTTGCTACGGAAGATGAAGGATCTAGTCGATGATAAGGAATTACGGGAACGGGATGATCTGAGTCGACGACTAAGCAAGCTTGAGCCAGAGGTGGAGGAAAAAGACGCCAGGGTTAAGGTGAATATATATGATTCATAAATAAACTTCTGTCAATTTAAACCGTATGTGTACATATGCAGTAGCAGTGTTCAGTTCTCCTATAAACTGGCAGAGGCACTCTGCCTTGTGCTTTAAAGCATCAGACTCGAAGCGCAAGATCATGGGTTGGAGCCTGCGCTGTATGGTTACTTTTTTATATATTTTTTTTTTATTTAAAATATGAAACCCTCTAAAAGAGGAAGTACAAATACAATGATTTTACATGCAAGCATGCCACAGTAAAACATATAAAATGGTGAACATTTAAAATGGTGAAAGCAGCATCTGAGCAGTCCATTTGTGTATAGAAACTGGAGCGAGTCAGCAACACCATCTAAATCTATAAGTTTTAAGCTGACGCTTGTACTATAATCTATAATCATCGTCTAGAACATATCTGTACAGAGAGATACCATTCTTGC
>JAAUYG010022842.1_pt1 | contig 19067 bp, 3 predicted proteins | sample 7278091 | NCBI WGS metagenome assembly JAAUYG01 (sample SAMN14350201, study PRJNA611818) | marine sediment metagenome | isolation source: surface marine sediment (0.6m) | place: French Polynesia: Moorea | collected 2018-08
GCTGTCAGTGTTGAAACTGAGGAGTCACCAGCAGAATCTGTCACAATGAAATCAGAAGAACCACCAGAAGCTGTCACAGTCACTGAACCTGAGGAACCACCAGCAGAGACTGTCACAGTTGTTCAATCTGAGGAAGCACCAGCACAGGCTGTCGCAGTAATTGAATCTGAGGCTGCTACAGTCATCGAATCTGAGGAAACACTTGCAGAAGCTGTCACATTTGTTGAACCCAAGGAATCGCCAGCAGAGGCTGACACAGTCATTGAATCTAAGGAACTACCCGTAGAGTCTGTCAGATTTGCCGAACCTGAAGAATCAGCAGAGGCTGTCACAGTCACTGAATCTGAGGAACTAGCTGCAGAAGCTGTCACAGTTGTTGAGCCTGAAGAATCACCAGCAGAGGTTGTCACAGTTGTTGCACCCGAGGAATCACCAGCAGAAACTGTCACAGCCATTGAATCTGACGAACTACCTATAGAGCCTGTCACAGATGTTGAATCTAAGGAGCCAGTGTCAGAGGCTATCACTGAATTACCAGCAGAGGCTGTGACAGTTATTGCGTCAGAGGAACCAGTCGCACAGGCAGTCATAGTGGTTGAATGTGAGGAACCACCTGCTGAGGCTGTCACAGTAGTTGAGGCAGAGCACCCCCCAACAGAGGCCGCCACAGTCATTGAATCTGAGAAACCCCCAGCAGAGGCTGTCACAGTCAGTGAATCTGAGCAACTAGCAGCAGAAGTGGTCAAGATTATTAAATCTGAGGGACCACCAGTAGAAGAAGCTGCCACAGTGACTGAAACTGAGGAACTACCAGCAGAGGCGGTCATGGTTATCCCATCTGAGGAGTCAGCTGCAGAGGCTGTTACAGTCGTCAAACCTGAGGAATCCCTGGCAGAGGCTGTTCCAGTCATTGAATCTGAGGAAACACCAGCTGAGGTTGTCACAGTCACGGAAGCTGAGGAACCACCAGCAGATGATTTGAAAGTCATTGGATCTGAGGAGCTACCAGCAGAGGGTGAAGCCTCAGAAGTCTCAATAGATGGGCAGGAAAGCAATGATGTCATGGAGAAAGTACCTGTTACAGACCAATGTATGTCATACAGCACCTTAGTTGAAAGTAGTACAAGCCAACGTATTATTGACGTGCTTCCAGCTGAAATGTTTGTAATGGAACCTGGTGGAATTCCAGTCATTGTCCAGGTGCAGGGGCCTGAGAGAGAACATCCATTTACTGGGGAAATGCCAACTGATCTTGCAACAGAGGTCGAGGTGGATTCAGGAATTGTGGAAGAGACATTTGTCTCTGTAAGAAAAGAAATTGTGACAGGGGATCTTGAAGATATTGCCACTGATGCTTCTACCACATTACCTGGAATTACGGAGGAGGCTAAGCTAGCTTCGTTAGAGTTCTCTGTTGTTCAGGAAAGAGAAGAAGCTGAATACTATTCATCATCATGGGATGTAATTGAGCCAGGTGGAATACCTGTTGTTGCACAAATTCTTGCAGAGATGCATGATACTGGAGCAAAAACAGAACTACAGATAGAATCAGATGAGCACCATGCTCCACGTCATGAGCCTGAATATTCTGAAGCAGATGCTGGGAAAGATATACCAGAGAAAGACTTTGTTGGAGACACCCAAGGAACCTTCCAAACTGCTGTTCAAGTTGCGGTAGAAGAGCCTCCTCTGTTACCAAACCTGGCTGTGGTTGAGCCAGGCACAACCCCAGTTATTGTACAGATTCAGTGCCAGATGACAGCTGTCTCTGCAGAGGCAACTCAGATACTACAACCAACTGAAATGGCAGTGGAAGTACCTGGAGATGAAGCTGAACACAGAACTGATCCATACAAGGATGATTTAGCAGCTTCATTGGCTGAAAAAACTGAGGGCGTTGTTACATCTGAGAAGGAGAATGTTGCTTATGTGACTGAAGAGTTGTCACTTAGCATGGTCCATTCAGAGGTTCTCTCATTAGAACAAGCAGCCAGTAAGCGAACTATGGTTGAAGAAGTAACAGAAGCTGGTCTAGTACAGGAACAACTGGAAGTAGTGAATACAGAGTTCCACAGAGAGGTTCAACATGCTACTGAAATTGTGAAGGAGAATGTTGTTAATAATGGTGAGCTTCTGGTTGAAGAACAACAAACTGAGCTTCCAAGCACACCAGAAGGTGTGACAGAAACCTATGACAAGTTTGAGGCAATGGGATCACTGCAAGGGACAGTAGAACTCCCTGTATGCGAAGATGATACTGTTGCCATTGATACAGCAGAAGAAGTGACAGTGGAAGAAACCGAAACAAAAACCCTTGCGCCAGAATTGACAGTCATTGAGCCTGGGGCAATACCCCTGGTTTCACAGATCATGGCTGAAGCACAAAATACAATGCTCGGGAGTAATGCAAATGATGCTTGCACAGTGCAAACATATATCCATGAAGCTTGTGAAACAACAGCAGAATCGTATTTGGCCAGGAAAGAACTTCAGGACAGAGAAATAGCAAATGTGGATAGTCAGGTGGACAGTGATGCCTTCATTGCACATCTACAGACACAAGAAACACCATATGAGCTTCGCGAGGAAGAAGAATTGAAGGAAAAAACATTAATTCAGGAAGAACATCTCCCAAGCACACAGGACGTAGAAAGTGGTATCCAAGAAGAAGTCCAAGTGCATGGTGGAGCTGTGATGGCTTGTGCAATATCATTGAGTGCAGAGGAACTGGCTGAACCAGCAAAAGAAAATGCACCAATGGCGTATATAGCTGAGAAGATTACCTTGGAAGAAACAAAAGAATGTGAAGTACTGGCACCAGAACTGACAGTAGTTGAGCCTGGGGGAATTCCAGTTATTGTACAAGTTCTAACACAGAAGGAAAAGGTAGATCTTGACCTTACAACATCTATGGGTTTCCTAACAGAAACCACTACTGTTGTTTCTTCTGAGTCACCAGCGGAGTCTGTCACAGTTATCCCATCTGAGGAACCACCAACAGAGGCTGTGACCGTCGTTGAATCTGTGGAGCCACCAGCAGAGGATGTCAGAGTCATTGAATCCGAGGAACCAGCAGCAGAAGCTGTCACAGTCATTGAATCTGATGAACCATCAGCAGAGGCTATGGCAGTCATTGAATCAGAGAAACCACAGACAGAGGCTGTCACAGTGGTTGAATCTGAGGAACTGCCAGCAGAAGCTATCACAGTGATTGAACCTGAGGAAGCAGCCGCAGAGGCTGTCACAGTCATTGAATCTGAAGAACCACCAAAAGAGGCTGCCACAATCATTGAATCTGTGGAACCAGCAGCAGAGGCTGTCACAGTAGTTGAATCTGATGCGCCATCAGCAGAGGCTATGGCAGTCATTGAATCAGATGAACCACTGGCAGAGCCTGTCACAGTGGATGAATCTGATGAACTACCAGCAGAATCTGTCACAGTCATTGAATCTGAGGAACAACCAAAAGAGCCTACCACAGTCATTGAACCAGAGGAACCACCAGCAGAGTCTGTCACAGTCACTGAACCCGAGGAACTACATATAGAGACTGAATCTGAGGAACCACCAGTAGAGCAGCTCAGAGTCACTGAATCTGAGACGTCGCTGACATTGGCTGTCACAGTCATCCCATCCGACGAGGGAGTAAAGGAACTGCCTTTTGAAAGTAGCCTTTTACCTGAAACATCTTCCAAAGAGAGTACACATGAACATGCTCTTGAGTTCCTCCCCTCTCTGTTGACAGTAGTGGAGCCTGGAACATTACCTGTGGTCATGCAAATACAGGATCCATCTGAAATGTCACAGTTCATCCACACTTCAACCACTGATGTGTCTGCCAGATCTGAAATGACAATGTCTGTTGAAGTGGATCAAAACAAACATCTGGAGATGGAAGCAATTGAAAGTAAGTCTGAAATCATTAGTGAGCCGATGCCAATTGTGTCAGTCACAGGAGACCCAGCTACATGTGATGAGGGAACCAGTCCTCTAACTGGAATGGCAGAGGAAATAAAGTTAGAACTGGAAGATGAAAAATTGCAGGAGTCACAACTAAGTCAACAGGAACCGCAAATCGATCATATTGAACAACATGTCTCTCATCCACTGCCTGAAGTTATAAATGTGGATGCATCTTCATTGGAACAGATACACACCGTGCTGGCTTCTGGAGAAAGTGTACATCAGGGTTGTGAAGAATCAGAAATTGTAGAAATCTCTGCAGGGACAGCAGAGATTGCTGCACAGATAACAGAGAGGGTGGAACGGTCTGAGGAAAAAGATGAAGAATTTGTGGATGCTGTTGAAGAACTTGAAGATAGCAAGGATATGGAACCAGTTCAGTCTTCAGGTGAGAAAGAAGTCTCGATAACGGAAACGTTATCAAAGTTGCAGCATCTTGAGGAGAGCAGTAGCATATCTGAAGATTATTGCCATCCATCACCAACTAACTCAAGCAAGTCACCACTGGATGAAATGAGGGATTTTCCATTGGACGAAAGCCATGCCGAAACAGACACACTCCTGGAAGAGAACCAAGAGCTACCAGCCTTGAAAATTGAAATCACTGCAGATGATGACCTCCCTGACATGACGGCTTCAAGACCAGCATTTTTCGAAATGTCATCAAGCACAGAACAAGCCCGTTCTGTTTCCTCACCAACTCCTCCACCATCAAGTTATGGGGAAATTGAGGAAATTTTGCCTGATGGAACTGTTGTCAAACGTAAGCTTATAAGGAGCAGGGTTAAGAAAATGGTCACAAGGAAAATACTGAAAGTTGGTCCTGATGGAGAGATCATTGAAGATGTGATTACCGAGGAAGTTCCGGAATCTGAAATTGGTTCAGAAACATCAAGTATGATGTCTAGTGTCAGTGGAGCACGGGACTTAATGTCACCACCACTTTCTCTCACTTCTCCGGTGGAACTGGCATCACCAACTGGATCTGTATCATCAAGGCACTCCCTCAGAGTGTACACGGATACAGTTGAAGGTGAGCCACAGACAGAGACTGATGTTAAAGAGTATGAAGAAACCCTTCCTGATGGAAGAGTAATTATCCGCAAGGTGATCAAGACCAGGCAAAGGCAGACCATAGTTAAGAGACTTGTTATGGAAGGCCCAGAGACTGAGGAAGAAACTAGGGAGTTGATGATGAGTGGGGCTCTGACTCCAGAAATGAAAGTGTATGCAGACAAAGCTGAAATGGAGCCTGAGATGGACACAGAATTTGAGGAGATTGAAGAGACTCTACCTGATGGCACTGTTGTGAAGAAACGTGTTACAAAAACCATGGAACAGCACCTGAGCACAGAACGAAGGGTCTTGGAAGGCGCTCCTTACATACCTGGCTTGATAGAGCCTGCTGAAAGTCAAGCATCTATTTCTGCCAGTGGGCAGAGTTTCGAGATTTCGTCTGCACAGCCATCTGTACTTCAGCAAGCTGATATTGAGCTACTTCTAGCACAGAAACTTCAGCAATCTCAAACTGAAGAAGTGCCAAAGAAAGGTCTGAAAGTTAAAGTTTCTATGGAGAAACCAATGGTTCCAGTAGATGACCAAAACGCACCTGTTGATGGTATGACAGTGGAGGTCGCTCCTCATACTGAGGAGCCTGATGTGAAAACTCCTGTGCATGATGATGAATCTGCACAAGAGGTGTTAGACAGGAGCGCAAAAGTAGGCAGCGATGAACCTGAAGAGGCAAAGTCCAAAGAAGATCCCAGTGCCCCAAGTAGTGGTTATATTATATCACCCGAGAAAGAGAAATGTGATATCACTGAAACAAATGCAGTTGATCAACCAGAGAAAGGAAGCGTTGAAATTTTTGAAAGTGAACGAAGTCATTCTGAGAAAGAATGTACAGACATTGGAGTGCAGCAAGTTGCAGCAGAGTCAGTTGCAGAAGGAACAGAACACCAACGTTATACATCCCAGTCTGACTGTAGTGCTCCTGTTAACATTTCAGAAGAAAACCAAGGATTTGCAGAGCCACAGGAAGCTTACCCTGTGGTCATAACAGAAGCACCAGCTGAAGAAATCCCTCCATCTGAAAAATCAGTAGAACTAGAAATTGGGCTTGACACGCCCAAGATTGCCATCCAGGAAGCAAGTCCAATGGTCCAGAGTCCAGCAGATGAAGCCTTGTTCTTCCCAACTGAAGATATCAAGGAAGAAGATGTCGATGAAGTGTACTACACCGGTGGGGAAAAACAGTCAGAAGAAGTTGGCGTGGACTCTGTGAAGCCGTCTGATACAGAAATCCCAGCAGTGGCAGAAACGTGTGAATCCCAGGCAGGCCAAGAAGAAGGCATGGCATGGCAAGAAAGGCCTCTATCACCCACTGATTATACCCTAGAACCTGAGGCTGAGCCAGAGGGCCGCATAGGTTCTGACACCTCCCAGCAAATATTTATTGAACAGTCAATTGAGGCCACCCGCCCCCCTGATGACAGGCCCCCATCCCCTTCAGATTATACATTGGTTACTGACGAGAGTGCAGTGACTGAGTCCATTGCAGCTAAGGGAAGCATTCCTGAGGATGTATTTTCAGTTCCTGAGCCTGTTGAGCCTAGGGATGTTGGGCAGGTTTTTGAGCCTGGCGAGAGTCAAAGTGATGGTCACCGGTCCCCATCCAGCCCTGCCTACACCACTGACCCTCCTAGCACATCTCCAGGTACTAACCACCCTCACTAATGTTTGCCTTTGCACACTAATGTGTCTGAAATGTGATAAATGAAGTGATTTAGCTATAGTAGAACTAATGTGTACCATGTTTGTGCAAGTAACGAATGGAATAATTGGTTAATTCATTTTCTGGAGTAATATTAATGATTAGTACAAACTTTCAAAAGCTTTTACATATTACATTAACTTCCCGGGATTAACTTCAGAGGACTTCAGATATGCATGGACCAGTATTCCATTCTATGCTAGGCCATACCATTATTAGATTGTGATAGAATCTACATAGCCAGTAATAGCTGATGTGCTCTTACAATAATTATTTTGGATCGCCATGAGACATTTTGCATTAGCAGTGTGAAGAGTGTGTGAGATATGTGTGGTACCATTTCCACTCAGTCTAGAAATAAGAAATTTAGAACATTTATGTAAGAGATTTAGAAAAAAGTTCCAGTGTATAATTTCCGATTAATTCTCTGGCAATATCCATTTAATGAAAATTATATAAACATACTTCTTTTTTTCGTAGGGTACCATCCGGTATTAAATAGCCTATCACTTATTTTTTCCCAGCTGTGTAACCAAGCTACCTGTCTGCACCTATATGTATACAGCTTATTTTTTTTTTCATAATCCTTCTTGTTGCAAAAAATAAGCCAGCCTTCTGCATGTATATAACATTTTTATCTGTCTACCTAATTGTGTGGTTTCTTCTGCTTTTTCCCCGTATTAACAGTCCCTTGGCATGAGGATGAAGATGCCCATGGTGGTGGTGTGCCGATGCTGCCCTCTACTGACCAGAAACTAACTATGCATGTTAGCGAGCATTCTTCCGTAACCTTCACTTCTACTACTGTCCATACCCAACTCCACCAGTCTGCCCCCTCTACTGAGTCTGAGTCCCCCATGTCCAGTGACCCCGCTGTGATTCAGTCCTATGATCATTCTGGTGATACAACAGTCAGCTCTGAAAACTTTGAGAATGAAGTCGCTGCTGAACGTGTCAGTTTGGACAAACCTGGCTTGGCTCAGGAACCTTCTTCATTTGACACTCAGGCCCAGCTCGAGGACAAACACCGTCTCATGTCCTCTAGTTATGAGGACATATATGTTGGTACTAGTCTTCCAGGGGATGAGGGTTTGGTCAGTGTAGATGATGTTGTGCCAGGGGAGGTAGGAGACAGGTTTGATACCAGACATGTTGATCCTCACTTGGTCAAAATGCCAGATGGGAAGTCCTCTAGCTTTGAAAATTTGTATGAGGAGGCCACTGTTAAAGAGTCAAAAGATATAGAAGAGAAAGATGTTGACGAGAGAGAAAAAGAATCAGATTATGACTTAGATAAGCCAGAGAAGGGAGAATATGAAGATGAGAAGGCAGAGACTGAAGTAGAGAAGTCAGATTCTGAAACTGTGCACAGTGCCCCAATAGACAGCTCCTCAGATCAGTTGCCTGGTACTAGGTCCCCTCCTGCCCACTTGCCCAGTGATTTGTCACCCATAGATGTAACTCTCGAGTCAGGCCTAGATCGCATAGGTCAGACCTTTGCTGAATCACAAGATCGGGATTCGCTGGAAAGATCCAAGTCGTACGAAGCTGGCACAGATGAGGCGGCAGCTGACGGTGAAGATTCCCTGCGTCAACGGCACTTTTCATCCCCAGATGATGTTCTGCAGACTGGAGCAAGCCCAGAGGCCATGTCACCGACTGGAGAAGACAAAGGTACCCATCCAAGGCCTTTGTCTATGCCGTGGCAAATTTTTTGTTGGCTTCATTCTCTTAACCTTACACCTAAGTCACTCATCATTGTGTCGACTTTACAGACCTCTACACCCTGTCTGGTGTCTTCTCACAAACTGTCTCTGTTCTCTGTCTTACCAGCATGGCTTACATGTTGTGTCACATTGGTTACCAATGAGTGTGTACATGTTCATTTATTTTGAGGATATAATACTGGAATGACCCCGATACATATTTAGTAAAAAAAAACAGTATAGTGTACCAGTAGTTGTAGTAACCGGATTAGATTGTTGGTTTGAATGAGGACTTATTTCCCCCCATATAGTCGCTACATTCCTAGCATAACATCGCTACACTAATAATAATGTTATATATGTATACCCAAAGGTGGCAGGCCAGCTACCCTGGATTCGTTGTGTGGTCCTTTTGTATGCTGTCCACACGGTACCATATGCAATCAGCATTGTTTGCTTTGTAGTTTTCACTGTCAATGAACTACCACGATATTGCCCTTATGACTGTGCCCTGGCTTCAGTAAGTAATGTGCAATGTTAAATGCTTTCTTTAGCTAGGTGGCATCCTGAAGACCTCGGGCAAGAAGGCCCTCTGAGTTCCTCAAGCTCAGAAGCGGCTTGTATGGAAGATGTAGTAAGCACAGGTACAATTATTTGCCATGCATATGATATACCCTTATCCGAATATATATGAACTCTGTGTTTGAATGCCAGCCTCAAGTTGCGGCCTTGGAAATGGATATTTTGTCAGCACTATAACATTGCCCGTTGTCCAATGGGATCCTATGGCACAGGCTCTGAAATGGCCAGCATGACTTGCTGCTCTGAAATTCTAATATATTGGCATATACATTTAACCTGCACCTAAAGGAAAGGATTGAAATACAAATTTCTTAAACTTTTTCTATACGGAATTTATTGGTGCCTCTTGAGTCAGTTTGTTTATTTTCCAGACCATTATCCTTTGCATTTACTTTCTTTGGGTTTGTGTGACTTTGCTGTGTGCATGTGTTTCACCCTAATGATTGGCCATCCACATTAAAATTCACCAAGCATAAATCCTGTATATGTTCCATTTGTATAGTATATCACTAGACAGAACACCTTTCTACGTGTTTAATGTTCTTTACTTCTCTGTTACATCAAACACCATTTTGTGTAACACTTTAATTTTGCTCATTGTGTTGAAGAATTATTTTGCATAATGGATATATATATCACATAAAACTTTATTGGCATCTATATGTAATGTATACAAAGTAAGCAATGTTTATAAAAGTATTACTTTACCTCTAAGTTGTTGGATAACTTCCTTGTATCTGCAGGATATCAATAATTCTACTGTGAATCATTTGCCCGTTCTCCCATTCCTGACACCCGAGCAGAGTTAACAGGATGTGTGCCCTTGTGCAGCAAGTTAGAAGAGCTTCTCTCATAAAGCATGCTGCATGAAATTTGCTACAGTCTTAACCAGTGAATTATCCCACTAAATTCTAATACCATATGATCCAATACCAATGTTTGAGATGGTGTTGCTTTTACTACCTTCATGATGGTTCAGTAAGTAAACACTAACATCTGCTTTGCTGTGCTGCTTTTCTTAACCCAATTTCAGACGCAATCATAGAAAGGAAAGAGTTGGAGGAAAAATCAGATGGTACAGATGTAGAAGAAATGTTTTCCCCTTCTGCGAAAGACTCTTTTGACCTTGACCTCAGTAAAAAAGGTTACTCCTCCCCCCTGTCACATTCTCCCCCAGAACAAATCTCACCTTCCAAAGAACAGGCCCTGCAAGAAGAAATATCACCAGTTTTCGAACAACCCCACAAAATAAAAATTGCCGTTGGTAGTTCCCCAAGTGACTTCATTGCTGAGGAACCTGAGTATGACAGTGCAGATTCTGAAGGAGATGGTTTCGTGAAAATCCAACAAGAGCCCACACAGCCCACATCAGATGTTTACAGTAGTCTTGAATCTTCACTGATTCAGACTGACAGAGAGGATGATTTTGAGAAAGAAGGGCTCCTTGAGGTAGAAAAGGCCAGGGAATTAATTGTGGGAGAGTCACCAGTGAAAGAAATAGAGAGGGGGGAAGCAAAAACTTCTGAAGCAGAGACTCCTCTTCCGGTACCAGCCGTCATGGAAGAGGTGGACAACACCCGAGTTGAATACCTCTCATTTGACAACATGGCATTTGCTGGCAAGGATCATATCGATAAACAAGACAGTCCCATGGTGGAGCATCCTCCCAGTGAGACTGAACATTTCTTTGCTGTGACTGAGGAGAGCACCCATAAATCACCACCTGCGGCCAATGATCATCCAGAAGGTGAACAGGTAGAGACGCGAGAAGAAAGGCGGGTGACCTTCACATTTAGCAGTAAGGATGAAGATTCTGGCATGAAGCAATCACGGGAATACAGCATATCATCAGAATCCGGGTCGTCTGACCACAAGCAGGCTGCAGCAGATTATGAAATGGATGTGCTACAAGAACAGATAAAGGCATTGACTCCATCACAGCCCGTTTCCCTCATGGAGGAAGCAGAAGATGAAGAGGATGAGAGGGAGGAGGAAGACATGGTCAGTAATGAGCAAAGAGCTGAAGACTCGGAAGTGCTGGTCGAGAAGAGCTACTCAGCAGAAGTTATAGTTACTGATGAGTCATCAGGCACCATAGATGTGGAAAAGGGTGAAACAGATGATCAAACACCAGTTGATGACAGGGCAAGTTCCCCCAGAGTACAGGAACCTCACGAAGAGATAGAGCAGTCATATGAAGCCAGCGTCATTGAAACTCTGTTGGAAAGGTGTTCCCATGAGGTAGTCAGCATCCCGGATCTACTGTCACAAACAGCAGATCCTTCTGGATTCAGCATGGGTACTACTCAGTATGATGTTGTCAATGACGAAGGCAAGAAAGACCAGGCTGAAGGTTTTGATGAGCAACATTTTTTAACTGAAGGGGAGGTGTTGGCTACGGAACCTGCAGTGGAAACTGAAGTCACTCACACAGAGATGACAATCTCAGCAGCAACAGCATCATTTATGACAGCTCACACCTCCCTTGAAATGTCCAGAGGTTTTTCAGATGAGGTTGATCAAGACTTTGATGAAGAGCACAGCCCAGTTGAGTTTGTCAAGGATGCCCAGTATGCCCGAGTTGTATCTGAGCATGACAAACATCTGATACATATTCCATCAGTTGAGTCAATCGATAGAACTGAATCAGCTTCCATGGATAGTGAAGACATGGATGAACCCTATGGCGAGCAGATGGATGAAATGGCAGCTGAAATGCAGGTTCACATTACACCTTCACCACAGCCCCCAGCAGTTGAAGAGCATGAGATAGACATTCCAGTTGAAGCAGGAGCTCAGGCTCTGGCTGTTGATCCAGTTGATGTGGATGGAGACAGTTGTGTGGATGAAAGAAAATCCGATGATAATGACAAGGAAGCAGCATACAGATATGATGAGATCAAAGATGCAGGATATCAGGAGGAAAGTATTGATGACATTGATGAGCAACAAGAAGAAGCAGTACAGCAAGCCATGACATCAAAACCATCTGCTTTGCCACCTAGTCTAGATCCAGCCAAAAAACAAGACAAGCGTCCAGAAGGCCTGGTAAAGACATCCTCCTCCTCAGACAACTCGGCTGAACCCACCCTTCTTGCAGCTACATATGATCTTGATTCTGGTGCTATATACAGAGTTGTTGCTGCCGATGACATATCTCCTGATACCGTAGAGAAAACACTCCCTGCTGATCCCCAAGCTAAACTGATACTTTCAAGTCCAGATGATGAAGTGTTTGAAAGTGAACTCTTAAGGAGAGAACACAGAAGCTCATCAGATAACCTGCAGGAATTTCAACAGGAAGTGCCAGACGTGTTAGAAGCAACTGCAGCTGAAGAAAAGAGTGACTTAAAAGATTTAGACGATGAAGCTGATCGTGTGAGTAGCCCATTTGAAATGGTGTCTGATGGAGAACTGGAGGGTTACGAAGACTATGCCAAAACAACAGAGGCAGCAGAAGCCATTGAACCCAGTGTTGTGGAGGTACCGATCGATGTTGTAATGTCACACACTGAAGATGTCCAAAGACCTGATGTCTTGGAAGCAGATCAAAGTGGAAAGCAAGGCCATAAAATACCTGCCGGTGAAGAAGAATCTCCAAGTTTTGATCATTCATCACCCCTGAGCAGCGAGCCATCAGATCTAAAAGGGCCGATTTCCCCATTTGAAAGAGCTGCTGCACAGCAACTTCCAGATGTCGTTCAAGGAGGGTCTCCACAACCTGGGGAAGATGTTGAAGATATTCAGCAAGAAATGGATGACGCTCTGAGAGAGGAGGAAGAAGCTGAAGTGGGGGAGTTGTATGCCCATGCCAATGGGCCAACAGAGGTCGACTACCAACCAGAGATAGATGACTTTGAAGAAGGGGAGGAAGAACCATATGTTCATGAAGAAGAACCCCCACCTTTACAGCCTGACCTTCTCCAGGCAGCTGAGGCAGAGGAACATTACCCAGATGAGCCAGAGGAGGAAGAACCTGAAGATGCCGATCATTTTTTAGTGGCAGCCCAGCCTTCTGAGGCCCTGTCTATCGAGGCAGCAGGTGCCGCTACTCAGGAGGCAGAATGGGAACAAGAAGCGGCTGTAGATAATGTTCCTGAAGTTCAACATACACAAGCATCACACATGCCTGAACTGTTACTGGACATTGGGGTGGAACAGAGAGTGATGCAGCAGGAAGCAGCTGCAGACACCCAAGCATCATCTACAGTAAAAATATCGGACAAAGACCTGGCACAGAAGCCAGAGAAATCACCAACGACATCTGAAATAATGCCAACAATAAGTCCCCGAGAAACGTTTCAAGCAGAGAATATACCCTATGAAGACCAAGCTACTGAGCCCTTGGAGGATCAGTCTGCCGATGATGAAGGAGAACTGATGCCCATGCTGGAAGAAGACAAAATGGAAGTGGAAGAAACAGAAGAACAGTCCGAGCCAGAACTAATGGCTCTGGCAGAAACAGAAGACAGCCCTCAGCCAGATGACTATTTTGCTGACCGGGAAGCTTCAGAAGTTGATGCAGGACAACAACCAATACTGCGACCAACAGAACTAACAAATACTTCATTCAACCTAGAAGTGGATGATTATGATGTAGATCGGCCAAAGTCTCCAATTCCTGATGATGCTCACCGAATTGGAATTGAGACAGAAACTGCTGAACAGCTTCCGGATGAAGAGAAATCTCACAGTGTTGTACACCAGGAGCATGCTGAACTCAAAGCCCATGCATCTGTTTTTGTCCATACATTATTAAAAGAAGCTGAAGCAACCATCCTGTCACGGGAAAAAGCTGCGAGCCAAGTTGAGGAGAGCCAGAAAGAACCTGACAGCGATGCCAAGGCAGATGAGATTCCAGAAATTACTGTGACACGGCCTTCAAAAACAGATGAAGTCTACACCTCCAGTGACAGCGAAGATGAAAGTTGTAGCATTGAGGAGAAAGGAGACGAGGAGGAAGCCCGCAGTGAAATGCGTGAGGTACCTGTGGAGTGGACAGATAGGGAAGAGGAACAGTTGCTTGAAGAATTTAAAGGAACTGAAACTGAACAAGAAAGTGCATTAACTACAGAGCAGCCAACTTCAATTCCAACAACTGCGCAAAAGGAGAGTGAAACATTTGGCATACAAGATCAGCCTCAGAGGAGTGCTAGGTACAAACGTGGTGGAATTGGAGCTGGTGTAATACTGGGCACAAGTGGTCTTATGGCAATGGTTGGTGAACCGTTCATTAGAAAAACTGCCGTTTCTGGACAAGAAAAGGATAGTGCCAGTGTAGGCTTCGGAATGGAGGTCACTGAACCTTTCAGTCAAGAATTTAAGCAGGAATTTTCCCAAAAGGAGGAAAGACATGAATCTGTGCAAAGACAGGAAAGCAAAATAATAGAGACCACGAAAGAAGATGGCACAATTGATGTGCAAGAAGTCAAAACTAGTGTGCTGGAAAAGAAGGATTCCGTCTCTGAGCAAGAAATGCAAGAAACTAAAAGGTTCAGTGGGTCATGGGGAGAAGATGCAACAGCCACTCTGGGTGACCCAGGAGCTATTGCTGAAACATCAGAAAAACACACTCGTCAGTCTCACATGGACATGTCAGAGAGGGTCGAGTCAGGAGAGGTTACAACCTCGGAACAAGGTGAGGATGGCATAGTAAGGATTAAAAAGGATGACTTCAAGTTGGAAGAGGGGAAAGAAGTTTTTGGTGAGAAGGAAGAAGTAGTAACGGCAGAGACTGTTGCATTGGGTGATGAATTACTTCATACGCAGAAGGTTATCGCACAGACTTCAGAAGTTTCTGGAAAAGAAACCCAAGAACTGGACCAAGGTGGAATGGAAGCTGTGGAGATAGGAGATGAAAGACTTGAGTTCCATAGGCGGGAAAAGTTTAAGGAAGAAGAAACATATCATGAAATGTTGGAAGAGGGCAAAGGTATTGACACAGTCGAGATTGTATCACCACCCGGTGCTGCTGGAAATGAAAGGGAAATCGTTGAGACAAGGGAACTTTTCTCCGAGAGCAAGAAAACTACACAGGCTGACCAACGGATGGACTCCAAAGAAGTAGAAATGGAGGTTAAAAGAGTTGGCGGGGAAGAAACCTGTAAGGAACGGGTACGAGGAGCTCATGACGAATCTCATTTCGCTGACCAGACCAGGGGACAGTTCAGTGAATCATATGATCTCACACATAAGGTATCTGAGGCAATTGTAGCAATGGAGCAAGAAGAGCAGCAAGAAAGTCTAGGAGAATCTGCTATGAGTCCCATGGAAGAGGCAGCTGATATCCAAGACTTGCTGGCAGGTGAGCTAGTTAGTCCAGAGGATCTTGGTGATTCTTCAAGTGTTGACAGCTTTGCCACCGTTGTAGCACTGCAACAGGAGGAAGAGGATCGCCTGGCAGAGATAGCATCTATGACTTCTTCCTTCACCTCTGATATGCATAGTTCATATGGCGAAGAATCTTTAGAGCCAGTGGAGCCAGCTATAGTGATTGATGTGCGTGATCAGGAACTCCAGGAAATTGAAATAGATGAGGCATCATCAAGCAGCGAAAAATTTGATTTTGCTGAAAAGGAGGAACTCGACTCGAGCCTTGTTGAGCCGAAGGAAGACAGTAGTCCAGAGTCCCCATTGGAAGAGCATTATGATATTGTGGAGCATACAGAGATGGATGCGATGCCCTTGGCAACGATCAGGGAAGAGGATGAAAGCCGAGACAAAACCAGTAGCTCTTCCAGCAGCCGTCGGGATATTCCTTCATCTGATTCCTCTGAAAAGATAGTCAGCTCACCAGATCTGGTGCTCGAATCTCCTGGAATTGCAACTGGCAAATTCTTCAACAAGAGCAGTGAGAGAGATGATGTGTCTGTGTCATCTTCACTGCTCGAGTTTGAGCACCTGGAGTCTCAGCTTGGCCAGCGTGACAGTATCGATTCCAATACAGCTGTTGCTGAGCCAGTCAGAGCGAGTTCCATGCATGGCAGGAGTGAGGAGAAAGATGATGTTTCAATTTCATCGTCTTTGGCAGAGTTTGAGGCTCTGGAGGGCGAAATGGTTGGGACAAGTCCTGAAAGCAAGAGTGGGGCTGCCAGTTCAATGTCATCCCTTACTGAGTTTGAAGTCCTGGAGAGAGAAATGCAGGCAGACTCGGATAGCGGTAGAGACCGATATCTGGGATCACCTGAAGATGGAAGTTTTAAATCATCCAACTCATCATTAAATGAGTTTGAACGCCTGGAACAGCAAGTGAAGCTAGATGAAGAACTGGAGGCAGAGGCTCAGAAGGTGGTGTCTATGTTGGAGCTTGGGGCACTGCCTGTGATGCCTGCTGAGCACCTGTCAGAGACCGATTCCCATTCAGACAGTCATGGCTCAAGCAGAGACCTAGCGGCCATCTCAGCGTCACAGGAACAGCTAGTGGAACTGTCATCCGGCTCTGCAGAGGAAGCTGGACCAAGCAAGGATATGGAATGTAAAGAAGAAGACATGGATAAAGACTCCCTCGGAGATGAGGAGTATCCCAGATACCAAGAAATAGTTCAAATCATCCGAGAGGCATCTGAGCAGGTGGAATCTTTCCAGCTGAAGGGTCAGAGTCAGGACGTCCATTCACAGACAGTACCCCAAGAGGGAGAGTCTTCGGGCCACGAAGGGGATGTGGATTCAGCAGATGGTATGGATGACCAGGATGACAGTGATCATGATGACACCGCCATTGCTGTGGCCCCCCCTGTTGCTCTACTAGGACAGACCCTCACTGAAGACCAAATCGCTAAGGATATCGATGCTGACTCACTGCAGGATGAGGAATCCCTCAGCAGATCAGGAGCTGTGGATTCTGACTCGCTTCACGACCAGGACTCTGTTATGATGATCTCGGCTGAGTCATTTGAATATGACCACAGTGCCCCAGACCCATGTGCTGAAGCCATTGACCCAGTAGATCAGATGCAGCATTCAGCAGATTCTCTGGCACTGGTAGAGGACCTCCTTCAGCACTCAGGTGACTCAGCTGGGCTGGAGGCAATAATGCAAGTATCCGCTGACTCTCTGGGAGCTCTGGCTGAAGAGCAAATGGAAAGATCCACCGACTCACTGGAACCCAAAGAAGGCATTATGGGCAGGTCGGCTGATTCATTGGAAATGGAGCAGCCCCAAGTATTACCAGATGCTGCCTGTAAGGAAACGTTCGACAGGGATTCGTTGCATGAGGAGGAAGAGGATGTCTTGGATCTCACACCAAGGCAAAAGAAACCACCAACAAGCCTAATGGAAATGTCAGTGGAGTCGGGTGCCTGGAGCCAGTCGAGTTCCATCCTGTCCTCAGAAACTTTGCGCACCTCATCGGAGAGTGGCCGCGACATAATGCGCATGTCTGCAGATGACATGCTGGATTTGGAACAAGGAGTCTCTGCCGAAGATAAAAATACAAAGGCTGTCAGAGAGCTTGGTTTGGTGGAAGAGCACCAAGAACAGGGACCTGAAGTTAGGCAAACCATTGTGCAGACTTCGCTTACCCAGACAATATATGATGCAGAGGGGAATGTGACTAAGCAAGGGCAGATAGATGAGCAGGGGAATCTTAGTCTAACAGATCAATCACAGACTAGTCCAGGGTACAGCTGGGAAAAGCGGGTTACCACATATGAACCTGAGTTGGGGAAAGTGACCTACTCGTATGAATCTAGCAATGAAGGGGCACGGGAGACTGTCACACAGTTTAACGTAGAACCAAAAACAGAAAGGTCTGACATGCATGAGAACATTACCTCCCCCACCCCCTCCACCGGTTCCACCCACTCTGACACTTGTTACTGCGGACCTGAATACACCTCTGCAGCAGCTGGCCCTGTACAGGAGGAATTCGCCACCACCACCACCGTCACTACCACCACAAAAACCACTAGAGGTAGTGTTACTAACAAACTTACTGTTGGTCACTCGATGTCTCGTGACTCTGCCCAGTGTCCCAGCATGCATGGTTGTCTTCCGAACACCGCACACTATTTTGGTTACCGGTATCGGTATAGACCCTTGATGTTGTTGCATGCAGTTTTTCTGGCCAATCTTCAGTTGTGACTTGTAATTTTCCCTTGTGACTACCTACGCTGTATTTTCATCAAGCTTTGTTCCTTTACAGATTATTTTACAAATTCTCTGCTGGGATCTTTGGGGGAGGGGGGGGGGGAGGGGCATATGACATTTCTACCGATCTTTTTTTTTTTTGTTGATGTTGTCATCTGTTTATTTCAGAAGACTTTAGTTTTATCCTCATCATTGCTACAAGTTGCTTGAATTTCTTTTATTATGTTCATATATCTTTCCTGGCATATAAACTCAGTTTGAAGGCATGAATCTACGGAACAAATAAATAAATAGGAAATTGATGCAGAAGACATGGCCCTTCTCAAGCTTGGTCAAAAACCATTAGCAGTGACAATTATCAAATTGGTTCCCATTATGTGTTCTTGACATGGTGTTTACAGCCTTGGTGCTGGTGTTTATAGCCAGGTGATTATAGATCCCACTATATATGTCATAATTAATTCAAACTATACTTGGCCTGCCATGCTAGCTAGGCCTGTCAATGTAACTGTCGACAATCTCTTGTGTATGAATGGCACTGCTAACAGCGGACTGCCTTCATCTCTTGCAGCATAATCGTGTATTGGATCATCATGTCTGTTATCTTCAGTGTGTTGAATCATGTGTCTTGATACCTGTATATATGTATACCTGTTTTAAATGTCTCCAATTTAACAGGACCTGCGTCTTGGTGGTGCCAAGGTCTTAATGCCAATGTTAAAACTTGCACCTTACAGAATATTTCGCTTAGATGCTGCATCGTGCTAATGTAACATTCCACCGGTCCTAGCTGAACCTCCGCATAGAATGCATATTGTTTGGCTCCCTGATTGATCGCTGCTCAAGCAATCACAGTAAAGAATCCAAGTTAATTGCTTAACACAGAAAACCTAACAATTTCATTTTGCTAACGAAACATCTCATTTTGCTTGCCCTTGCATCAGAATTCACATTTA
>JAAUYG010145927.1_pt1 | contig 19052 bp, 20 predicted proteins | sample 7278091 | NCBI WGS metagenome assembly JAAUYG01 (sample SAMN14350201, study PRJNA611818) | marine sediment metagenome | isolation source: surface marine sediment (0.6m) | place: French Polynesia: Moorea | collected 2018-08
CCAACCCTGGGTCTGGATTCAAACAGGGGGGGGGGAAATATTATACACTATATACTGAGGCTGGAAAATGGTAAGATTCAATTACTTCCCCCCCTGTTGTTTGAATCTGGATTTACACATACATACAGACATACACTATGGTGATTGCACTAAGCGCTTCGCATTGAGCAAGCTCATGCCGCGCGCTTAAAAAGAACCAATCCTGAAGGAAATGTGTTCGCTTCAGAGAATCATTTTTTTCTCGGTCGGCGTAATGCCACTTGTCTTTACATTTATGGCTTGTGACCAACATCCCCCTTCCTTTCCCACCCCCCTTTTTATCAAATTGACGTCGAAAAGTACAAAACTGAAAACTCCCAACTGTTCAACAAGAGATAGCATGCCAAGGTAGGATGTTAACAGTTTGTGACCAAAAAGCGCTAACTAAACCAAATCTACATTCGTAAATGTGATATGTCTTCAATATTTAAGGCTCGAGTCAGATATTCAGCAGCTTCAAGTACAAACACCTCAAGGATCCACAAAAAGGAAATACAACAACTGCAATGCTGCCTTCAATAATGATTGTTTCCCACGTTCGTCAGTCACTTTTGTTCACTTTCACTCTTGTTCTTTGCGGCTGGAATGTCGTTCAGTAAACCCCAGGTTTGTAGCTACCTGTGTGGGTGACCGTACGCTGATTGTTTTGTGACTGAAATAAGGAAACCACTTGTTAGGCTCCACAAAGGACGAGAAAGCAGATTTGCACGCAAACTTGCCTGCAATTACTTTGATGTTGCTTGCCAGCTGTGTGAACACTTTCTGCAAGGTGTCCACTCCCGTATGAACGGGCTCAAAGTGACAAGTACACAGGTTTCAACATTTTGAATTTCTTTCGTCACTTTGATGACGTGTTAACCATCACGACAAAGGTCTTATGGAAGGACAGGCAGGACTCCGAAAAATATTACCCAAGAAATTCACTGTGAATGTGACTGATCTTCAAAAAGAGAAGGCCACTGACTTATGCCACGATCATCCAATCAACAGATCCAATGGCGACAACAGCTGATCACTTTCAATCTCACAAGATGTCTTCGCCATTTAAAATGTCACACTAGAACACTCAAAACTGCCCATTGTGGACATTCACACAGAACGTCTGGTGAGCTGAAGGGAAGAGCTTACCTCTGTCAAGCCGCGCTTGGACGTTTTCTAGTTTTTGGATGTAATCATTGAGAGACTCCTCCCCGTCGGGTGTGTAGTCGCTGTCCTCCCCGGAAGACGCGTGAGGTGCAGCCGAAGCGAAACCTCCCTCCGCCGACCTACAGTAAAATAGAATCTTTTAGGGGACAAATTTTCATTCAACAATCGCCAGCAGCCAACTGCAGATCTTTTCATTTCAACTTCACCAACGAACACTCTGTGTCAAGCGGTCAAACAAACAAGTAATGGGCAAGTAAGTAATGTCGATGGAAATTGTTCAGCGCAGTTGGTGTGCAAAGGGAGAAGCCCCGTACCTTCTCAACACGGATTCTTTGGTGGGTGGAGTGCTGAACGTGGGTCTGTACGGTGCGCCCGTCTGCTGCAGGTCGTGAGATCGTGAGTGTCGAGGCGGAGTGCGCGGGGCCGCCGCGTCGGGGTAGGACGGAGTGAGAGGCCGCGGAGACGTGAGGCCGTTGGACGGTGGAATGTAACTAGCACCATGCTGGGAGTGTGTGTTGCTGGTGTACACGGATGAACCGGCTCTTGTTGCACATTTCCACTTCCGCACCAGAATTTTCATTCTGAAACCACAACAAAGCAAGCTTATGTAGAGTCTACAGTTTGCTGACAGAGAATATGCAGTCCTGGACTTCTTGTTGTATCCCATGCCAGTGACGTGTACGTGAAAAAGGGCGTTGCACTGGAGTCGAGGCCGCGCTGTATCACTGATTAACACATAAGTGTCTTTAGCATGTCACGTGATCAATGTATTGGTGCATTTGATTGACATGTAGGAGGGTGGGGGGGGGTGGTCCTATCCACAACAATGACTGCCACAAGAACGATGGCAGTGTGACTCAGATAGGTCGCTCAAATGCAGACGACAACACTGAACAACGCGTACAAATCTGTGTCTGATGTTCTTAGTTTCTGACCTGAACATTGCAATGACAGTTCTGGCAGCGCTTCTGAACCGCAGCAGAGGCGACTTGTGGCTGTGAGCCGGAGATTGCCCATCAGGAAATCCACCCATCCTGGCCAAGGCTCGCAACGTGTCCTCCTCTGTGTCTTGGAAGCCATTGAGAAGAGCGAGGATGTACTTCTTTTGGTAGACGAGGGATTTTCTGTAGCTCTCCGACCTGAGGTAACGCCCATACAAGCGCTTCATCTGCAAGAAAAGAAAATCCAACATGCGCAAACTTCTGTGATCAAGGGCAAACATGAAAACAATTTTCAGAGATCTCACTAGAAAGAAACATGACACGCAAAAAAAGGGTCAGATTGGGTGTTTCTGCAACTCTTTTTCTCGGAAATCCAGAAGTTTTGTTGACAATGTTTTCTGGTACCTTTTCTCTGTCAGAGGAAGACGACGTTGAGTCCGGAGCCGGAGTGAAGCGCTCTCGCTCACGGTCCAGTTCTATCTGCAGTCTGCGCGCGTGAGACTGAAGCCGCACGATTTCTTTGTCCGCCTGATGCAGCTGCGCGGAGATCGCGGCTTGGTTCCTCGTCTCGGACAAAGGATGACCAGCGACCAGAGCACCCTACAGTAGAAACAGAAACAGACTAACTCTCGTGTCCAAAGTCAAACTTGAAGGACCCAAGAACAATTCACATGCATCAGTTTGCAAACACGATGCAGCAGTTTATTTTTGTTTGTTTAGGGAGGGGGTTGTTTGTTTTTTGTTTTGTTTTGTTTTTTTTTGTTGTTTTTTGGGCAAAATTTACAAAGTGAATGTTTCTCGTGAGACACATGCAGCTTAGGAAGTCTACACCACAGTGATACAGGCGCGCATGCTAAGAGAGGGTGTAACCTGGGTAAGAGACGACTGGTGCTGTTGCTGCTGTCGGTATTGCCATACTTGCTCTTCCAATTTTCCCAACGTGGCTCGGAGTTCTCGCTTTTCATCTGTCAAGCGACTTACGAAACTGGTTAGTTCAGAGTTGTGCTTCAGAATCTTTTCATTCAAAGCTGGCACAGACTTGCCGACATTCTCCTGTACAAAGGAAGACAAGCTGTGCGGTAGTTGGGCACAAGCAATACAAAAGACAAGAAACAAACAAAACACAGCCACAAAACCAATCCAGATTTACCGCGGTAGAGCAAAGGAACAGAAGTTTTTCTTACTCTCAAATCAAACACAATGGAAAATGGTTTCCATGCAATGCAATGACTTGAAGGTCAATGTACACAGGCAGTGAGCAACAATCTCGCATGAAAACAGAAGGCATTGCCACACGTCAAGGCGAGAGACAACCTTTGATGACAATGGAATATCTTTCCACCCTACCTGACTGAGGAGACCTTGCAAAGCTTCCGTCTCTTGGATCAACTCTAGCAGCGCCGCGGCGATGTTCTGCACTTCACCGTGGTGGTCGTGCGTCGCCCTGCTGTTCCTGTTGATGGCGTCTTGATGCTTCAGTAGCAACAAGTGTAATCTCTGTCGTATCGATTCAACAGGTCCTCCTGGCAAAACGCAGGACAAGTAATTCCAGAAGCCAGAAATTGACGACACATTTGACAGGAAACATTGCACACAATTTTTGGCCTAAATTTGAAACCCTGTTTTGCCTTCATACCGGCAAGTTCGCCATCTCCGGACTGCATACTGCTTCTAGAGGAGGTCCTGGTTTGTGGAGGAGACAAGGCGTTCTTCAGGCGCTCAATGTCCCTTTGTTCTCGAGCTTCTATCTCGCTGCGTCGTGTCTCCGCAAGCTGCAGTTCCAGTTCAGCCAACTGTTGCTGTAACCGTCGCACCTCCGTCTCCGCAGCCAGCTGCGCGCACAACACAAATGTTTAATATTTTGAAGATATCGCACAAAGTTCCAAGGAGTTCCCAATAAATTTTCCGAGATTTCACGGACCAATTGTTGTCACACAGAAATTCAAACAAGTTGAAGGCCAGTTTTGCACACGGCGCCAGGTACGAAAATGAGTTCAAAATTCAAACTTACATTTCTCTGTTTTTCGTCGTGCACCGCACTCTCTGTTTGCCTCTGATGCCGCCTGGAAAGCTGTTTCTCCGCGTCTCGCTGACTTTCCACGAGCGCGAGTCGCTCTTGTACTGAGCTGAGACTGGCCTGCAATCTGTCTCTGTCACCTGATAACGTGGCCATTTTCTCTGACTCAAAGCGCAGCTGCCTCTCCAACTCCTGCTTTTGAACCTGCGCGATTTTACAATCATAAGAATCATTTTTGCACAAGCAGGACTGGACCAAATTGTGCCAACCTCCCCCCCCAATACTTTTTGATCATTGATTTCCAGCAAATTTAAGCAAATTCTGTTTCTGCAGGAACTGACCAGAAACATTTCGTAGTTGTTCTTCAGTTGCCTGGCCTTGGTTCTCTCTTCTTCCACTTGTTCACAGACACCGTCCCTCTCCGCCTCAGTCTGCGCGATTCTGTGCATCAGACCTTGTCTTTCCCGCTTCAAACTGTTGTTCAGCTCAGTCATCTTGCTCCTTTCCAATTCCAGTATTTTCTGTGGGAAAATTGTACCTTTGCTTGTGAACCGAAACTGGTGGGTTTTTTTTCCTTCTGCGCCTCGTTGAAATCGCACGGAGAAGTGTCTTGCACAGATCTCGTGAAAGAGCAAAATTTTCCTCGAGCTCTTACTTGCATGTCTGCAATGGCAGCCTTCTCTCTCGCTGAAAATTCACTTTGGCTGTTTCGTTCTTCATCAAGTGTCTCGCGCAGTTGCGCGTTCAACTGTCTTTCTCTTTGCAAAGCCCTGCAAGAAAAGAAAACAAATGTGGCACAATTTGTGAAAACAGGGATTTGACCAAAGAAACTTATCTCCTGCAGAATTTTTAAAATTTCAGCACCCAAATCTAAAGACAAAATGTGGAACTTGCGTGTTGTAGTCGTCTGCCCTGGATTTTTCCACTTCGAGTGACGTGCGCAGTTCCGTGGCTTTGGTTTTCAGTTTGTTCTTGGTCAGTTGGTGCTGCTCCTTCTCGACGTCGAGGTCGCGTCGCAGAGACGACGCCGCGACTCGCTCACGTTCCAGCGCCGACTGCGCCGCCGTGCAGCGCTCACGCTCAATGTCCAACTCGCTCCGCATCGACTGAAACCAAAGGGAAAAGCTGCACTGTTTATGTTGAAGGGAGTGAACGTCTTTTTCCAAACATAGAAAATTTCAAGCAAGCTGAGATGCAACAACACACAGACGACAAAAACACTTCTCTCCAAGCCAAGTTTACCAGTCACACATTGAAAAGTTTTCAAATGATGAGAACAAAAAGAGTAAGCACACCAATAGCATCACGCTGTTGGCAAAGGGATTTTGTTTTGAAAACAGCGCGACAAACGCAGCGATTTTTTTTCTCTGTTTCTCACATTGCACTGATCAGTCCAACTACTGGCATCACATGTCGACAAATGTTCGGTGTCTTGAAATGATTTCAATATTTCTTCTGGCAAATTTATCAGACAAGCGCAATTTTGTTTTGCACAAGATTGATGCACTACAAGACGAGAAAAATAGACAGGACTACACACAGATACGTTGATTGTGCACAACAAATTTCAGCACAGTATGTCCGAAAAAGTACCTGAACTGCACTGAGATGCTGTCCAACGGCAAGTAACTGGAATGTGTGTGACGGTTTTGAGAACACAAGTGGACACAATGGGAACGTTCAGGATGTACGTACAAACGAAAATTTTTACAGAAAACATACTGACAAGCACAAGTCGTTAATCCCTAAAACACTGTGAACATCATGCACTTTTATACAAAACAAAACCAAATGTGCACACAGTGCTTGCAAATTTTGTGCACTCTTGAAGTAAACACTGGTCCAGCCTGAATGCAGTGCGCAAAATTTGCGCCCAATGAAAGAACAGTCAAGGCAATTGTGCCATCCTTTCTTGTTTTCTGGCACAAAAGAAATTGACAGGGGGAAAAGAGGAACTCAACTCTGAAAAAAGTTTTCGGAAGTCTTACTTCGATGATTTGTTGATTTCTCTGTTTCTGCGTCTGATGCCTGGACCTTTCCGCATCCAGCTCATTCTGTAGCTGCCCGGTGCTGACCTGCTCCACAGTCAGTGCCTCGATGAGGTTTGCTGCCTTCTTACGTTCATCCTCCAAGGAGTTGCTGAAACAGAAACAGTGATAACAGTTGCGCCCTTTGCTGTCTGTTCTTGAAAGACTTCTGCAAGACCACCGTTGTTATCACCCAGAAATATCTCCTTGCATTGTAATGACCTGCGCTTCTCGAAGGAGCTCAAAGTAAGTCACATTGATCAGTTCATCCTTTGACACCAGTGTGGCTCTTGTACCTTCTAGTTTACTTTGGATTCACGTGTGAGAAATATCAAGAGCTCAACTTAAGATTGCGTATCCTCAAAAGCAGGATTGAACGAAAAGCTTCACAAAACGTGTTCACTTCGCAAGCAGGAATTAAGCCAGTAAAAAATTGCGTACGCAAGGTTCCTACACCAGCTGAACATTTGTTTGAACACTAAATTTGTTTACGTACAGGACACCGTGCGACAAGGGACATCGCCTGTGACATTCCCCAACCAATTGAACATGTTTCTCCTGGGACGTGAGGTGGGTGCCATTCTTGTGCGTGCTGCCCTCACCCCATCAACTCCCCACAAGTGTCGAGACAAACAGGATCCAGATGCTTCTGAACCCAAGGAGAGGAGATTCGCACTCATAACCCGTACATTCTCACGGGCGTGCGTTCCAAAGAGAGTGATTATCACACAGAGAAATGTGCTGCATAAAATTAAGAAAAAAAATCGTTCGTTCCCCCGTGCCTTCTTTCCATCAACAGGATGTCTGCATCTTTCTCCGGACAGCCAATACTCAGTGAGACAAACGCATGCTTACATCATAGAACAAGTTCCAAATCCAAGAAGTTGGGGGGGGGGGGGAGCTTACATGCTATGTATGCAGTTATGAAGAAGACAGAAGGGCAACTTACATAAGGTCTTGAATTATACACCTTGATTGCAGAAAAGTGAAACGTCCCAAAGTTAATGCCCAATCGCAACCAGCTGTTTTGGGGATTCGCCTCAACGCGCACCACGTACTTGACGGGATTTTAAAGCGTCGAGTGATCTGCTGTTTCTGTAGACAACTTCATTTCTTTTCCAATCATCACAAAAGAAACGTGAATCTGATCTTTGTCTACGTTGGACATTTATCATGCAGATTACTACTTCTATTGTGGTAGCTTTCACATGGGTTTGTTGCTATGGTCGGTCTATTTACAACAGGGTTGACAAGTAATTGCACTGAAACACTTACGATGTGGACACGAGTCGGTTCTGCTCTCTCTCCAGGCTGTCCTGTAGCTTGGAGAGTTGATTGTGCGCGCTGGTGACCTCGCTCTGCAGGTCGGAGTTGGTCGCGTGTTCACGACTGAGCTGTGATGCGAGCTCCGTGGACCTCGCCTTCTCCACCTCCAGACTCGACGCCAAGTCCTCGTATATCACCTTCTCCTGCTGCAGCTTGTAGTTGGCCAACTCAACTGCCAATAAGATAAGACGCAGGTCAAATGCTAATCTGAATCTGATCAGTGTAAAGCTGTGCCCCAACACCACCTTTTTCCTGAACAAAGACATGAATCAAGCACTTTTGCGTCGCGCAAACAACCGCGCAAATTTGTTTTCATTCAAACTGAAGACCTCTTTTCTCCTAACTCAAAAGGTGCCACTCACGCTGTCTCCTGAGATTCCGTTCCCTCTTGCTGAACTGTTCCTGCAGCAGGTTCAGCTCGTCAGCCAACTTGGAATGATCGTCCCGCTTCTGCAGTCGCGACAAGCTCAGCGTGGACCTGAGATCACGTATCTCCGTCAGCAGCGACTGTCTGTCGGCGCTCATCATCTGCTGCAGGGCGTCCCTCTGTTGTTGCTCCTGCAAAAAAGTACCAGAGTTGGCAGGTTTTTCGTCTTACAAATTTCGGTGTTATTATCGTTTTGTTGATGGTTCCATACACCTTCATTCGCACTCTCAAGAGAATCATCAAGCATGAGCCTAGGTTTTTGGGAAATTATTGTTGTTTGAACCCTTTGTGCGGACTCGGCAAACTAACAGTTAAAAGGGGCTGCCGATGGCTTGGACATTTCTTCTTGTCTGCTGTTTCTGCTTGAACAAAAGGATGAATCATCGTGTCGCAGACGCACCAGTTCGGCAACCTTGTGCTCCACTGCAGCGATTACACCGGAGTGAGTGTCGCCCTGTCCGTGCGCCAAGGCGTGTGCGCGGAGTTCCGACAGCAAGCTCTCCCGTTCCTTGGTGAACACGTAACTGACGGCGCGCAACAGATCCGAGCGCCAGTCCCTTCCACTTGTCTCGTCGATTGACTGCAGAGAAAAAAGACAGGTTCACACGTGTGTAGATGACTCCCAATAGGTGCAGACAGATAAATTTGAAACCTGACAATCTGCCTTGGTTCTGAACAGTACGAGCAAGTGACATCAGGAAATACACAGCACAGAAAAACATCAAGACATGAATTAACGGTAGAGGAGCACTACATTTCCTTTCACAACATTTTCATTTGTGTTTTGTTCACTGTTGGTTTCAAAACTGCATTCGCGCAAACTGAGGGAGAAGATGCAGCTTGGGTGTAAATGTCCATGTGGAAAAAAGGAGACAAATCAGGACAGAAGAACAATGTCGAATGTTGTTGACGTTCCACTTCAAGTCACAGAACAACTAACAGTGGTAAGTAACTTATGCTGTACAACTGTGAACCAAATCGTGCTTGTTTTTGAAAGAAAACGTAAAATTAAGAAAGCTGAGTGGCTTTTGTTTGTCTTTCATTCAAAGAAACAGCATATCATCACTCCTGTCACTCGTGAGTGGAAGCTCGGGAAGAAGCAGAGAGATAGATTTCCAGTGTCACAAACATTTGACAGACACCAGTCTTACCAGCGGAAAGACACCGGTCGCCCAGATGTGTGGATTGCTCATAAAATCCGAGTAAATATCCACAAGCTGAGCAGAGCCAAAAGCAATCCAGAAAGACATAAGACAATGTCAGAAGTGTGACAGGCATGCACAATTCAAAACCTGCAGGTTTTTCATCATGTGTCATCTGCATTTTCCTAATGCGCGATTCTTTCTCATCTCAATTGCAACTGTCAGCCAATGCAATTTAGCAGTTGACCACCATCACAGGAATGTGTCCAACTCACCTTGTTCATGTCCCCAGCTCTCTGTGTTTCCGCTAGAAGATCCTTGAGTAACTGTATGGCGGCGAGGTAGCCTCTGCGCTCCTCCTGCCAGGCCTGCAGGATCCTGTGATCCGAGTCGCCTGTTGCTCCTGCGGAACCGGGTCTCGACACACGCTCAGACAAACCGAGCACCCTGACGCCTTCCTTGTGCACGCGGTCCACCAATGACTGTCAATGGCAAAGTTAACAAACATGTGACATGTTGTGCAGCGAAATAGTTTCCTTCATGCAAACCCCTTGTGGGTCATCGAGACGGAATGAGAAAAACATGCAGACAAGTGAGTGCTTTCGGTCAGATGAAACCAAACTTTCACCAACAAACCGAGGGAAGAAATTCTACGCCCTTCCAACTACACTTTTCCCAATAAAGGATCGACCCAGACCAAGACCTCGCCTTCACCTGCCACGTTCATGATCTAGTTCAGTTCCAGGGACTGCAAACAAGAAAAGAACGAACCTGTAAACCACTGCTGCCGGCCTGAGCTGCTCGCTTGTCACTTGGCGTCAACCTGTCGAAGAGACGACGGTCCATCTCGTCATCCACTTCGTGCCGGTATTTCACTCGGGTCACCAGGTCTATGATGGAATCGTCTTCATTCAGGGGATCCAGACCACGACGCAGATCCTCCAGCTGCACCTGATGCTCATTTTGCATCCTCCTCATTTCCATGCTGTGCTGCTCTCTCAGCTGAAAACGAGTCAAATGACATGTCTGACCAGTGTTCGTTTTCACAAGCATTCTAACATCTGAGGCCGAATCCCTTGAAGTTTTGCAAGTGCTTGCAAATTTGAGAAGACAAGGGGTCCGAACTCGTCACAAATAAACCCTTCGCAAGTTTGTGCATTCGAAAATCCCTGCGCAATTTGAAGAAATTGGCCCCCGAACCGAGAAAAGGGATTTGGCTCTTTACCTGATGAATTAGATTTTCCCTTCGCAGTAATTCTTCCTTCAACACATCAAGCTCTGAGTGCAGCACATCTGAATCTGAAATGTGAAGTTTTTTTGTGTACAACAGTGTCAACTAGGAAGAAGCGTCAATGCACAACTCTGAGCAAACCCAAATTCCACACAGCAAAACGCTTTGTAAGCTTTTTGCTTGTTACAAACCACTTTCCCGCAGAGAACAATCATTGAAATTGTGCTCTGGAAACTTTCAGTTTTGCTCCAAATGACCACCTTGTTATTTCCCAATAAATTTCGACTGCAAACCTCGTGATGGTCGCGTTGGTGAAGCTGCGGAGGTCAGCGTAGCGTTTTGCACCGTGAGAGCTTCGTGCACGGGTTCCTGCCTCTGTTGCTCCAGCTCAGCGATGGCCCTGTTGAATTCCGTGATGCGCGACTTGAAATTGCTCTGAGATTTGCTGAGTTCTTCCTGTAGCTTTTCTATTCTCTCTTCTTTTTCCTGAAAACAAAAATCGAGTGTCAGTATTGAGTGTCAGGAGTCAGCAATTGACGAGAGAGCTAGCAAACGCACGTGCGTCTTTTGGACAGGAAGCAAAGCCCATTGTGGACGTGGTGGAAGAAGTCCCTGACAAAAGTGTGTGCCAGCTTTCTGCGAAAACGACGGTGTTCGATTGGAGCGGAGGTCAGAAATTCCTGCAGGTGCCGGTAAATCTATGGCAACAGCAGCGACGTCAACGTGATTCAGCAAGTCCCTCCCTCTCACCTGAAGACGTTGCACCAGAAGTGCATGCTGCAATTCATCTGGTTCTTGACCGACTTGCAACTGTTGTCTCAATTTTCTAATTTCCTCATCTTTGTGTGCCAGAGCTTCTTTGATCTCATCAGCTTCTTGCATCAACTGCTCCTGTGAATAGAATAACCAGTTTTTAACAAGAGGTGGGAAAACGAATGTAAATTTGCATCCGTAAACGTATGGTTCAGAAGTTATCCCCTCAAATACCTGTTTGTTGATGAGCTGTTCGTTCAGTGAGTAGTTTTCCTCCTCTTTTTCTTCAATGAGCGAGTCCTTTTCTTCAATTTGTTTGCGTAACGAAGCCAATTGATCTTCATACTGCTTCTGGACAAAAGAGAGCACAGTTTTAGAAAAAAAAAAGAAGAAGAAAACTCACTTGATCTGGTTCCTTGTGTACCCAGAATGAATACGTCTGATGTTCACCTGTATTTCAGAAGAGATGCCTTCGGCTTGTGGTCTCATTTCTTCCAGCTCTCGTTGCAGATGGTCGACTTGCTTTTGCTTGGATTCCAACAGTTCGTGCACTGTGTCGTGGGCTAATTTGATTTCATCGCGATTCTGCTTCAGATTCAGAATCTCTTCTTGCAGAGCATCCACCTAAAACAAGTCAAGAATGGGTTTCACACCGTATCAAAGAAAACAAGAGCGTACGCACCGCATATCATGCCGGGGAGCAACAGTAATTTCTCGGAACAAACAAACCTGTTGTTCTTTCTCTGCAACAAGACCCTGCAGTCTGTTCACTTCACCCTGTTGCTGCAGTCCTCGCTCTTCAAGCTGCAACGAAAAACTCCCAAAATGAAGTTTCTTATTTCACATTGATCAGGGAGCAAGCCTTGTATGTTCGTCACTGACCTTGTTCATGTTCTCTTCATGCTCTTGCACGAGTTTATTTATGACATCGAACTGTTCTTTGTGCTCTGCTCTTATCGTCCTGAGTTCGTTTGACTTGTCATTCAGTTTCTGTCTCAAGTCTTCAACGACTTCCGACTGAAAGAACAAGTCACACATTCACGAACACCTTCAAATTAATGTTGTGTCTTTTTCAACCATTTGACAGCTCCATGTGTTCAATTTTGTCAACCAGACGTACCTTATCACTGTTCTTCAGAGTATCCATCAGGTTTTGGAGTTCAGCAACCTCTGCCGACTTCTCTGCCAGCTCGGAAGTTCTCTTGGCCAATTCCTGAGTCTGTTCATCAAATTTTAAAAGGTTGCGTCAGACTAAAATTCTATAAATTGAAATCCTGTAACAAAAGAAATTGTAAGTTTTCTGCACACTAACCAGCTGCTGAACTTTTTGCTTGGCCTCCTGTGACGAACTGTACTCGGCAGCTTCTTGTTGTAGTTGTTGCACTTGCGCTGTCAACTCGTCCAGCTCTTCATTCTTCTCATCAATCAGGGTCTGAGCGAGCACAGGCATCGGTGTGGAATCCACCTGATCGCGCAGAATCTGAACTTCATTCTGCAAGCACAATTGATAATGTTGTCACCAATGAGGAAACAAACATAACTGCCTTATTTCTGGAGGGCTCAGAACATTTTTCCAAATGATTTTTTTTTTCAAGTGTTTTTTTCTTTTCTTGGGAGTGACGAAGGCATCACTGTACTTGTACTCTACTGTACAGGGTTCCCACACAAGAGCTGCTGACCCCCTTCCCTGCTTTTTTCCAAGTTTTTTCCAGGGCATAAGAGCAATTTTCCAGGATAATTCTTAATGGTTGTTGCTGCATGATACTTTCACACCTGTTCTGATTGAAGTGCACCACCCCAGAATGAAACTCCTCCCTTCTGAACAGACCAAAATATTCAAAATTTCCTTTTTCATCAAATCTTGAACCAGAGGAAAAAAGAAAAGATCTGTTCGGCTTCCCGGGGATTTCGGTCAAAAATTGCACTCATAACAGAGATGGATAAGCGAAAACAGCTTCTTCACTTCCCCCTCCCCTTCAAACGATCCTACAAGTGGACTTTTTTCCCAATTCGACCATCTCCAGTTCCTTCTAGAGCTGGACTTTTTTGGTAAAAAAAAGTTTCAGCACTTGCTTCACCACACGCATGATCCTGCAAACAAGATCACCAAGAAATGAGTAAAAGCTGATAAGAAATCAATGCAAAGATCCCACACAATAACACAAACAATCACTTTATTGATTTCATCTGGGAACCCAATTATTTCTTTGGATGAAAAGGTAACGGCATATTTTTCTTTCTTAGTTTCAGTGCACATAACGATTTTGACACAGCGGCAGATTTGCTCAAACTTGCTTCCCACGTTGAGCCGAAATGACTTTGAATTGTTCTAATTTCTCACTTGTCAGAGCTTGCTTTCACCCACAGGTAATGCGACAATGAGGATCCGATCATCTGTCAGACTTTTGCAAGCGAAAAACTGTTCCCCTTTCTTTCCAGCGAAAACTGGCAGCTCGGTTCGGTCTACAGGCTTGAAAATTTGAGAAAGACAATTTGTTTTTGCAAATCAAAAGAGTCCTCACAAAACAGCTCAGTTTGGCAACAAGCAACAATACTTCCTACCTTCTTTGAAGCTGGTGACGGTTTCTTCGAGAGCTTTGGAATTCTGCTGTGCATTTTCAGAATCATTTTTCAAACCATTCAATGTTTCAGATGCAGTCAAAATATCCTGATCCGCACACATGCATTGTGCTGAACGACAATCTGCTCAGAACAAATTTCCTTGAAAGCAATCTTCACTGCCTGTTTTCTTCCCATCTTCTAATCGTAACCCAGTTTGTGATATCATTCAAAAGTAAAGCGCCTGATATTCTGACTGTATTCCGCATCTTTGAACCATTCTCAAACATCTGTTGCCCTGCACTATGACCTACGGAAAATATACATGCAGCTTCGACTGCTTCGACTGGCAAAACCTCGCGCACCAAAGAAACAACACCTCTGGCAGTACGCCAGATGCTACAGCCTGTGTGCGATCAAGAGGCGCTGACAGGATCCAAAATCTATCATCAATCATCATCTGTGTCAACTGATTCCTTCAATAAAGAAAATGGACATTAAACACCTGAGATAACGGTGAATGTGCACATCAATCTTATCTTTTTCAAAGTTTCACAAAACATCACCAATGCCTTTTTTTTTCTCTTGTTGAAGCTGTGCATCCAAGTGTCAAAACAGCTCCGTTTAGAGAATTTACCGTAAGTATTTTGATCGGACCAAAGCAATGTAACCAACTCTTTCATCACGCATCTCTTTTCTTGAGTGCAATCCAGTTTTCACACTTGCATATTTTTGCCAAAAAAAAAAAAAAAAAAATGTGCAGCCTTGCTGCTACGTGATTTTTCAGACCTCTCCTGTGTGAGTTCAACTGCAGAAGTTTTCTGCAAATCTGTTCACACTTCGCTTTTCGGGAGAGTCACGCAGGATTCAATCCTTTCGCCGCACTGGCAAGTATGGTCTGACACTGACAACCTTTGTGCTGCAGCACAAAGAAGAAATGCAGCACGTGTGTTGATCACCACAAATACTGGCAGAGCTACACACAGACAGAAAGGCTACTGTGGAATAGACACAACTCATCGATACGGAGTCAAAGGAAAACGAAGGCACTACTCACCTGCAGCTGCTGTTTTTCGCCTTCCAGTTGCTGGACCAAGTCATTGAGCTGCGCCAAATTGCCGGACTTTTCCCGACTCGCGATCTTAAGTTGCGCCGTGACTTGCTGAAGCTCGTCGTCCTTGTCATCAATCTTTTCCTTGAACAACTCGAGTTGTTCTTCCAGATCATGAATCTTCAAGAAAAAACACGAGAACGATGTACGTTACGTGATTAGTCTTGTTGTGCCGGGCAAGCTGTCGCGACAATCCTTTCCTCAATTTTTGGCACGAAGTTAGACAACAGTCTCAGGTCTTCACCTTTTTTGTCAATTTGTTACAAATCCAGCATGTTTTTGAAAACGAAAACAATGGAACGGTTTCTGTATCAGATACCTCCTTCTCTTTGCTTTCCAAGGCTTCTCTCTCCTCTTGCAGCAGATTTTGGAGTTCTTGGGAGTGCTCTGTCTGGTACTTCTGTTCCGCACTGAGCTTGAGATCTTCAACCTGAGACTTGAGTTGCGAGATATGATTCATTTGATCGTGCACCTTCTTCTGCAGAGCCATCTTGTCCTGTGTTAGCTCCTGTAAAGAATAATCAACCTTTTCTTTCACTGAGTCCACAACAAGTGTCACAAAACTGAGCTGGCCTCAAACACAAAAGCTCTGGCATGCATGCTAAAACACGAATTTCAAACGTGTCTTGGACTGGCAAGCAGCAAGAACTCAGCCACAAACAAACCTTTTCCATTTGGTACAAAACAAATGTTTCGTGACTGAATGCTTCTGTGTTGAGACCTTCACATACAAAATGCTGTGTCCCGCCACTTTACCTCTTCCAGATTCTTCAGGTTCTTCAATTCTTTTTCAAGTTCGTGTATTTTTTCGTCGGCAAGCCGCTGGGCATTTTTGGCAGTCTCTAGTTGGTTTTCAAGATCATGGGCAAGTTTGGCGAGACCTTCATCCGCTTCAAAGGCCTTGGAATCGGACGGAGTTGCTGATCTCGAATCCTGCTCTCGCAGCTGTGTTTCAAGTGAGTCCACTTTCTGTAACAGAACGAAAGTCACAAAACTGATAAAGGAACCAACATGTCAATTGGATTCTCTGAAAACCTTTTCCTGGCAGAAATCTTTCTCTGGATTTCAGAAAATCTCAACATATCAACAGATGGTCAGAAATAAGTCAGAATGTCACCTTCTGAAGAGCTTTCTCGGATTGCGTTTTGCTGTCAAGTTGTGCTTCCAGTTGTTTGACAACATCTGATAATTCGGCTTCTGACATCTGTCTGCTCTCAAGGTCTCGCTCCAGCGAGTCTTTCTTCACCAGCACCTGATTGTGCTGGTCAATGCGATCGCGTAGTTGATCCTCCAAGTCTTGTACCTGCATCAACAAACCCCAGTCGTTCAAACCAAAGACAACAAGACACCACAAGACGAGACATGTTCGAAAGCTGAATCTGTGGTCATGGCTCCCAGAAGACGCAAATTGAAAATAACACGACCAAGAAAGGAAGGCCAGAAAGATCTGTGAAGAACTTTGACACAAGAACACATTGTTAGCATCACTTCACGAAGATTTTTGTTGACGCGTGCGCATCAGAAACCGAAAATAGCAAACTTGGCAAGCTGTGCAAGGTGCCGTCAAAGAAAAACACCCATTTTGCATGCCGGGCACATGTGCGACAGACAAGCAGCGAAACAGAAATGCAAACTGCGACAAAATAGATGAATTTCAATGCGAGAAGTGGTGAAAAAGACGGAAGCAGACAAAGGAACGCACCTCAGATCTGAGCTGTGCCACTAGTTGGCACTGAGAACGGTAATCTTGTCGTACCTGCTCTAGGGTCGAGTTCTGTTCCACTTGAGTGCGCTCCAGCTCCTACACAAACACACAACATGCAACGTACAACCTGACATGCTCAGCACGCCAATGCGGGACAACAGCAAAGCAAAACTACAAATTTCCATTCCCGGGTCACATAACAGCCAAAAAGGTTTTTTTTGAGGTCCGTGTCCTCCACAAATTTCAAAGCCTCATTACTTACCTGGCATTTTTGCTTTCGTGTAATTTTTACGCATCGTACGAAAACATTTTACTCAAATCAACAAGCTCTGTCGAGAGCCATTCACGCTCACTTGATTTTGAACGAAAATCTGCTTCCATATCAGGGATCAATCCAACATGGAATGAGGTGGCACATGAAATGTACAAATGAAACAAATCATACGAATCACACCAAGTGTGATTGGCATTCGAAGGAAACTAAATGCACACCAATCGAACAAAAGTCATAAATGATCTGACGAAAGTGGGGATGAAAAGCAATTGATGCACAACTACGAAAAAAAGACAACTCGTGCAACAACGACCACTGAATAAACAGAAACGACACATACCTCTCGTTGTAGCCGATATTCCTGATTTTCTTTCTTTTCTTTCTCCTTGACAACAGCCTGCAGTTTACCAAGTTCCTGCTGAAACTCTTCCCTCTCTTGCTCTCGCTCCAGCGCTTGTTCCTGTTGTGTGTGTGACAAAGATAACCAAAGATTTTGACGGCTGACATGCATGAAGGAAGCAGCAAATTTCTGTTGGCTATGACACAAACTTGCTCTCTTACTTCCATAAACTGCGTATTCACTTTGACCTTCTTGTCAAGAGCCTCTATTTGATTTTCTAAGTCTTCTATCACCTCCTGAAACAAGATCATCGTGATAACAAAAGACAGCGCTGGAACATTTTCGCGTGTTGTTTCATCATTCCAAGACCGTTCTTCTTCGCGCACCTTTTGCCCTTCCATCTGCCTTTCGAAGTCTTCTCTCTGTTCTTCAAGTTGCGTTTCTAGGCCTCCTACTTTCTTCTCCAGAATCTCTTTGTCTTTCGCAAACAAACGTTCCAATTCTCGTTTTTCTTCCAAAAGCTTCGTGTTTTCTTGCAGAAGACCTGCAACAAAAGCACACCGTTTGCAGTGCCCAGGGAACGACATAGGAATGCAGAAAACATGCAAAGTTCTAGGACAGTATTACCAACACGCATCAATTTTTGCTGCACCTGTATCAAAATTTCTGTAATTTGAATTTTTTCAGAAAACAGATTTGTTCGTGCCGATTTCCCTGGCGGTTGGGGGAAAACATGCATGATTGGTGTTCTGTCCTGCGAAGAATGAAGGACAAAGATGTCAAGAAACATTCTGATGGGTTTTGTACGTCACCTTCCTAAAGACATGCAAAATGATATGAAACCAAGGCAAAGTGTTAATAGTAGCTTTCGCATGCCCTTCATAACATCTGACACAATGGAAACAAGAACATTTTACATTTATAGCTTCTTTTTGAATAAACGAGTAAATTAGTATCTGTAACCAGGTTCCATGAAACCAGTTACCTAATCAAATTTGAAACCAATAGGTAGTTGAAACCAGGCAAGCAAAACACGACTTTCCGTAAACTTTCACTTATTCCACCTAATTTTGAGTGGTTTCGGCCCTTTGCAAATGAATTTATTTTATTCCCTGCCAGCTGCGGCGCGAATGCCAACACTTGAAACTTGAAGACATTTGGCCTTCCCCCCCCCCCCCACCTTCTCACGCCCTTCCGAAAGTGTTAACTGCCCACTGGCTCCAACACTGCTGTGGCGTTTGCATCCAATCCTTACGGAAAATCACGCAAGAATCGCCTGACTTCAAACACTGTACAACGTAAAGGACCAAACGTTTCGTTCTCCAGCGAAATCGACCGGCGACCCAAGAAAAAGAAATTGTGTGAAAAAATACCTACCATCGGGACCTGGTCGAAACAGAAAACAGAAATCTGATTTGTGGAGTTTTTTAGGCCAAACCCAGGCAATTAGAAAATCAGATCCACATAAATTTTGAAAGTCTTGCAAACATTGAAGTGAAGTGACATGTTAGTTGTCGTGAAAGACGAATCTGCTGAAAAGCTGGAATGGAAGCAACCAATAAGAAAGAAATGCGATATCAAGCCACCACTTAGAGATGTCTGAGAGACCAGCATGATCCAGGTGACACAAAAGAATAAAGATCTGCTGTCCCATGCCTTGCTTCTTTGAAAGATTTCTGTGCAAAACTTTCTACACGAAGCCATTGGGAGAGACAATCAGTGTTCACTGCATTCATCCGCAGCAGAACCCGAGCACAAAGATCTGCAAAGAATTTTCAGGTTGTACTACATGGTTTCGAACTGTTGCGATTCACGCGGAGAACCAAGCTGAGCGCCAAAACAACAAATTCCGATCAAGCATGCAGCCCATCTTTCTTGAAGAGCAAGTGCCGAGGATTTAGGAGTGGAAAGACACACGTACACATCCGTATTGCTAAATACTACCTGTTCCGTTCAAAGGTTTTTCTGCACGGCCAATGCCGATTTTGCTGGAATCTAAACGGCACACAAGAAG
>JAAUYG010036474.1_pt1 | contig 19038 bp, 17 predicted proteins | sample 7278091 | NCBI WGS metagenome assembly JAAUYG01 (sample SAMN14350201, study PRJNA611818) | marine sediment metagenome | isolation source: surface marine sediment (0.6m) | place: French Polynesia: Moorea | collected 2018-08
ATTTTAAAATTTTTTTGGCTTTGTTAATTTTTTAATTTTTTTTTTTTTTTAAAATTACCCTAATAAAAAAAAAAAAAAAAAAAAAACATTCCAAAGTTCTAACCTGATGAAGAAAAGTCCGATCGTGAAAACCTTGTTACAGAAAAAAACCTTGTCAGAGAAAAAATCTTGTGAGAGAAAAGACATTGTCAGAGAAAAACCTTGTGAGAGACAAGACTTTTCAAACATTGTCAGAGAAAAGACCATGTGAGAGAAAAAACCTTGTCAGAGAGAAAAAACTTGTGGGCGAAAAAAACCATGTCAGGTACAAAACCTTGTCAGAGAGAAGATCTTATGAGAGAAAAGACGTTCTCGCAGAAAAAAAACTTGTCAGAAAAAAACCTTGTGAGAGAAAAGATCTTGTCAGAGAAGACCCCGTCAGAGAAAAAAACCTTGTGAGAGAAAATACCTTGTCAGAGAAAAAAAAAACTTGTGAAAGAAAAGACCTTGCCAGAGGAAAAACCTTGTCAGAGAAACAAAACTTGTCACAGAAAAAAAACCCTTTAAACCCAAATTTAAGCACATCTACTTTGGTTGGAATTGTTCTAACAGCTTATATTGAAAAGACCTTAATTAGGCTCGAATCCAGTGCAACTTCCCTATACCTTCTAAAAATCCTTACCCAATCTTCTTCCCTTAACTCAATATCAAGGTTATCTTGCCATTTTGCTGCATATTTTCTATTGACGTACGTTTGACATAGTAACTTGTTATAAACATAATTACACGATTTTTTGCATGAAACAATTTGCATTATTTGTTGATCTTCAACCATTTCTAACTTCCTTTTTTGATCTCTGGCTATCTTCACCCAATCCCTTGGAATGTTTCTTTTAAAACTTAAAAAATACATAAAGTTTATTTTTAAACCAGTATTCACTCTATATGTTTAATTTTCATAACCATAAACTTCCCCACTTTAATCTAGAATGTCATTGAAATATAAAACTTTGCCATGATCATCCTTTCCTTCCATGCTTTTAAATTTTCATTGTTTATAAACTAAGTATTCCAAAGCTGGTAACACTGAACAGGTTTATTACAGAATATTAATTTATATTTCAACCATGTTGTTAGAACACTTTTCCAAAAAAGGATTTTCATTATTTTTACATTTCTCCTTCAATGACCTATTATCTAATAGAGGGGGGGGGGGGGGAACTCGAAATACTAGCTGCACCATCTGATGTCTTGAAATAAAAGCATTTTTTGGACTACACAATGTTGCATGATGGCTGTAAAACTATTGTAACTAATGGCGTCCATGACAACATAAAGAATGGAGTATTTAAACTGCCAAGACTGGTTAAATTCGATTTGCATAGAAATTTGACTTAGTTTCTCTCTTAATTTTATGAAAAAGTATTTAAAATGAAGTAAAAATATGACAAACTGTGCATATCATATAAAATACAGACCAAATAAAAGAAGCACACCCCTCAAAGATTGGTTTTAAAACTATGAGTATATATGGTTTCTAAGGGCTTGCCCTGACGTCAGATGACAAACAGCGCCCCTTGCGGAAGTCTACAGAAGCTTATTACGAGTCCCTCGAATTCAAACAGCAATTTTGTCATCAACATAGACAGTGTCACAAAAAAGATTTTGACATGGTCCATTTGAATTTAATAACCTAGAAATCCATCAAATTTCTGCTTACTTTTATTTTAAAATTAATTACCAATTGCAAGTGTTAAAGTGGATTGAAAATATTACAACTAAGCTGATCATGTAAGGTATAGACACATCGTTCAAAATCTGTTTCTAGGAAATTGTCAATTGTAGGTTCATAAATGCTTTATTTGATGACAGAAAACAGGCAACATCACTGAAGGTTATGAAGTGAGTAACATTAAGAATGTTTCAAGAGCATTTTGTGGTCAGCTAGAAAAGTATTATAAACACCATTTAAATTAAAAAGGAGAGCCTTTGCCATCTGTATAGGGTACTTTGTACCGTTTTAGTTTTAAATACATTTGTCATTTCTGAATAATAGTTTAGGTATAGGAACGTTTTAACAATTCTACCAAAACATCAAAATGAGTGACATTTATATATGTAATGTTCTGTGAATATCATGAGAATGTTCTTTAGTTAGTAGATGTAACAGGGAAAATCAGACCATCATGTTCCTAAAATGTTATGGCACAATTCTTTTTTTTTTATTGAAATGTTACAGGAAACGTTCAGAGAACATTATTTTGAATGTTTTTTTTTTTTTTTACATTTTCAAATGTTACACGACGTTTGTGGGGCGGTCAGGAAACGTCATTACATAATAGAAATTCCTTTGAAAACATTCGAGTAATATCTTGGGAACCTTTCTCCAATCATTTAAAATTAGTAATTTGGTAATCTGTATAAAAAGACACAAATTACAGTCCAGCTATCTTTAATTGAATAGATGTACTTTAAAAAAAAAATAAAACGTTACAAACAAGCTTTGTTAAGCCCTAGCCAGATAAGATTCTCTATATATGTTAAAATACTATTATTCAAAATATTCTAAATATAATAAATCGACTTTGTCCACTCTGTGAGTGATCCTGATTTTAAAAGCAATCACCAGTCTGTCATCTAGCTCTCGTCTCCTTATCGACAAAAGAAAAAAGTCCTGTCCCATAAAGGAATCCGTAGTCGTCGTGTTTTGCCGTTTTAAGAACGGATCTTCACGTGACGTCATGGCTGAAGGAATGGCTTGATCAGGAAGATCACATATTCGGGGAAATTTCTTATTTTCCCTGGAGATTTGCGTTGTGTGATAGTTTTCGGTATGTATCTTAACGTTAGAGGCGTTACTTCAACAATTTTGCGTAAATCCTAATCAACAGCTATATGCCTAATACTGAATGACGGGTACAGGGTTTTTATTTACAAGTGGCAGTTTCTGTTCTAATCTTTTCAGGACCACAAGTTGTGGTTACGTTGCATGCATAATCTCTTAATTTTGCAAGACACCATGGTTAATATTTTGTTCACTTCTTGTATGTAAGTAATTATGATGCACTAAAATGATTTTGCATTAGTGTGGTTAGAACTAGATGTATAATCAGTAATATTTAGTGGCTGTATTATACTGCGAAAGCAAGCAACTCTGCAAAAAGAACACTATACCCTGGGCCTTATCTGCTTATCTGCAGATTTTATGTACGTTATTGTAGTACTTGCATGTGCTTTGGGAGCCTTAGTTCATGGCAATATTTGATGATTGTAAAAATTAATGTAATTAGATATATTGTTATCCATGTTATTGTGGTTATTAAATAAAGTTATCAGGTTATGCGTATCTTTATCATGTTTATATATCTATCTTGTAATTTTTAGTAACTATAATTTCTATTGTTTAATTGGTGATACAAACACAATAAGCAGTTTACATTTATTCTGCAGGCACCCTACATTCAAATAACAAACAACACATTGGCGGTACCTGATTACATTCCTCCTCGGATTCTAATTGCACTTGATGTAACCTGACTGTTTTAAGCCACTTTGACTTTGCACTTCTCGATGTCTTGGATCTAAGTCTTAGGAGCTTAGACACATATCTGTTAACAAGGGATGCCTTAAAGTATGAAGAGTTTCTTGTACTTCTGCAGCCATCATGTACTAAAGCGTGGTAATATCTTGTAGTAATCATGGTGGATACTTCTGTGAGATAAAAACCCTTCTCCAGGGCAATTCAATGAGAGTCTTCCACTTGGAATCATGGCCCATTGCCCGGTTTTGATTTCCTGCAGGATGCCATGGATTAAAATATATTTTTGTGAAGGCAGGTGTGGTAGCAGATGTGCTAGTGTTGATATAATTTCTATTTCTTGATAACGTAAGTAACCATCGATATAACGTGTATAACAAGTGCCAGTTTACTTGTGGAAAAGGGTTCACAGAACTTTTATGGAGCCTGGAGCCTTGGTTCAGACCCAGTTTGTCATGATCATGATGATAAACGTTTGATTCTTTTCCTTAGCTGCATGCTGATGTTACAGAAGTAACTGAACCATATCTTGGATTTAAGAAATTTATTCATTTTGACAACCTCGGCTATACACAAGCCACTTAGTGTGAAATCAAAATGTGGAGTGTACATCAAGAGTCATTCAGTCCCCATTGGAGACTTGGTCCATGGGTTGTTGCACAACACAATGAGTAACTGGTGATCAGTTTCTACCATGGATGATCATGATGGTGTTATTATCAAGTTCGTTGACATACCTACCTGATTGCTAGTGTGGCACGTTCTGGTTGAGTGTAGCATTTCTCAGTTCCAGTTACCTTTCCCATTTTTTCTGTGGAGCGGAACAATATAAGCATAAAGGCCGAAACGATCTTGTCAAGCATCTACTCAGTGCTTAGTCTGTTGTTATATCGTCATGGCCAATATGTCATTAGTTTAATTGGTGATGAAAACACATGTTAGGGATGGTACTATATATTTATTTTGCAGACTGTTTTCAACAATGAAACACTGCACTAACTACTATTTTTAAAGACAATGCAATCAACAGCATTTTTTTTTGCATTGAAAATTGAAACATGCAAACAAATGTGGCCTATTCCATAATACATGTTGTATAGGCTTCTGGGTTAAGATTTTGTTATTGTACTATTGTAATATGGAAGCTGGATGTGGAAGAGAACATAACAGTTTACAAAATGAAATTGTATTGAAGCATGCATCCTCAGTATAAAGTTTTGACTTGTAATACATTTACTTTGAGAAATAAAAGACTAGTTGAAATAAAAAAATAATCTTTGCTCCATTTTGTGATCATACTTAATATATTTCTTTCTGGTTTGCAGGTTTTTGTTTTCCTCTTTTATTGGATGCAGGTCAAGGTATTAAATGTTCCAAGAGACCAAAGTGAAGCGACGGCGCACCAACTCCCCCAGCAGCAGCAACATGGCCGACGGAGAGGAAAGCGCAGTTGCCGTTGGTGGTCTCCGCGTCAAGGAAAACCCAGAGCATGGCATGAAAGTCCTGCAAGGATTGAATCAACTGAAGAAGGACAAAGTGCTGTGCGATGTTACACTTATTGCCGAGGGTAAATTCCTAATAAAATTTTTGTTGTCAATATAAGATTGCTGCATATTATGGTAATGGCTTTTGTCTGCACTGGTGCAGGGCACAAGTATAGTATTTGCCCAAACCAATGCATTGTTGCAGTTAAAATTGGCTTCTGTTGAATCAGCCGACAACTGCTTTGTAATGTTAAGTCAGTAGTGAGATCCTTGGTAATGTTATCAAGTATATATATGCTTCTGCCGTCACAAGAAAACATACTGGTTGGAAGTAGTTTCAGGATTTTGACATTTTCTTATTTTTTTTTCCAATTGCTATATACATTGTATCAATATCTAAAGCATTACATGCATAAATTAGCATCTGATATTGCAAAGATGTTTGTAGCAGGATCAGAGGATGTCAAGGCCTGGGCTAATAACTTCATTTCTCCCTAAATGCCCTTGCTCTACGTTTGTCTCATTGTACCATGTGTACTGCTATTTTGCCACCTAAATCTTCTTAGAATGGCTCTTGGTTCTTTTTGCAGGTTGGAGGTTTGAAGTGCACAAAGTGATTTTGGTGTCCTGTTCCGATTACTTTCGCTCCATGTTCACGAGTGGTATGAAAGAGAGCCACCAGAGGGAGATCGAGCTGAAAGGAGTGACAAGCAAAGGCCTGGAAAAGGTGCTGGAAGTTGTGTACACATCTACCACCACATTGGAGGGAGATGATATTTTCGATGTTATAGCCGCAGCCACCCACTTGCAAGTAACTCCTGTGATCGAGTTCTGTGAACGGAACTTCCTCAGTGGCATGACCACAAATAATTTCTACGATTTCATCAACACCGCTAAGCTGTATAGCATGGAGAATGCACTGCGCCAGATCGACCTCTTCATAGCCCAGAACTTGCTACAGATAGCCAAGGAAGGCACGTTGCATTTGTTGACATTTGATCAGATTCAAAGCTGCCTCAAGTGTAACTCTCTCAAGCTGAGGGAGATTGACATTTTTCAGGTCGCATGGGACTGGCTAAAGCAAGACCCAGCACATGAAGCCTATTCTGTTCAACTCATGAGTTGCATTCGCTTTCCTCTGATAAGTCCCTCTGACCTTGTAATGCGGGTGCAAGGGGTTGATGCCATGATGAAGAGAGCAGAACTTCGGGACATGGTTCTCTCAGCTCTCAACTACCACGTGGTGCCATATTCGCAGCCCTTGAAGCGTTATGTTGGAGCTCAGATGCGAAGTTTTGTGGAGAGATTGGTGAGTATCGGTGGGCGCGAAATCCACCCTCACCCTGGACTCCATGATCAAATCTACGTTTTTGATGACCGTGTGACCCCAAACAGCCTTCTGAACAGAAAGGAGATTGCAACTTTGCCCAATGCTCTCAGCCATATGCAGGTGGTCGTGTTTAACAATTTCCTGTATGTTTTGGGAGGCTGCACAACTCAGTGTGCCCACGGTGAGAGTGCCGTCAATTCTGTGTTACGATATGATCCCAAATTTGGTGCCTGGTACCAGGTTTCCCCCATGATGAACAAGAGGGCATACTTCTTCGCTGGAGTGCTGAAAAATAAAGTCTACGCTGTTGGTGGGAAGTTCAAGGAAGGTAGCCTGGCCACTGGTGAGGCCTACGACCCGGAGAGAAACACCTGGGAGCCTATCCAGGCCATGCCTTCAGCTTACCATGCTCATGCCGGCGCAGTATACGGGAACCACATCTTTATATCGGGGGGTTACAGCAACAATCACTTTACTCCCGACCTACAGCGGTACGACCCTCTTACGCACCAGTGGGAAGACATGGCTCCCATGCTAACCCCCCGTGGTTGGCATGTCATGTGTGTAGCCCAAGAGAAACTGCTCGTGTTCGGCGGCTGCAACCTGAATGCCAACCAGCAAGCCTTGCCAGTTCTACAGTCAGAGTGCTACGATCCTTCCACAGACCAATGGACGATTATCGCGCCACTCTCCATATCCCACAAAGAAGCATCCTGCGTCGTGTACCAAGATCACGTCTATGTGTTGGGTGGCTACAATGTCCAGACTAAAACGGGACAGAAAATGGTGTCGAGGTATGACCTGTATTCGGGGACGTGGGAGACACTGGGGGCACTGCCACAGAGCAAGACTGGAGTGGGCTACTGTGTTCTTAAGCTTCCCTCGTATTCCTTGGCTATGTCCTCACCAGACTGATATCGGCAAGTGGGTCGTACTTGTGCTTCAGTCACCTGCATGAGTAGGAAATTGTGTATCTGCTGCCTGGTGTGTGTATGGGTGTGCGTTAACTGGGTTATTATATTGCAAGAGATGTGTGTGTGTTTGAGGCATGTTCAAAAGAATACAATTCCACATAGTTTATTATTGGTGTTGCATTATAAACAGATTTGTGTTAATCATGTTAATAACAGGTGTTTTTCCGGGGTTTCATTGCTTTGGCAAAAAGCCATTTTGGAGACCTTCAAGGTATGTGTGGCATGTGTAATAGGGTTTGATTGGCTCTGTACTTTCCATGTCATGTCTAAAGGAGTAATATACAAAAATAACATGCTTGGTAGACTCCGGGGACCCAAATGCTTCAATGTTACTGAATAGGCTAATGGCTAAATACTTATAACATTTTCTACATCTTAGAGCTTTCTTCTCCATAGTTCAGCCTATCTTGTTCATTTACATTAGTACTGGACTAACTACATGTAGTTAGTATGAATTCAGATTTGGACATTTGTGTGTTGACCACATTAATTTCGATTTACTCCAGAGAACCTAGCCTGTCCCAAGTGGTTGGAAATTTTAAGTGTTGCGTTAGTTTAGCTGCAGCAGATCCCACAAGGTCTTACCATTGGTTATTACGTAACAGTTCCAGAATTATGTGTGTATTATGAATCCATTTTAATAGGTATCGGTACATGTGTAGTCAAATGCAAGCAGAATTCCTGTTTCTTAACATGTGCCTGCCAAAGAGATCCCTTGTGCATGCCATAGGATGTCAAATAGGGTTACTGGGGTACCGAGGCTGCATCGTAACCCCTCCTGTTGATGTTGTAGGAGTTTATTAGTGCCTATTCAGATGTTTAAGCATCCTATGAACCGTTACCTTGACTCTTTGGAGGTTGTATGATTGTGTATTTATATTTGCACACTTGGGGTATACTATATACATGATGTATCGCTGCACCGTTTTTCAGCAAATTCTAAAAATTTTGAAAAACACAAAAATTACCTGTTTGCATAATTTGTATCACACTTTGTGAATTCATGGATTGCTTTGCAGTTGTGCCGGAGAGACTATCTTCGGGCAGTGAGGAGTTCTGTGTTTTGTCCGTATGAATCTAGTCACTAGAACTGTTTGTTGCTATGATCAACCGCAAGTTTTGAGTTTGAAGAGGTCATTGCACGGAGTCTTAAAATTCTTATACTGATATCATGGATATTAGCATTAGGTGGAAAATGGGACTTTCGGTATTGTAGGACAAATTTGGGGAAGTTTATGTATGTAGGGAAAACCTTGAAGAGGTTTTTCAAGAGAGATGTTTCATCCAAGATCCAACATTTTTTTTTTACAGAAATCCTGCTGACTGAAAGAAGTTGAGTTAAAAGCGATAATCTTAAATCAAGATACATGGATAATATCAGCATGGTAGATTTGCACATATCAATATGTTGTGGATTACAGAGAACCATTCCTTGTTCAAGACTGTACAAGAAATCTGTAGCATACCCAAGTCTTGTAGATATACCATGATCAGTGATGATAGTAAAGAAATTATGAACATGATACACATTATAGATTAGCTCATATATCAAAGACTTAAGAGTACATACTAGAAGTAAATATCAAGTCAAATTTATGATTACTCTATCCAGAAAGTGCGGGTTTGAAAATTATTCTAGCTTAAGGATTCTTTTTAATATGTGCAAGTTTAGTGGTTCAAGTGGAATTATGGTAATCTTAAGCCTTACATTTGTTAGAATAAATTTAGGTTGTGGAGTACCGGGACCACTGTTTTTGCATCAGCTATATTACTAGTAACCAGAATTTTGCAAATTTTGTAGGTTTATCGTAAGTAGTTCTAGAGTATTAAGAATACTGATATATATTTATGAGCAACTGAAAATTAGATGGGGCTGACTGTACGTGTGTAGTACAACATGTAGATAGACAATTACAGAACATCATATTTTCGGCTTGTTAACAGGTACTGGCATGATACATCATGTGTAATGTGACTAATAGGACAGTTACTTTGGTAACAATGTTTTTGATTGCGATTTAAATTTATACTTGCCTGTGTTCTCTACAATAATGCATGGATGCTGTATTTCAAGTTCTCATCTCTTTAAATGCCAAAGCTTTGGAGGGTTCATCAACTTAGCTCATTTGTGGCTCAGTAGATTCTACCTTAATTGAGTCAATTACTGGACATTTTACTTACAACTAATGCGACTTTGCGTCCGTATCACACAGACTTCTACAGACGACTGACTATTTGTTATAGTCAGCTGACATACGGTGCGGAAGTCCCCTCAATGCGTGGTCCCACCTGCTTGATAGATGAAATCGTAGGCCTCCCCGCTTGTTCAGTGACGGTCGCTCAATTCGTTCGTGCACCGCCTCCCGGATCCCGCGGCAAAACCAGTCCTGTTCATGGTCTAAGATGACTTCCTTCGGGTTCATGGAGTGACCAGATGTGTGTAAGTGGGTGTAAACTGCTGAGTCATAAGTTTCCCCAGAGCTCAGGCATTGATGTTGTTGTACAAAACTCTTCAATGCTTGTTTGGTCTCACCCAAGTACGTTTCCTGACAGTCTGGTTCCGCAAAGCTAATCCTGTACACCATGTGTGACCGTTTGTCGTTTGGTGTTATGTCTTTCACACCGGTGGAAGGATGTCGATATTCCGAACTGGGTGGCTGTGTCAGCTACCCATAACAAACAGTGTCGCCGTGTGATACGGAGGCAACATCGCATTAGTTGCAAGTAAAATGTGCAGTAATTGACTCGATTATCGTACAATCTAACACAACTGGATGAATGAGAACCTACATGGTTGTGTGGCTCAGTAGGTTAATGCAGTTTTCCTGACTTGGCACTTGTGCTGATGCCAGATAAGATACCTGCAGACGGTGCAATGTGAAGGTGCTATCTCGTGTGTAGTTAAACCAAGGCAGTGGACCTTCAGAATTGGGGGCTGCTAAATTTATAAAATCCCAGATAGCCAGTAACTTTGACATCTTTCTTTATCCATCCATATGTGGCTATGAAAAATAGTGTGCGTCTTAATGTAGGAGTTTTTGCTGTGGGGTTTGTGTGGGAGGCCTGCGCAAGGGCCGTTATGTACTGCTGCTGTGTGTTGTGGGTATCCAGCGGATACATTCTCGCACAAATGTCACTGCTTTAGTCAGGATAACATTATAGGATTGGGCAAAACTTTGCATGCTATTTATTTTTGCCATCATATTTAAGGTGCACCGCTCACTCTGTGCATTCGTGTCCCATGAGTGTATTTACCGTTCCTGAGTCTGAGGTCCTTGAGGCCTTGTGAAATGTCTGCACAGCACACCGCTTGAACATGTAAACTGACCACCATTGTATAGGACAGTGTATTTTTTTTTTCCGAGAGAGAATATGAAGCTTGTTATTTATCGATGTACATGAGGTATTTTGAGACTGAAGTGATGCCACTGTGACATGCAGTGTCTCAAGTTGTTATCGTGTCCTTGTTTTTGATGCTACACATGTATGAGATCGGGGAAGGGTTACAGTTTTGTGTGTTTAGCTTCAGTGAAGTCACAACATGCAACACCTGAATTCTGGAGAAGTCTTGTTTACTGCCTATTATCTGCATAATCCATGTTGCAAGATGAAACTTATAAATGAATGCCGCAATGGTAAGGGATTGTTTGGAGCTTGTGGTCTTGTTTATGTCGGGTGCGAGGTCAATGCTATATTTCTTTGAATGTGGCTTGTGTGTAAGTATATGTAGCAAGCCCACAGTTGGTATTAAAGAGAGCAAAATGGCAGCAGCAATGCTGTCAAATTAACACACATCCTCCATAATATTTTACATAGGTGCATTTACCCCATGCCCGTTAGCTTCAGTCCTTCATTATGTTGAAAGTTCTTAATTGTAACAGACATAAAAAGTGTGTATTGGCAACGGATTTCAAGGATTTTTTTGCTTTTATTATTATAACTGCTAAAAGAATTTGTGTTTAGGTAGCATAACATACCAAAGGCCTTAAGCACTGCTGAAGAGTGGCCACCCAGCACCTGTCCCATTATGTTCGATTTGGGCAGTGACTGAATGCTAATAAGCATTGTATTAAAGGATTCAGGATTAACGCTACAAGTTCAGTTCTTGTTCAGTACCCACAAAAGAACTTCATGACTTTTGATACTTTTTGTCAACACTGAGCAAGTCCTTTTATTCATTTGTCGGATACGGGTCTTGGGATAATTTCGACCTCTATATTTTGGCAGATGACGTGCTGCTTCATACGGTAGCAGAAATGGGGTATTTCAGCTTTTTGGAGGGCATCGGGTTGCATCTTTAGTTTGATGGAATGTTTTTTGGCTCTGCGCATCAACTAGGTACAAGGTGTTCTTTAAGGGGTCCTTCCCTCTTCGCTTTGTCCAGTCATTATATTAGTCATCTAAGAAAACAAGAGTCACATGTGAAGCTGTAATTGAACAGCATTAGTTGTCGGACTAAAACAGGATGCCCGACCCGGGTGCCACACGAAATGGCTGTTGATTGTATGGATGTGACATTACGGTCTAGCAAGAACGAACTGAAATTCCCAAGCAAGATTGAGAAGAAATGAGCTGAGAGCTCATTAATCATGTTAAGTATGCATGCAAAGTTAGAAACCATGATTTGAAGAATTGAAAGTCTTTTTTGAGCATTATAGGTAATGTGAACATATACATGATACTAGGTAGGAGATTGTATTGATAGGCATCGTGGACACATGGTCTATGGTAACACAGCTAGGGATGGGCAGCTGCATCTGCAGCAGTGTTAAATGATTCTCGTGTTACGCTATCTATTAGCGAACACTTGTCCCGAGAGATGACGTCAAACAGGTTCTTGTCAAGTGTCATGTTGCAGTGGCAGTGGGCAGAACCTTCCAGTCCAGCTACACACAAAACTAGCATTTGTCGGTTGTTTTTCCCTCTTCAGATGGGCCTGAAAAGAAAGCAACCTGAGCTTAATAAGGAATTCGAGTTATATTGTGTAATAAGAGATCAAAATTCTGTCTTTTGCCAACCATAATTCTTTTCTAGCTCATGTTTTGTCACTCTTTTTTTTTTCGTATAATGTTATACTGCTTCATGAGTATGGACTTGATAAGCTACAGTTTGGGAGTATCTCGCATCGGTTTGCCGGTGCGTCATGGCAGCTGTGAATTTCTTGAGGCCATTGAATGGTGGCCAACAGGAAGCTTCTGTAAGGCTCTGAAAGTCCTTCTGAATGCCAAGCATTGGAAGTCGTTACATTGTTGAGCAATGCTGTGTCTTGCTGTGCTGTTGTACATTAATTGATTTATAATATAAACTAATAATAAAGCGAACACTCTCGATGTAAAGATAGATTATTGGCGTCCTGTCTTTATCTTCTAGTGTGCATGCATTTCCTTTACACTTTTAATCAGATAAATGACGTGTTATATATACATGTATTCCCAGTTCTCCCCTCGACCACCACATACACTGAATCCCACATTGAGGCGTTGCCCTAAAAGATTAGCTTTTGTACTCGCACTCATACTTCAATGTGAATCATACACTACTGGGACAGGCTGTAAAGCATGAACTGCGCAGTTTCATAAGAGCGGGCTCTTTGCTTTCTGAAATCAAAGTGGCGTCTTTCAGACTGCTTCTGTATTGAATTACAAGCTCTTACTCTTCACCACCTCTCTCTCTCTCTCTCTCCCCCCCCCCTCCCCCCAGTCATGAAAGAGTAAAAATTTTAACCAACCTGACAAGACAACACCAGATTTGTAATGCATAACTTATTTAATATCCATTAATGTACCGGATGATGCTCTGCATTTTCTTTTCCTGCATGTCACTTGAATGGTAACAAAACATGTGCTGCACACATAACATACCGGTAGTAGTATTTGTGACAAGCAGGTACTTCATGGCAGTTGTCATGGTTGTACAATTCCTAGTCCATGTATTGCATTAAATTCCTTGTACTATTACATACACTAACAGCATTGAACCACACTTCCGAAAACCTAAAATCCTTGACATGCCCTGCAATATATATATCATTGTCAAATTATACAATATATAGTTTGTCAATTTATAACTCAGTAGCAGCAAGGACGGCAAGTGTCACTAAGAATTAATGTCCTAGTTTGATGACTCCTTGCCTATTATTGTAGACGTTTTGTTCTGTTATTAACGGTACGGGTACATGTACTTCATTGTCGAGTTCTACTGCGATTACTTTAGGTCACTACATGGTTAATTGTGCCAATTGAAGTTGAATCAGAACACGTGCTTCTAGAATTTACTATGCAAGGATGCATACTGATAAAGCACAACAAATGGTACACAATGCATATTCTAGGAAGAGTAAAGGGTTTCCCTGGAAGCTGCTGACAGAACACAAGATGCCACCCAAACAGAACAACACACGCACAATTCAATATCACATTTTTGTATGATCACACTCAGCAAGCAATGATCATGTTTTGCATATATATCTTAAGTTACAACCTTCGTTATTAGCAGATTTAATAAGCAGCAACAGTTGACAAATCGGTTACATTGCACATTTGTGCCATTTTGAGTTAAATAAGCTCTTAGTTCAGGCCAACTATTCAACAGTACATGTGTTACACCTGTGACCAGTCACAGCTTTCAGTCTATGCCAAGCAAATGCCTTGCGTTGATTGTAACAACGTGGTCCTACATCTACATTGAAAAAAAAAAGAAAAAAAAAAAGAGAGAATTAATTCGTCACACACTTGTTTGGTTCTCCTTACTGTGAGACTTTCGTCCACTCTGTTCAGTGAACTTTCTCAGACTGACTGTTGGCGTCTCTACCGCTAGATGGTGCTGCATTCAATACACGGTCATAAATTTGTGGTAGTTCAAGGCCCCCATCGGTAAAGGTAGAGTGGTAGAGATGCCCACAATCAGTCTGAGGAATTCACTGAACAGAGTGGATGAAAGTCTCACAGTAAAGAGAACCAAGCAAGTGTTCGTGACGAATTAACTCTCTTGTTTTGTTATCCTACCAAACTGATGAATCTCTTTGGATATCTACATCTACCGGTACATTGTATTTCAGCAACAGTTACCCCGGACAGTTACACATGTTATTCAGAACAAGATTGAGGTGCCAGGTAGCACAATGGCAGACACACACTGGGAGTTGTATTCAGCTAAATCACTCTTTATCCTTATTTTTAATTCACTCTTTATCCCTATACATACAGTCAAACCTCCTCTAAATGCCACCTGCATATAAAGACCACATTTTATAGGTCGCCAGTGGTATAGTTCCATGTTATTGAACCTGCATATAAACCACCTGTATAAGGACCACATTTTGTTTGGTCCCTAGGGTGGTCTTTATACACAAGTTTCATTTGTTTCAATTTTATTCAACTATTTTTATCCTTACTTTTGTTAAATTTACCATGGCATTGTAACATGCCTCTCTTGTTCTGTATTGGCTGAAAGGATGAATGAGAATCCAAGTGCTTGTATAAAACTAAATTTTGCAAGTCACTAAAGAAACAACAACCTAACCACAAAGTCCATGACGAATTGCATTCTCAAGGTAAACAAGCAGAAGAGATACACATACCGGTAGTATTTAGGGGAATATGGAAGGATTAAAAACATAAATACATCTATACCAGTGCTTAAACTCTGCCAGCAATCTTCCAATAGAGCCCCCAATAAACAATGGATATAAACTCAAATATAGGACATGTAGTACATAAACTCAAATATTCGAGTACATATTAAATATAGGATAAAATCGTAACACATAATAGCAGATGAGCAGACATCACTCAGGTAATGTTGCAAGGCTAGTTTAACATTGCACACCTGTGAGGTACTGACACTGCTGAAATGGTATACTTGGTAATGCACATTAGAAAGGCCTCTAAAGGGGGGGGTCGGGGATATCATTTCACTTTATTCACTATTTTAGGAAGGACATTATTTATTTTTTTATGCAGCTCACTCTTTATCCTTATTTTTGTTCCAATTTACCACTAGATTATAACTTACATCTGTATCTTTATTCACATATTATACTGTGTTGGAAACTATTTTTCTGTGTTCAAAATTTCGTAGGATTTTATTCCTAAATCCAATACTACACTGGTTGGCTTAATCTGGAATTTATTCAAATTCTGTCTCTTCCTGTAATGTTGATTCAACTACCCATTTACTTCAGACACATCATCACCACTGACAGTATAGTGACTTGAGACAGAATTCATCTTGCTTCTAAAGCACAGCCAATGCACCCAACACCCCCATTTTTTTTTTCCTATCTAAGGTTTGGTATTTATAGACGGCTCTTTCTTACAGTTTTTATGCAATAATAGATGCGGTGTATATTTATACTTAGTACATTGTATAGTATTAACTTATCGTCTTACAGTTTCTGCAATAATAGATGTGGCCTATATAAATATAGTATTAACTTGTCATAAGAATAACCTACTTGATATGACTGAGACAAAAAGAAACTTAATAATATACGGTTAGCCAGGCACAATAGTCTGCCTTTCGACCAATTTCCTGAATAAGCCATCGGAGAGAGTCATGAGATGCTCGTATGAGCCGATTTCTGCAACCCGCCCATGGTCCAACACTGCTATCTGGTTTGCATTCTTCACAGTGGAGAGACGATGTGCAATCGTGATCACTGTGCGACCAACCATGACACGGTCCAGTGCTTCCTGCACAAGATACTCACTCTCAGCATCTAACGCGCTGAAAGAAAATGGCCTCTTGTCATTGCAATTCAGCACAAAACAGCACACCATATATCTCTCACTATTTCTCAAGATCTCTTAATTTTGCAAATGTTTGGAACAGAATTCAGACATTTGGAATGCATTAGTCTTCATAAAATTTGTAGCATTTGAGGTTTGTTGTGGCATAAGCAAAATGCAAATATCGAGTTTTAAGCATCATGTGCAGCTCACCTTGTAGCTTCGTCCAACAAAAGTATCTTAGGATTCTGGAAAAGAGAATGAACCAAAAATATCATAATGCATGCAGTACCGGTAGTTAAAACAACCTACGGAATGAAATATGTTGTCTTGAAAAGTGTTTTTTAATATAAAACCATAGACCAGTTTCTGTAAAGTCTTAAGTGTATAAACAGACTTAAGTTCACTAATCACCTTGGCAACCATGGTCTTTTCCATAATTTTTTCATTCTTAAGATAACTAGTGGCCTTAAAGAGTTTTTGAGAAACCAGCCACAGGCGTCAAAGGTGACAAATTATTTCAAAATGATACCTAAAAACAGTATTAAAGCTTTCCAAATTTTTGCAAATTATATTTATCAGATTTTATGGAGATTGGAGAACCACCTTGAGACAGGCTTATATAAGCCTAGCACAAAAGTACTCTACCTTGATAATTGCCCTCGCGATCGCAATTCGTTGCTTCTGTCCTCCTGTTTTTTATGCAAATAGAAAATAGTGTGAACTGTCACTTTCATCTCTTTGAAAATAAATACTCCATACACATACTCATTACACCAGTAGAAGCAACTAAGAAAAGTTCAAGGTACTAACTGGGATCAGGGTTGTTTTACATGCCCATTTAGTCTCCTGGTACATCTCAAGCCATGATTTGATTCTCTAGTGTCTGATAAATATTCACAGAGGAGGAAACTACATATTTCAGCTGACTGTGCATATTTCAGCTGTGATCTCACCCCGGGGATCTAAATTATTACATTTTACTCTCCGTCATCTCCAAACCTGAGAGCATAATTCCTCTTTCCCCAACCATCGTGTCAAATCCACGGGGAAAGCTCTTGATGAAATTGTAGGCATTAGCCATACTGGAGGCTTCTATTATCTCATCTCTGGACACCTCGGAGGGCTCTAAGGATCCGTATGATATGTTGTTGGCTATTGATGAGGAAAACAGGACTGGTTCCTGAAAACATGTCAACATATCCTGAAGTGTAGAGATGAATGTATGAATAGTCATTTAAAACAGAAGGATGTGATTTTAGGGTACAATTGTAATAAAAGTATATCATTTATGCTAAATATTATCTATATATTTAATTAAGTTAAGGGAAGAACTGCCAAAGTTTAAAGTTTTTTTCTTGATATGAAGAATGTCATAAAGATATGTTAGTCATCATACTGGTAGGGTTTTGTGTAAGGTTCGTTTGTATGTGATGTACACTCACTGTATTGGGTATGCTGTCTCTGTCTTACTATGTGATTCATTCGTGCAATGTAATTGTCCTTGTGAATGTCTTTTAATAAAAACAACAAAAAAGAAAAGAAACTCTGAAACAAACATTCATTCAGTTTAAAGAACTGGCCGGTAGGTGCATAGGAACTTAGGAAGGTATTTTCTTTGCATGTATTCAGATCAGTCATATGAACAAGAATATTTGTTCGAACATGCTAGATGGTCATAAATAAAGCTTTAGTGAGACACAGAGTCATAACCTGGAATCAAATCAAACAGTTCAAACAACACGGCTAATCTTAAAATAATGAGTCTGTAAGATCAAGGGATCAGTCCTGTACTTTGACTGGGAGCAAACATAACAACATGTCAGTTTATATGTGTGAGAAGATTAAATCACCAACTGTTTGTACCCTGTCAATTGAAATGTAGCTGGGCTGGAGTTCTCAAAAATACTTGTTTTAAGGTTTAACTTAAGTCAGAAATCTGTGCTCAGACTGGCTAAGAATGCAATTTAAGTCAAGTATTTTTGGGAAACCCAGCCCTTGCGTATTCGTGCGTAAACCCTAAGCCTCTAAAGACCAACATAACTCCTACCTGGGACACAACTCCTGTATTTCCCCTTAGCCAATGAGGACTTAGTGTACGTATATCTGTTCCATCTATGCAGATGCTTCCCGTTTGGGGGTCGTAGTATCGCAGTAGAAGGGAAGCTAGAGTTGACTTGCCGGAGCCGCTGGCCCCAACCACAGCCAGTACTGAGCCCTGAGGCACATGGAGATCTAAAGACGCTAGGACCTGTAACTCGGGTCGTGTGGGGTAAGCAAAGTTCACTTTGTTGAACACTATGTCTCCAGAAATTTCTTGACTTGGAATGAGTCCATCTGAGAGGAAAAGAAAAGAAAAGAATTGAAATGATTTTCATAATTTTTGGTTTCAAATAATGGAATTCTATCAGGGTTATAGTACTTTCATTCCAGTACACATACGGATTATATAATTAAAAAAAAATATTATGTAGACCATTGCATCATACTGTCAAACACTGCGAACTGTCTGAAAGTAATAAGCATATTTTTTCCTTAATATATACTAACATACACATACAAATATAAAGACACAGAAATGTTTCAGAATAACCATATTTGTGTATATTTAAATGGTCTACATTTTTTTTCTCTTAACATATTGTGTGATGGCAATATTTTTTCCTTTCATTATTACATGTTTACTTCCGTTGTAATAATCTACATGTATATAGGGCTCCACATGGGTCCAAATAATTTATGCTATGTCACACGTCAATTTTTATTTTTTCCCTATGTCACTTTTTATAAGACCTTGGCATCATTTTCTAAAGATTTAATAAAAGGCCACGTCTGATTTCTACAACTTTTAAAGTGGCCGTGTCGCACTTCATTCTTTACCCAATCCTGTGGAGCCCTGTATATTGATCATTCTATACAGAGATCGCTGAGGAAATGATGCGGTTTATAACTTACCAGTGATTGGTATCGCAGGTTTTCGGTCCACTAGCTGCCACAGACGGGA
>JAAUYG010135380.1_pt1 | contig 19038 bp, 16 predicted proteins | sample 7278091 | NCBI WGS metagenome assembly JAAUYG01 (sample SAMN14350201, study PRJNA611818) | marine sediment metagenome | isolation source: surface marine sediment (0.6m) | place: French Polynesia: Moorea | collected 2018-08
AGATGCATCCTGTCGGACCACATTAGGGCCAAACATAGCATTACGGTCACAGACATGCCTGGTTTGTTCGACATGGACTGTTTAAAGATGTGTAAATATGTATCCGACACTCTCACATTATATAATGCTTAATTTCCACCGCTGTTTTATACTACTGTCATCTACTTGGTCCTGGTGTATTTTATACTTCGGACAATAAACCTACTACTACTACTACTACATCTTTGAATATCTGTGGAAAGGTTATGCAAGTGCCGAATGATTACAACCACAACTGCTACTGCTATCACTAAAGTATTACTGCTGCTGCTGCTGCTACTGCTGCTGCTTTCTACTACTACTGCAGTATGTAGCAGATATACTGCTGCTGCTAATGCTGCTACTGCTGCTACTGCTGCTGCTACTTGATGGCAGTACTCACTGAAGATCCTAACATCTCCGGTGTAGACATCGCGACAGGTACGGGTGGATGAGCCTAATGTATTTTCAGTCAGCATTATCATCACAGTCGTCAGTGCCCTCTTCACATTCATTTGCGTCCTGTTGTTTGATAGGATGTAAATTATGAAAGAGAAGGTCACAACAATTGCTTTTTCAAGTGTTAAGAATAAACACAAGTTGCTGAGCAGTGCTTTTGTTTCAATGTCAGTTTGTCTTGGAAATATTTGTGCATTATGCTGAGGCAGGGAAGCAAGTCGAGCTTAAGATAAACATAGCAATGGTGCGACAAATCTAGTAAGCTACGACAAAAGTGGTTGGAACTATGACAAAACTACACTGCTCAAAACATTTAAGGGAGCAAAGGTAGCGTAGCATAACACAGACATGTAAGGGAGCAAAATTCCAAACATTTACGGGAGCAAACTTGGCGTAGTTTAGTGTCAAACCAGTGCCATACCAGCTACTAATTTGACAATGAACAGTGTTCTAGAGTTTGAACGTGTTTGAAAGATAAAGGTCATGCTCGCAATGGCTCTGATACACTTGTGTTCTGGGAATGATTCCCCTCTGGGTTATGTAAAAAATACAGTTTTGCAAAAAAAAAATTTCTGCCACAACAGCAATATCAAGCAAAATGATTCAACTAAACGGGACTACAATCTGGAAGGATTTTTTCCAATATATTTCTAAATATATGGGTTTGAAAATCTGCTCCCTTAAATATTTTGAGCAGTGTAGTAAATGTATGACAAACGTAGGAAATGCGAGAGACGTGGTCGTAACAAAAAGCCCTGTATTATCCTCTAGACGGCCCTCTATAGCCTTCTAGATTACCATAGATGCCATGACGTTTGTGCAGGTGTAGCGCTATCACTACGTTTGTGGGGTAGCGATAGCGTTTGACCTGCACAAACGTCATGCCGTTCATGGTTAGATTTCATGTATTTTGACACCGTGGATAACTTACGGATATGTGGGAAGCTCCGGAGGTCCACACAGAAAATATCGGAAATAGCAATAGTTGACAACGGACGCAGAACATTAGCCTCGCCACAATATGCCACAACCCATGTTTAAATGTACTTCACGTGAATTATGTAGTGACATCTCGTGGTAGTAGTAGTAGTAGTGGTAGTAGTAGTAGTAGTAGTAGTAGTAGTAGTAGTAGAGTAGTAGTAGTAGTAGTAGTAGTAGTAGTAGTACTAGTAGAGTAGTAGTAGTAGAGTAGTAGTAGTAGTAGTAGTAGTAGTAGTAGTAGTAGTAGTAGTAGTACTAGCAGCACCACCAAGATAAGGAGGGGGAAGCACGGTAGACGAGAAGAATCAAATAATGACAATATTTTTGTACAGTACACGATATGTCATAGTCAAGATAGTAGAGCAATTGATAATGCCAGGACGAGCCTTGTAACGGTAATACTATCATATGTCTCCCTTGCATCCTTCACTGCCAGTCTGTTGAAGGGAGCCGAGGACATGGCGATCCGGAAGCGGCTGAAGGAAGACTATGGCGGCGGCATGCGGGAGTTCCACTCTGATGAGCAGACGTATTTTGACGAGGTCAGTGACCCGGATCTATTCTTCACCAGTCAGGAGAGACAGAGCATAGTGAGACACATACTGTATGAGTTGAGGGCCTCCAAGGGGGAACGGTTCGCCGGAGTCCGCTTCAGGGAAGGACAACCTATAGGTAAGAAGTAGTTGTGGGACCATCTTTCCGACGCAGAAAAGAGATATATTTTATGCATACTTTCTTCTTCTAAAAGGAAACACTACCCGTTTACCATTCTGCAGTTCAAACATGAAACTGGCGCAGGGTGATTCAGAATGACAATGGCCATTTATTTTGTCAGTAGGATAATTTTGTTTTCTTTTTTAAATGTGCTGTTATCACATACCCTTTTAATTTGTGTTATCTGCATAAAAATCAAGGTCAATTTATCAGTCAGTCACGCATGCCGTAGCGTGCTGCTGGGTAACGCGGGAAGAAGGATTACCTATCATCGTAATGTTATTAGTTTTACAAAATAATCTAATCAAGAAATTGAATCGGTCGGGGTATCTTAACCTTTGGCTAGGGGAACAGCGTTCATTATGGATCATTACGCTGATTACCGACAGCATAGCAAGGATAGAATTAATGTAAGCGGTCTGCCTTTAAAGTGTGCACAGAGAAGCTGTCCTCAGTCCGGTTCTGGAACTTTCCATGGTCTCCCCAGAGACGGTCAATGATGCACACTAGATCTTCAGCCTTAATGCTGACAACTGTCACTGGCAGTGTTAATGGCTCTGTGTCACGGAAATCAATGTCCCCCAGTTGTGTTGTGTCTGCTTCCAGTCAGTGTCCACCCATCGGAAAACGACAGCCGGCATTTATCAGTGTTGATTGTTTCCATGCGCGCTAAAACGCCAGTGTTCGATAAGTCATAGTCTGATAGACTGAAACAAAATATTGATCAGTGTTATTTGTCTAAAGCTGCGTCGAAACGCCGTGTCTAGACAGATTGATAAGGCGGTCAGGAACCTTAGTACCTTGTAACTTGTTGGTAGTACTTGAAAGTTCAAAATTGTGCCAACTCATAGCATCAGCACTTTAAGCCTAACTGAAAGAAAAGGTGAATGATGATTTGTGCGAAGGCTATTTCACTACATAGTTAAAATACGAGTAATTAGCAGTACACTGCATACGGTTATCTCAGTAGAGATGAGAACTATAAGGTTTACATTGTGTTTGTCAGTGTGAGTTTTAGCGATGCATGTTAAAATATCTCTAACGTACGGTTACTAGTTCGTTTTGTATGTAACTATCCATTTCGACAAATTAGCAGCAGCTGCAGTGTCCTAGGCTACTCAGTCTCGTGTTTTTCATCCAGTCCCGACCCTCCTATCACGTGGTTTGGTGAGCCAGGTGCTACCCCTTCACCAGCGAGACGACTTGCACGAGCTGCAGGTTTCCTGGATACACGCCGTGGCCAAACCCCAGCCCTTTGGTGAGCTCTGTGAGGTCTATGAATAGGCTTGGTGTGTACCAGTACATGTATTTGATGTGAAAGATTGAAAGAGAGACGTTTCTCACATTCAGGAAGCTGCACACGCGGAAAAGCGGGCACCACTCAGTCATTTGTGCATGTACATCATTGCCGAGTAATACGTGTACACGGTGCACAATACTACAGTTGCACAACTTTGTTAAATAGCTTTATTCTTTTTAGTTTTCAATTATATTTTATGTAACTCAACAAATAAAGATACAACCTACTGAACTGTTCACTGTAGAGCTATGTATATTATACGTGTATTTTATTTTAAAATCATATAATCAAAAGAGAGACAAACTCTCCCGTCCTAAAGTATAGAATTGCATAAATGAGACAAATTCCTCCAAAAAGTGTAGAATTGCATGAACTGTTTGGCTGTCGCTGTACCGAACCAGCACAGCAATGTATAGAGTAATTATCAAATGTATACGTTGTAACTTTATAATGCAGTTTTGGGATATACATGGCATGCAAATGTGATCCGAAACAATGTGGTTTGAATGAGTTTGTACAGCAACTGACCTTTTGACATTAAGTGCTGTATTATAATATTTCACATTAATCCGTTGATCAGCTCTACTCCTTCCATAAGCCCCAGCCTTATAGCACTAAGTCACAATCAGCTTTTTCGAGCATATAGCTTTGTGAAAATCAAGTGAGCCATTAGTGTTCTTTTTTCCAAACGAAGATAATGTAATACAGGCGTTAATGGCTAATGTAAATCATTCAAACGCAAAATATTTACCTTCAAATTAGTATTGGTGATAACTTAAAACACCAATTTAATTTGGGATTAAGGCTTATCGTATCTTGCCACCCGTTAACAGCCGTTGCCAGCACCAGAATAGTAGTGCAGGGAGAGAAGCAGCACTCACTCGCAGGATCAGATACCTGGATACAGACTCTACACCCGGCGTTATCTTCTTCTTGAAACTCCCATTCCTCCACCTCCGAATGGATCCATTATAAATTAGCTCCTTACGGGTTCTCCTGCGTTCTTTCAATCCCGTTGTAAGCCGAAGTACGGAGTTTAAGACCCCATTCCCAGTTTAACACCCCTGTCTGACGTGTCGGTATGGCACCCAGCCAGGTCAGCCAGGCCGGCCGCCGCGGTATCGTTCCCTCAATGGAAGCCGGATAACATCTCAGGATCAACACGGTCTTGGCTTCATTTCAGACAAAATATGCGACTATTTCGGCGTCAAGATCGCAATGTATTTCGCTTACCTGGGTCACTACACATGCGCACTGATGCTGCCGGCTTTCCTTGGCGTGGTTCTGTGGTTTTACGATGGTAAAAATCAGGTAAAACTTCTAAAATGATTAACTGATTGATTTTTCCTTCTTTCACTTTACGGCCTTTCTCTCCTTTGTTTCTTTGTCTCTTTATTTATTTAAATTCTTTCTTTCTGTCCCTCTTTCTTGGGCCTGCCTGCTTTCTTTCATGTCTTCCTTTCCTTCATGGTACCCCTTCTCTTGTATTTCTTTCCTGTCTTTCTTTCTTTCTCTTCTCTTTCTTTGCTACCTTTCTTTCTTCCCAACATTCTATAGTCAGACAGTTTCGAAACACTTTTTTGCGATAACTTTATCTCACTTTCGGGGCTTGGTATTTTCTACAGTACCAGGACGACGTGACGTGTGTGGGGTTTGCAGTCTTCAATGTGATCTGGGCCACCTTGTATCTGGAGCACTGGAAGCGGCGCAGTGCCGAACTGGCGTACCAGTGGGGGACCCTGGACACGGAAGACGAACTTCTCAAGCAGCCGCGGACAATGTTCCATGTAAGCTTATCACGTTCAAGTTTACTATCCGAGAAACGAGAAACTATGTGAGAAACGAGAAAACTATCACACGAGAACGTTGCTAGATAGTCGCTAAATGGAGGTTCAAACTGTTGAGCTGGGAACTAAAAATAAAATCGTACGGCTAAAACGATGATCATAGGTTAGTGACAATTCGATAACATCCCTGATAATCATTGACTGCATGGGTGGCAAACCACGGCTCCTGGGTGACTGCTGCTGAAGTCTGGTACCAGGTTTGGTGATCAGTACAGACTATGTTACAGTTGTATGTCATTACAAAGATCATGGGAATAACGTCACGGATAGTGGATATACATGTACATGCACATGTATCGCCGACCTCGTGCTACTAGCTTCCCGGAACACAGTGCTGTACGTAAATGTGTAGTAATATGGCATACTCAGTAATCTGTTCACCTGTTTCCATGTGTCATGATATCAATGGATCGTCAATATATCATCTTACCATCGCACTACAGGGCTTGAGAGAGTATGATATATCGTGTTGCGGCATATCTTGTTCCCTTTCTGTTGTCTTTAGAAAAGGTTATTGCGGCGATCAAATTAGGCATTTAATCATGTTCTTTAGCTCGCGGGCATTCAAGCGGATGCCCTGTACATAAAATGAACAGAGATCAGGAAAGTCGTGTAGGTCGATTTTACTAGAACCCAACACGTTTTCGGTAGCCCTCGTCAGTTAGGCTACAAATTTAAGCCAATTTACAGCAAGCGTTGCTCTCTCTGCGAAACCATGCTGCAAATCATTACAATGCGGCTGGAAATATTTTGTAGCACAGTGTTAATGTACACAACGTGCATGCCATACTTGAGCGATTTCAACGGAAGCAGCCCCAGACTGTATTAATCTCTTTTGGGCCCAGATTCCGGAAAAATCTTGACCATGAACATTAATTTGGTAACATCCTACATATTACCACGGTGCTTTAGATTTGTCACGAAAACACCCCATGGAATTCTATGCAGTTGAAATGCGCCTGAGTCAACAAATTTATGCCATTCTCCATTAACGAAATCGCGCTGCCTGCTGGTTTGTACTGACCCCCAGCGTTTTCCATCTGAATGGAATTCCCAGACAACGGAGTGGGCGGGAGCTCTCGAAAATACTTAAGTCTAAGTTATGACTTAAGTCAAAAATTTAGCCAATCACATTGTTCAGATTGGTGACTTAAGTCAAAAGTTTTGGACGTGAATATTTTCGAGAGATCCTACCCAGATCTCCATACAATGTGCATGCTGAACAAATATTCCCAGATCTGTGTGCTTGGTTCTGCCCTCTATGGCTGGAACGTGAAGCGGTGAATCTGATACTGGGTTTGAAAACAGGCTGACAAACGGTAACAGAATATTGAACACTGTTTACCACAGCAATTGCGTCCAGTTATAGCGTTTAATTGCAATCAGTTATTTTGTTGGAACGTTTTCCTTTATTTTCTGTACTAGCAAAATTGTGTTTGAAGGCATTTGTGATACATCGCTCAGATATAATTATTTTGTTGAAGCTACTACCTTTGTTAGAGAACAACTAATCGAGTGTAATGTTTATGATTAGTTAATGATTTTTGAACACACTGGTTGACCTATTCCGAAGTAGATGTGAGTACGCATGAACCCGCATCGATTGTGTTGTATATATAATATCGAGAGACACCCCCTTCACCACCATGTTCTCTCACATGACCGGAGCCGTGGGAGCAAATTTTTACGTCTGGTCTATACAGGAGGTTAAGTGGTTAAATGCAAAACTGTCATTCACCATCGAATGTTGAATTGTTTGTTGTAAATGTTACACACACACACAGGTTATAATCCTACGGTGCACACACATCGAAATCAATATACACTACACAAAAAAGTTAAGGATATAAAATATCCTGAACTTTTTTGTGTAGTTGATATATGTTATACATGTACGCATAGCATATATCAACTACACAAAAAGTTAAGGATGTTTAATATCCTTAACTTTTATTGTGTAGTGTATGTTGTATATGATACAACAAAAAATTTATGGACAACAGAAGTCCATGATTCTTGAAAGACGTTTAGACCAGGTTTAGCTTCAAACTACAGACGAACATTTCAGTTACACCGTGTGCTTAACAAATTAACTGTATGATGACCCCCAACGGGAAAGCGCATGATTCCTAACGTATTCAGTTATGTTGCAATAATACATTTAATTTCTATACATCATATTCAGAAATTGTTGAAACTACCACTTTTGTTAGAGAAAGACGACGAAATTTTTATGATTAGTTTTCAACATTGGTTGACTTTTTTTTCGAAGTAGATGTGAGCGGCGCGCATGTTCCAAGCCGTGGTATTGTATTTTATACAAAACGCTGGGTGGGGTAGCTTAACAATGGCTAATAAAAAAGTTAGACCGAAGATAGAGAATAGTGTTATCATGACTTGATATTCCTTATAATCTCTGATTATTTGTTCTATCCTAGGGTCACCTCCGTCCCAGCCCAGTGACAGGCCGTCTGGAGCCGTATTATCCGTCCTGGAAGCGCACCTTGTTTCGGTACGGAGTTAGTCTTCCCGTCATCTCCGTCTGTCTGGGCGTGGTCTTCGTCGTAATGCTCTGGATCTTCCAGATCCAGGACTGGGTCAATGCCAAGGTCGCGTCCGGAGACTGGTTCCAGTTCTGCAAGTTCTTGCCTAAAATCCTGCTGGCGATATCCATCGGCGTTCTGGATGACATCTATAAGAAGATCGCCTACTGGCTGAATAATAAAGGTCTGTACATGCACATTAGGGTCCGCATGTTAATCTTGATCCCAGTCACCTTTGCTAGAAAAGACTGCAGGGTATACCCACGGGGTTATCATTCAGCTCATATCGCTGAACAGATCTAGATATATAGTTAAACCCTGCCCTGACCTAAACCTTCATGCATATACACAGGAGCACACTGAATTGATGGCCCCTTTGTAGCAAACGAAGAACATGTATTCTGCCTTTTCAGAGAATCATCGCCTGGAGGAAACGTATGAGAATCATCTAGTCATAAAGCTGGTGCTGGTAAGAAAGGCGACTTTACCTATTTTCCATTATCAAATAAGTTTGATAAGTTTGTGAGAGAACCACAGACGGAGTGTGTGCTACACGTTTGTGCATGTACATAGACACGCTTGAATACCAGTAGGACACTTACAGCCGCACTAGGCATGTCTTTTGTCCAGATTGTATCTGCTGTGTGAAATGTTTTAACACCATTCTACCATGCATGTCCGCTGTATCCTGGCTAGTACACACTCTATCAATGTTTCCTCGGAAACTATCTCAGATCTATCGTACACGTACATACAAATGTTCATTATATAAAAACAAATGAAAAGTCTTACCTTGATAACATGACATAGGTATGCATGTACTTTGTACTGTTAAATGTCGAGAACTAGTTCAGACATTACTTGTGATTGATTGCGTGGTCTTCTCGACTATGTGCAATTGCGTTCGTAAATTCTATATTTTTGTTCAGTTTCAGTTTGTGAACTCCTTCCTTTCGCTGTTCTATATTGCATTTTATCTACAGGACATGGATAGACTAAAAGATGTGAGTACAGAAAACCCGTATTTTGATACTGCATGGAAGAAACTGCATGGATGTAACATAATACTTAACAGATATAATTTGTAGTCCGCCACTATTTGGTGCAATATACCTGTACATGTATTTTGGAACTCCCAGTCTGAATTAGCGTTTAGGGTTCTTGGAGAGGTCAATCGGTTATTAGGCAACAAAGAGATTTATTCGAAAAAATAAATAGGCTATTAAGCACAAAGTGATGTCACCCGTAGTAGCGCTAGGGCCTTACGCTTTCAAAAAAGGTTTTAGTGTTAATACCACATGTACTAACTAATATATGCATTTAGTTCAACATCGGTGTTGTATATATTTGTAGTGAAACAGCGAGTTAAGCACGTTCTGTATTATCCACGTAACTGAGAGTTAAGCCCGTTCGGTACTATCCCCTCCACTGAGAGTTAAGCACGTTCTATATTATCCCCTCCACTGAGAGCTAACTAGCACGATCCGTATTATCCCCTCCAGCAACTTGCCACGTTGCTGATAACCCGCCAGGTTATCGGCAACCTGAAGGAGACCGTGGTCCCATACGTGGTGAACCAGGTGAAGCTGCTGCGGCTGGGGTACGCCATGACAGAGGACATGAAGCCAGAGGCCATCGAGGAACAGGCCAAACAGATCAGCCAGGACTGGGTGTGCCGGATTACCAAGAGATCCAGAAACGACAGTGAGACACAGTCTGGAGCTGTGTGTGAGGACGCGGCGGCAGGGATCCCGGAGGCCAGCAGTGAGAGCTTACCCCGCAGTATGAGTCAGACACTGAGTCAGGCTGAGGCCGAGGCCAGTACCAAAAAGGTCGGTCGGTTACCTTGTAAAACCGGGTTTTGGCACCAAGACGGTGAATACACTGAGTTTTTGTTGTATTAAGCCTAAATTTGTGACTATCTGAATCACTTGTTATCATCCTACTCGGGTAACTTCAATACCTGATTTTTTCCCAGGAATTTGTGTTGCATTACAACACTTCACCCTCGCGGAAATTGCCCATACAGTCCAATGAAAAAAGGATATCTTTCTATTTCTAATCATTTCTATTTATAACATTTTAGTGGTTGAAAAACACAATCGGAAAGCGTCTTCCGTATTGTGTATCGATAAATGTACCAGTTCGCAGATCAATACAATTCAAGGCTGTTGCAATTCAAATCCATGGCCACGATTTTACATAGAAATTGTTGCCGGTCGTAAACTTGGTATTTTCGAGTCCTGGGTTCGAGTATTCGAGTGACACTGCTTCTTCCTGTCCTTCCTTCCAGTACGAGGGGACATTTGATGACTACCTGGAGATGTTCATCCAGTTTGGTTACGTGACGTTGTTCTCGTCCGCGTTCCCGCTGGCCGCTCTGTGTGCCTTGCTCAACAACGTGATCGAGATCCGCAGTGACGCGCTCAAACTCTGCACTATATTCCAGAGGCCTTTCGGGGAAAGGGTGGAGAGCATAGGGATCTGGCAGGTAGAGGTGGAGGCTGACACTAAGACGTCTTAAATACACCACCAGTCAGTTACTGACAGAATAGTGTGGGGACTATTACCAGGCTGCCTGAAGAGTGGCCTAGACAAAGCACATTTTCTGGTCAGCTTTGGTTCCCCATTACCCCCACCTTTCTTTATATCGGTACCATACAAAGGTCTAATTATTGTATTTAAACGTTTCATTTTCGTAATTAGTACTCTATTTATGCCGGGTTTGCGTATCCCAGATAGAACTCGTCTACACGGTGGTTTATGTAGTAAATAGTACATAAATGCATAGGAATAGGCCTCTTAGCTATATATTCTAATAATATATACGTCTGTAAAACAATCGGCTGATTTTGCAGGATGCTTTGGAGGTGATGAGTGTTATAGCCGTGATGGTGAACTGTGCTCTCATTGGCTTCACTGGTCTGGCGGATAGGCTGCTGCCGGAGTGGCCAACTATCAACAGGATCGTTATCATTGTCGTACTAGAGGTAAACGTTCAGTCAGTTAAGGGGTTCAGGCTGCCTTATATCGATCCTGACAAAGCTGCATTCATCGAGTATCGATGGCTACTAAACAGTTACAAGAACAGCACGAAGAAAACGCTGCACCTAATAATTTTATTGTCGAAGTAAAATACATGTACTAGTAAATATTCACAAAGATTGAAGAGAGACGTGGGGAATATTATCTGATGTCTTTCACACTTGAGTATCACACAGCAAGATTCAGATTGTATTAACGGTAGTAATTGTCCTACTCTCAACCCAAGCACGTAGTCCTGGTTGTGAAGATCCTGGTGGCGTACGCCATACCAGACGTACCGACGTGGGTGGCGGAGGAGCGAGCCAGGCTGGAGTTCCGCCGACGGGAGGCCCTCAAGGTCTGACCAGTGGCTAACTACATGTACACCCTTACTGTAGCACCCTTACATCCTTACTCGATTTTATAACAAAAAAGGATGGTTCTGTATATAATTTTAATATCGGTGAATGTGCGATGTACATAAACATAATATTAATATCTGCAGACGCATCCACATATATTAATGGCTTCTGCGTAAATGTATCTAGATTGTGTTTGGAAGAGAAGTTCCTCTGCTAGATACATTGTGAATAGCAGTTCGTTCGAGAAAATAAACTGAAAGTACCGAAGCAGCGGGTAAACAAGAGAAAGCAAGATGTAATTTAAGACCGAGCAAGATTCACCAGGCATGCGAGAAGCCTTTTCACAGAAAATTAAGAAACAAAATAAGTACATGTAAGAGATCCCTTAAATCTAAATACATTACTTTGATAAAATCCAGCCTTTGTTAACTCTATATAACCTCAAAGGGTTTTACCCTGTTGCCTTCCAGCGTGTAGATTCAGTCGGGAGCGGGGAGGGTCGGGAGACGCCAGAACGCCGGAGAGAAAGTTCCGTGGATAATGCAGCAGAGTCGGGTCTTCCCCCACGTCATCATCCCGTCGGATGCAGACGCTCTCCTCCTCTTCGGGAGCATTCCTCAGACGGATATCCTGATGAAGAACAGAGGTCCGAAACAGCCTGCTCAAAAAGCAATGAAAATTGCTCAGCCCTTGCGGATAGCCGCTCAGATGAAAAAGATCGTGTCTCAGGACAGAACGAACGTTCTTTTGGAAGTAATGTTTCCACGTCAGAGCGGTCCGGCAATCGCTCAAAGCTGGGCGATATTCGCTCAGATGAAAACAGCCACGGCTCAGACGGCGACAGTAACTGCTCCGGATTCGTGTCAGAACTTAAGCCCTGTTGCTCAGAAGGTGATGTCCCTTGCGCGCAGATGGAAGGGCTGCCACCAGAAAAGACAAGAGATAGCTCATTGAGGGAGAACGGATCGGGGCTACACGTCAGATTCAGCAACACTGGTGACATTGGCTGTTGTGACGCCAGTGATCGCGTGCTCTCCTCGACCCGTTAAAGGTTGCCCGAGGAAGGCTGCATTCTGTTACATTCCTAGCTCATTTTAAACAGTAAATTATGCTCAAGCAAATATAATCAACATATTATCAGGTGGTGTTGAGTATTGGGCTGCATAGGAGGCAAGGCTTTGCTACTAAAATTTTTGCTGTTTGTACTTGAAACCAACTTTCTTACCTTCCTATAAATGACCTACGCTTGAATCTCAGACAACGTAGTATTGGCTTCTTGTAACTAATATTTGTGTCGGTGATGCATTTCAAATCTTAATATGATGTTTCGATGTGTTTAACCATTTATATGCAATCTTTTTTCATCAGTATTATACACATTGTATTTTATGACGATGTACGTATGTGCAGTATGCGTAAGCTACTTTCTAGTTCCGGGAAAGTTAGAAGATGTATTCGACTTTTCTTCGATATAATGCCACGATATTGTTTAAATTGTACAAGTCGAATGGAACGTATATTGTGTAGTGTTACGCATATGTCTTTTTATTTTATCCAACTTGACTATCGTAACTATATATGTTCTTTGTTTTTTGTTTAATAATTGTTTTTGTTTGATGATTTAAAATGTGTTTTTTTTTTTTCGTGTAGTTTGTAAGTTATGGATCCTTATCTCTATGCAACTTGTTATGGCTGTATTTTGCATTTCGCCCACTTTATGTGAGGGTGTATATGTCATGTATGAATATGCCTTCTTGGTCTATGCATAAGCATTCGATCAGACTTTTCTGCTCAATATAGCATTGAGCTTTGCGATTTGGGGGCACAGTGAAGCAGTGGGCCACGGTTTAGAGTGGCACAGTGCGGTATATTTTGGCCCAATGGAGTAATGGATGGGAAAAGGTGGGGGTATAACCCAATATGCGCAAACTCCAGAACAACCGCTTTCACGAACCGTCGCCTATTGGGCTTCTGTGTTAATATCTCATTGCGCCTTTCTGTTAAGGCACTTTTTCTTAGCGCATGGGTTCGAATCCCTCCTAAATCATATTTTAATTAAGTTCTCTGCTCCGTTGGACAAAATATTCCGCATGGGGTCACGGTGTACCGTGGTCCATTGCTCCACTGAGCGCCAAAACCGCAGAAACCAAATGTCCCATTGAACAGAAAAGTTGGATCAGCTTTCATAACAAACATGTGTATGACATACAGGCAATAAACCTGTTATCCGTTACATCGTATATTTACTGAAATGATGTGCTGATGTGAAATTTGGACTCGCGGGTACTGGTAATACATATAGGGCGTACCTTTGACCTTGTAACGTTCAAGGTCATACTGGGATCATTTGGTGCACTTGCGAGTTTTCGTGATTGGGGCCTAATGATAAGAGATAGGAAAAACTATTTTGCGTTGCTGTAAGAGCTAAACAGTGAGAGATAAACATGTAGTTACTGTATGTATTACTACTAGTATTAAACACCAACAGTAAATCACATATAGGGAGTCCAATAGCATCATTACATTTGACCTTGAGTGACCTTGAGAGGTTAAAGTCAAGGTCACTCAGATCTCAAAGCATTATATCTCGTAAAGTTGCAGAGTTAGGGCGTATTTTCCTATTAAACATTAATAGGAAAGCAAATATGGGGATTCCATTTGTGTGAATACATTTGACCTCAATACCTCGAAAGACCAGTGTCAAGGTCACTCAGATTTCGAAGGCGTATATCTTGCGTATATCTTGAGTTAGGCCATAAGTTACTAGTAAATACTACTAGGAAACCATATATTGGGAGTCCAATGACACTATCACATCTGACCTTGAGTGACCTTGAAAAGTCAAAGTCACGGTCACTCAGATTTTGAAGCCTTATATTTTAGTTTTTAAGGTCATTTTGGGGTCGCTCGGTGCATTTGTCTCAAATGGCCTGTAACTCGAAATAGCTTGCCGTATAGCAAAACTGATTAAAATTTGGAACTCGGGGCTACTTGTCATATTTATATGGGGTACCTTTGACCTTTTAGTGTTCAAGGTCATTTTCATGTCATTCGGTGCAATTGTCTCAAGATGGCCTGTAACTCATAAATGGCTAGCCGCAGAGTGAAACGTAATGAAATTTGGACTCGCGGGTAGTTGAAACATGAATATGATGCACCTAGCTTTTTAGTGTCCAAGGTCATTTTGAGGTCATTCAGGGCACTTGTTTTAAAATTGTCATTCACATGAAAATAACTGGCCTTGGAGCAAAACTGAATTGGAACTCTATGACACTGATAAACCATAATGGAGATGACTTTGAACTTGTAGCATTCAATGTGATTTGAAGTGTTGTCTGGCGCATTTGTTTGTCGTACATTACAATGTGCTTACTGCTTCTGTCAGTGTTATCAAGCAGAACGTTAAGGCCCATGGGCCTCTTGTGATAGTAGCAATTTTGTCAATGTTCTTGGATTTAACCTGCCAAGGTTATGCAAGACCACATGTGATGGTGTGGATGGACTCCCCACAAATGGCTTCCTATAAGTGTCAGTAGTAATAAATGCCCTAACTCGGCTCCTTTCTGAGATGTCATGTACATTTAGAACAATGCGACTTTGAAAATGACATGGCAAGGCCAAATGTAATAGTGCATCAGGAGATACATATATGACTTCCACGGACCCTAACTCTACTCCTTTATGAGATGAGTCTTTCAAATGTGACTGTCCTTGAATTTGAGCTTTCTGTATCATTCAAAACTCAAATCTGATGGTGTGGCTGGACTCCCCGTGTACGGCTTCAGTTAGTACCATATGGCCGAACTCGGCTGCTCTTTAATAAGATATAAGCCATCAAAATCTAATCGACCTTGAAGTTCACCCTTCAATGTTATTCAGAGTTAAATCTAATAGTGCAGTTGGGATCCCTATATATTACATTCTATTAAGGTTAAATTTTTAAGTTTGCGAAATTTCAAAAAATCCCCCCCCCAAAAAAAAAAAAAGATTAATAAGACCGAAATGACCAATAAATATGCCTTCGTATCTGGGCAGAGAAACCTATTGTATAGGCTGAATAATTCAGTCTTCCTGTTCTATGTGATTTCTTGGCCACCGAAGAAATCGGCCAGGCACTATTATGATGATTACAGAGTAACTACAAGCAACTAGTCAGAATGCTGGAGACAATGGGCAATACATATGTACCCTGCGTTCTGCATCTGGTTAATTCAGGGCGATCCGTAATTAGGCTGGATATGGCTTCACCGTCAAGGAGAGGCAAGCTATCGTCCCTTAAGCACAATAAATAACATCCACATGGCCTTTCCCCACACCCTCATTCGTGGGCGTGTCTACGTCTGCACTTCCGGTCAGGGAGCGCAAATGAGCGGTGGTCTCACGGGCGGAAACAACGTGGTTTGTTTTGATTCCTGACAGAAACTCCTAATTGACATGCCGGAAACCATACAGGACTCTTCTCTCCATATAAAAGCTACAAACGCAGCTCCATGCGATGTCTGTTTTATTGTTGGCCATGAACGTCGTAGGACAGCAGTACCATCATCATGTAGGAAGTTCCATTTGATTGTTTGCAGCGTATTCCTCAGACCAACTTTCCACGAGAGTTCGAGGCCTTTTAATTTGTTTGTTTGTGTGTTTGTTTTTGGAGAGTATTTACCTATGACTAATCAAACGATATATTCGGCCGGAATATCCGGCGAAGCGACTGTCGCTATCATCATTGGCCAGGCCCTGCACGTGCTTTTCGCCTGCGTGAACCTGGTCGGAAACGCACTGGTTGTGGCAGCTGTGACTCGGAGACCAGGACTGAGGAATCATGTCACCCTGTGCTTGGCCAACTTAGCTGTAGCCGATATCCTGCTTGGCGTGTCAGTTACTGTACACGTTTATGTGCCGTACCTGCAGCCTGGGGACACCATGGCCAGGAGAGTCACCTGCCTAGGCATCCTCTCCTTTGCTACGTTCTCCGCTCTCGCCTCCATGGTCGCCATCCTGTTGGTGGGATTCAAGCGGTGGACGCAGGTCGTACAGCATCAGACGTTCCTCTGTCTACACAGTCTACGTGGTACGCTGATGTTGTTCGCGGGGGGCTGGGCCGTATGTGGCACTTTGGCCATGTCTGTGATCCTGAAAAACAATTCCGGGACTTACACGGTATGTTCGCTGGATTTTTATATTCAACCACTGCACAGAGTGACTCTCAACATGATAGCCGCGGCAACCATTATGGGAAACGCGTTCTTTTGCGTCATGCTGTTACGCCACGCGATCACAGCGAGACGCCGTGTCCAAAACATCAGCCAGACCGCGACGTACGTTGGCGCATGCGCACGCGAGGCCGACGAACGGAAGCTGCATAACACCATTTTGATGTTGGTGACCATCCTGCTGGCCATGTGGCTGCCATACCTGGCAGTGACCGCCATACCCCAGCTTAAGAAGTCTCTGGATCGCTACGAACTGGTGCGAGTGTGGGGACTGGCGCTGATCCAGCTGAACTCTCTCGTTAACCCTTTTATTTACGCGTGGCGATCCCGACACTTCAGGCAGACATTAAAATCACTGTTCCACAAGAAAGACATATCTGGCCAAGGCATATGGAGAATATAGTGGATATTAATTGTACTAATATCTTCCCGTCCTTGTTCCCAACCCATAATGTCGATTTGATAGGAAAGGCATGTTTTCAGAAGCCTGTCACGTCAAGCCTGATCCTGCAAGACAGCGAAAAAGGTGTTCCAAACCTGTGGCTATTGTCACATTCAAAGTTGTGTTGCATTGCTTTGTTCCTTCTGACTTTATACATGATATAGTGGTCTTGTTGTTCAAACATTGCGGATAAGGAAATGCATGAAGACATGTGTTTTTAATTGTGTATCGCTTCCTCCAAATAACAACAGTTTTTACTAACCGTAAGATCCATGTTATGAGTAGAATTGATTATACATGAGTCAGCGATTACATGGCATGTATATATTAGAGAAGACCCAAACCAGGGTCGCGCCGCCAGTGCCTGATCGCAAACCATCAGAGCCAATTTTTCATGTCTTACTCCAAGGCTCCGTTCAGACCAGCAAACACAGCGGACGTTTGATTGAACGTTTACTCCGTTTGCTTTACTGAACGACTGGGTATTTGGTGCATACATGTATACGGAGGCTACGAGATCCTCACTACCATACTTAGTCTCCTATCACATGCCCAGGCGAGTCATTTCACGACTGTGGCATCGTTGGTCAGTGATCAAGACGCCTATGCGGCGGTCGAAAGTCCAACATTGTTTTAATTTTCGACTCTTGGAGGTAAGAACATTCTTCCTCTAAGATGAATCCAGAGTCTAGTAACAACATGCATTCATGTTGAGATTGTAGTAATACATAACCATATATGGGGGGTTGTGAAAACTTTTGGTATTTGTCTCACCTACAGAAGCAAGTAACGTAAGGCTATTCTAGAATATTGCCTTGCCTTTGTTAGGTGAAGAGTGGCACCTTTGATTTGGTCATTGGGAGAACTTGACAACGGAGAACACAAAATAATCTATATCAGAGCATATCGTGCTTGAACAGATCTGTCACAATTTCAGCCAGGCTATATAATGTGAGGGAAAGCAGCAGTTACCTGACGGTATACCTGGGAATCTGAAACCAGTTTAGAGCTGGAATTCATCATGGTGATTGTATTTGCCTAGATAGATCATGATTCTAGTTTTCGGTTTCATGTGCGGGTTTAGTGCGGGTTCCATACGGGTACGGGAGGGGTGCGGGCTGGCAATATCTGGTGCAGGTTGCGGTGTTGCGGTGTGGTGCGGGTGGGGGACAACAGCTATGGTCGCGGGGCTGGTACGGGTCAGAAATTTCAACCCGCGCACAACTCTATAAATCGGATACAGTGTACAGAGGAACACGTTATAGTAGACTGACCACTATCACAAGTTGTTTGGAGCGATAATGTCCATATGACTTTCACTTTTCCATACCTTTTCAGTCTCAGTACTTTGGCACCTTATGTCACGCATCTCTCTAATCACACGGCTTATATATATAGCCATTGTGTCCAAGTTTCAACAACATTAGGTGAAAAAGTATCAACTCGAAGATAAATTTGACTGCGCTGTGTGCGCAGCTCTTGACACAAAGTTAATGGGCTTGATTATACAAACAAGTACTTGTGTACATTCATCACTTTGATCAAATGGTGAGTGGCATAGGCATGTTTACTAGTCTCCACGTGGGCTCAATAATATAGCCTAACTCGATTCCTTTACGAGATGTATGCCCTCGAAATTGGAGTGACATTGATTTCACCTTTCAATATCACTCAAGGTGAAATGCGAAGGTGCCGATTGATCACTGCCTAATCACTTCTGTATCACTTCTGTTTTGCGGCATATAAATACCGTAATTTTCTGACACCTCGGCACTGGCAGTCTAGATGTCAAGGGGTGAACATGAACCCTCAACGAAGTTAAAACTGTATAGATAATACTATAGAAGTACTTAATTATGAATTGGAATAATAAGCTTTTCCTATATTAAATTAAAATAAAAGAATATAGATCGCAAACATGAAAATATAATGTACATATGAAATGAAAGAAAAAAATTAAAAATGGATTAAAACAAGTATCTTCCATTAAATGTTAGAAGAAAGCTGTCTTAATCCAAATTTAATTTAAATACTGAGGTCATATGTACTTTGTCATTTATTTCTTGTTTATTGCTTATTATTCTTTATTAATTTTTTCTAAGTTTAAATTTCATTTGATTTAACTGTAGTGTATTAGC
>JAAUYG010225504.1_pt1 | contig 19037 bp, 21 predicted proteins | sample 7278091 | NCBI WGS metagenome assembly JAAUYG01 (sample SAMN14350201, study PRJNA611818) | marine sediment metagenome | isolation source: surface marine sediment (0.6m) | place: French Polynesia: Moorea | collected 2018-08
TAATAATACATATACATACTATAATCTGATGTTTTACACAGCTCATGGGGCTTATAGTGGGAGCGGGTCGTCCTGCAGAAATTTGGAGCGGGTCGTCCTTGTGAGCGAATCGACCGTATACCCCACAGCCTCTCTCCTTCCTCAGCTGTCCGGTTTGTCACACAAAAATAGTAGTTGGGACTCGTGGGTACTTAGTGGCAGTTCAACATACATGGGGTACCGTTCGTGACAAAACGACTGTCACGATGACAAAGTGACTGGATACTGGCAAGCTGACTGCTGACTCTTCACACAAGTTCAAAGGCACTAAATCACTTATGTGACAAAATATGGTTAATAAAATTGCTTAAACATGTTAAATCTGCATTAGCAAGTGTTGAAATTATAGATTCCCCAGTAGCATGGTTAACATAAATAACATAGTTTATCATTGTTCATATTGTTACTAGTACTAATGTGTGGTTGGTAGCCACTAGCCAGAGATGATATTCTCAGTTGTAAAATACACTTAATTCTGATAAAGTTGAGCAATGGGTACATCTGATACAAACGAGATCACGACCCTTGCGGCGGGGTGCTCTAGCCTCTCGGGGATGTTGCAGGTGAAATTTTTGCCATTTGATGCTGTACTACTAGCCAGCAAAGCTAATGGAGGAGAGGGACATCGTCTGGAGAAACTGTGAAGTCTCAGCTGTGGCAGACTTTATAAAAGAATGAATGCAGCAAAGCATTGCCAACAGATGTTTTGGACTTGGACCATCAATATAGACAATGAACTGCAAGCATTATTTTTTTTTTTAATTTCACAGCTAACACCTACTTCCATGCCACTCGACTTTGCTCCATAAAAGCACGGCATCGGGTAGTACGGGTACCATCATGTATATTGATCTACTATATGATTCATTTCCTGACCCTTTTCTATTTGTGGATGAACTGTTGTGAACAACATAATAAAGCCCAATACATGCAATATACATGATATACTATGGTAGCTGTATGCAGGCACTGCAGTGCATCTAGGGAGATTTATAAAATTATTTATCGCAATTTAGCAAATTGCATAAAGGCTAAGAGACAATTATGTTAAGCCATTTGTGTGGCTTTGTTTTTATGCCAGATGTTGTCTTTTTATGTAGGATGTCTAGCACGGATGCCATAAGCCTAAGAAGTTTTCATGAAAGCAACAACGCTACACCAGTTCTCAGTAGTCGAGGAAAATCCAGAAGATCGTCCGGCCTTCTCAGCAGTCAAAAGGAGGTGTCAGGTACTGAGTATGTCGGGGGCTCCAGACAAGAAATGAGAGCAGAAAATGTAGGCTAGGAATCTGGGCAATTACCCAGTGAATATTACAATGATTATTATTGTAGAGGTGATCAGGTTTATTTTCAAACTGGCTTGTAAAACTTTGGATACCTCTGCTGATATATTGCTTATTCACTTTCATCTACACATGATCTATTATGTAGTTTTGTCTTGACCAGTTACAGTGGGTGGACTGTTAGTGTGCATATTGGTTACTACTTTTCACACACATTACAAATTAATTAATTTATGGATTCCTAGTTCCGGTAGTAATTACCATGCACTGTCTTACAAATTTACTAGTATGCTGTATGATGAAGATTCCAACATTATGAACTCTAATACTTGCTATTCATTATTTATTTCATTCATAACTAAAGAATTACGAGCATTGGATGTATTTGTTTATTTTGATAAGTTTGCTATATTAAATCTGTATACAGTGTACAATGTGTCCTTTACGATTACCTGTCTCTTTTGCAGAAGAAGTAGAGATTGAAATCCAAGACCTACACGACAGCGTTCCGCAGGTTGCCCAATTCTTTGACGTTTTAAACAAGATTGGCTCAGGTAATTTCTTCTGTTTAGTTGTTCAATGGTGAAATTTTTTTACGTTTCCCAACATGAACATGATGAAGGGCAAAAGTGTGAGGAGTGTTCATTTATTCAGTAGACATCTTGTTACCAGCTTACAGTTCTTTATTTTCAAAGCTTATTTGTCGGCCTTTCACAAGTTCTCTGTAGAAATTCTCGAATATATCATGGAAAAGAGTTTTATACTGTTGCATTGTCAGCAGACATCAAACATGTTTAGTCTTGTGAATGAAAAAGTAACAGCAAATCTACATACAGGTCTTTGGTGACAGGTTCATTTACGCTGAAACATAGGACTTTCTGCCCAAAACTGATGGTCCTTCAAGACAGGTGCTCTTTCATTGCAGTAGTTTCTCAAGACAGGTTTCTTTCACTGTAATCTATGTTGCATATTGATTCCAAGTACAAAAAGAGGAACGGGAAGAGTCTGTAAACAAATGGCACCAACACTAGCAATGATGATTATTTTTAATTTACCTAGGTGATAAGGGAAAAATTATAAACTGAAACATTTGTTCAGCTACTCAGTTACAATTTTCACTTTCAGGAACATTTAGCTCAGTGTATGTGGCAAGGATTAAGAACCAACCAGATGTGAAAGATTTGTTTGCCCTCAAACACATCATACCAACCAGCCACCCCTCCCGGATAGAAAATGAACTGCGCTGCCTTCAAGAAATTGGGTAAAAAATTTATGAATGCCAGTTACATAGTTATGCTAAGGCATGTTGTTAAGAGTTTAATCTTCTTGAAGTCACCTATGTCGGTTTGGTTTTCGGGTTCTTTCTTAACACCACTGAACTGCGTAAAACTTGTCGGGGAGGTCTACAGTTTATATTCTGTTGAAAGGCTGCACCCTTTATTGTCGTAAAAACTCCTTTGCTGAACCATCTGATAAAACATTTAGAAAGTTACACAGCGTGCACAGTTATTGTACCTATACAAACTGGCACATTCTTGGGTATGATCGGACCATTTGAGATCTCCGTTAGCATGTTTATGGGTGATTAGCACTTTGAGATGCCTGAGAGACTATGCATCATGTTGTCAAGTTCTATGGTGTTAAGTGGCAAATGTTGCCAAAACGATTACAGTTGGCTACGGTCTCTTTATTCTACTAAGTAGACTAAAGAGACCGTAGCAAACTGTAATCGTTTTGGCAACATTTGCCAAGTACTATTACTTACAATGTGTATCTTGTATGTTGACAGGGGCGAGGACAGTGTGATGGGAGTGAAAGCATGCTTCAGGCACCGCGACCATGTTGTCATTGTTATGCCCTACTTTTCCCACGACCGTTTTCAGGTAAGAATGCTTTGCAGTAATTTTCCTAATGCCGGGAAGGAAGTCTTCTGAATTTTTGCCCTATGTTATTACACACTGTATATTTATAGTATGCCACAGCACATGTGCCAAAAACTAAGCACCCAAGTCTGGTTGCAGAGTCGAGATTTTCAAGATGTGCTGTGCCTTGAACATGAAGAATACAAATTGCCCTGATCCCTGGAGCGTCTGGCTCTCAAACTGAAACAGACAACTGACCTCTCACCCATGTCAAGAAAAGATCAATGCAGGCATCAAAATGATGAATGGCAAACCTTTGCTTTGCTAAAGATCGTTAAACAATTTATTGCGTTTCATGTTTCCAATTTCTTGTTAATATCGCGTTTGTGTTGCCTACTCTCTCCGCCAGCCTGAGGGCCAGTCGTTTACAGTTTGAGGGCCAGTTGACCCATGGGGACAGTTGTCCCAGAATTTATCGGAAGGTGGAAGCATTAAGAGCTAGTTTGTTAGTTATCCAGTGTTTTTCCCGTCTCTGTCAGGATTACGTGGGTCAGTTGAGCCTAGCTGAAGCCCGGGACTACATGAGGAACCTGCTGGTTGCTCTGCGCCGAGTTCATCGCACCGACATCATACACCGAGACGTGAAACCAAGCAATTTCCTCTATAACAGGAAAACCAAACAGTAAGTGCTGCAGGACTGATGTGCACTGTGACGAAGGCTTCTGTTACTGTTAGGTCTGTAGAGCCTCTGCCTTTTCACGCTGAAGTTCCATGGTTGCAACGGACCCTGGTCCAACAAAAATGAAATGAAACATGTGAAAGTAGGTTCATGTGTAGTAACGGCTGCATTTGCCAACCCAGGCAACATGGACGATCAAATCATTGGTTTTACACCATGTACACTGCGGTCGGTTTCTGAAAAACCCCAGAAGAATCTCAGGCAAGGGAAAGGATAGTTGGTTTGGTGATTAGTGATAAGTCTTTTTCTAGATTTTTAAGAAACTGGCCATGCATCATACTCTTTGTGGTAGTGTTACCATGGTAACAGTGACAAAAGACTTGATTGTAATCATTGAACAGGTATATTTGAGTGTCACTATGATGTGTACGACTGAGGTTGACACACTGTGTAGCTTATGTATGCGTCAACACAGACCGTCTCTCTGTTTCTTTATGTCAGGTATGCCCTGGTGGACTTCGGACTGGCCCAGAAAGCTCCGGTCGCCTTACAGCAGCAGACACCGGACGATAAGTCACGAAAATCTGGAGGTGGCCACCACAGTGCCGGGAAAGAGGTAACGAGATGACCAGTAAGCTGTTGCCATGTTTACGTGTGCAGCATATCATTTCTCGTCAACTCGCAGCAGTTATGAAATGCCAGGCACAGTACTTTGGTCAGTGAATAGTCTAAGTCACATGCTACATTATCACTGTATTTAAAACCAGGTTGCCTCGTGAGTGCATGCATGTGGAGCTGTCAGTGATTCCGACATATTTTTTGAAAGGAGCAGGAAAATTTTTCCAGTGCGGGGTTTCTGTGTGCTATATAATCTAAAAAGGTCTAGACCGACGCCCAATCTCAATTACTTGCTTTATAGCAATGTGACGTTTTACATTCGGTTCTCTCCTTGTTGTCTTAAATGTCATAGTTTTGTAAAAAAGAAGTAGGAATCCAATTTCATTACTATTCTTGACACAGATTGGAGATTCAAACAGCTATTCTGTATGTACACTGGAGATTCAGACAGCTATTCTGTAGCTAGTAGGCTGGAGAATACATATGATACAAGACAAACATTTTATTGCAGACCTCCAGGAAGCGTCAACACCCATCAGACGATGCCGAGAACACCAGACCTGGCTCTCCGTGTAAGAAACGTGTCCTGTCTCCTAGCAACGGCGGAGACGAGAAGCCACGACTTGCGGAAATCGACACAAACGTTCTGCCGATGTTGCACGGCAACTGCCGCAACAAGACTCCAGATGCCGCCGGCTTGATAGCCTGCGATAAACTCAACCAAGAATCGCTAGAGAAAAGCAACGTTAACAGAACGCCGAACGTGACATTGAACTCGCGTCACAGAAAGGCTGTTAAATCCCCAAGACGTATCGTGTTGACACGCGCGTTGAACAAAGCCGGGGAAGAGGAGCGTCGCGAGGGGCCCCCTCCAGCCAAGACAGTGGTAGTGGAACAGGGAGGCCGCAGCGTGTTCAAAAGCGTCGCCCCCAAGTCGTGCGACTGCTACGGAAAGCCGGTGATTTGTACTGCATGTATGGCCAGGTATGACCCAACCTGCCCACCCACCTATCCATGATCATCCGATTCTCACTGGATGGCCTATCAGCTGTTAAAGATCATTTCAAGTGTTCATTTACTGTAGAATAACCATGCTCTTTATATTTGTGTTACCACCGAGTTATAGAGATATGAAATTTTATGCTGCAACATATGAACTTAATTATACAGTATAAACTGCAGTGCTCACATACACCCTGATGTACAATGGATTTATGTTTTGACCATGTTTAAGGAGAGTTGTTGGATGTTGTAAGAGATATGTGCGAGTGTACAGTGCACTGCTTTTGTTATATTACAGGAGTGGCCAGCATGCTCCCCGAGCGGGCACCCCGGGTTTCCGAGCCCCAGAAGTTCTCATGAAATGTCCTGACCAAACCACAGGTTAGTTTTATGCGTAGGCAGGCTTATTGCAGCCACAGGCAGACTTACTTACTGTATTACCACAAGCAGAATTACTATAACCACAGGCAGGCTTACTAGTACTGTAAGTAACCACACGCTGGCTTATTGTAACCACAGGCATGTTGACTAACCACAGGCAGGCTTACTAATACTCTAACCACAGGCAGACTCATTGTTACCACAGGCAGGCTTACTGCAACTGCAGGCAGACTTACTGTAACTGCAGGGGGGGTGTTACTGTACTCACAGGACTGACTAGCCACAGGCAGACTGATAGAAGCCACAGGCAGACTGATAGTAGCCACAGGCAGACTGATAGTAGCCACAGGCAGACTGATAGAAGCCACAGGCAGACTGATAGAAGCCACAGGCAGACATTTCACCCAAAGTTGTTCTGTTGTGTTTCTCCTGTTTCTGATTAGCTTGAACTGTTTAGACGGAACATCCCAAGGTATCCCCTGCCCAGCAGACACAGTTATACTGGGCAAACCACTTCTGTACAAGATGTGTTGGGATTATAGCATTAATTAAATCTGTCGAGTGTGTAGTCTATGCAGATTTGATAACAGTGAAGCCTGAAATAGGACCACACGCTACACACTTGTAAAGCTGTGTTAATTGTGAGGTGGTCCTATATCTGAGAGGCCTAAACATGTAACATGCAACTTTTTGGTACTCCTGGCAAGTGATATTCTGAGGTGGTTGCAAAATTAGATGTGGTACAGTGAAACCTGTCTTGAAAGACCACACATTTTTGGCAGAAGGACCCCCCCTCCATATTTCAATACAACTAAACCTGTTGTCAGAGACCACCTGTCTTGACAGACCACATTTTTGTGGCCAATGGGGTGGTCTTTCAAGACAGGTTCTGCTGTACTATCTGCATTGATACAATATCATATTATCGCTGTCTGTTTCCCGCAGCGGTGGACATTTGGTCAGCCGGGGTCATCTTCCTCTCCATCCTGTCTGGACGCTACCCGTTCTTCAAGGCCCCAGACGACATGACTGCGCTGGCCCAGATCATCAGTGTGGCTGGGGTCGAGGTTGTACAGGATGCAGCTAAGGCCATCGGTAAGGATATGTACGGTTTTACAGCTGGGTGCCGTGGTAAGCAGGGTGCTGCAGTGCTGGGCTGGGCTGGGTGGTGTAGGGCTGGGCTGGGTGGTGTAGTGCTGGGCTGGGTAGTGTAGTGCTAGGCTGGGTGGTGTAGTGCTAGACTGGGTGGTGTAGTGCTAGACTGGGTGGTGTAGTACTAGACTGGGTGGTCTGGCAGCTTTGACAGACAATCACATACTCAAGCAAACTACCATATTACATGTGCCACAACAAGCAAGCGTTATAGTACAGAACTGCATTTCTCGTTTTATGTGTGTGTAGAATATTTCCAACCAAGTGCTTTCCATTACTGTTAGCAGAAGACATCCAGTTGAGCTGTCTGTTTATACTCTAGGCATGGTATGATAGTGCTCTCCAGCTATCACAATCCTAACTGCTTTGTGTGCTTTCCAGGCAAGCACCTGATCTGCAACCCGAAATGTCCGGCGATGGATCTGCGAGTGATGTGCCAGAGGTTACGCAGTGCGAGCTGCCAGACTAAGAAGGGTCCAAAACAGGGTAAGGACGCAGTGTCGGACTGGAGCCAGGCGCCGCAAGCCGCGTACGATCTGCTGTCGCAACTGCTGGACATCAACCCACACACACGGATCACCGCCGATGAGGCGCTGCGTCATCCTTTCTTCTCTCACGTAGCCATGAAATCTCAATCATGAATCTATAACGATTAGGTGTGATGTGTAGATACATACATACAAGTCTTTGCTTACATTGGCTTCCGGGCTTTTTTAATTTATAATTACTGTTAGAATAGTGTTTGCTATTTTGTGTACATGTACTGAATACACGGATAATTTTACAAATGTCTGTTAGGGCATTTTGTCGCCGTTATTTCTTCGTTCTTTCGTGAACTTGTCACTAGTTGACATCTATTGCCAGTCTGCTACACAGATGAATTGCATCAGTATTGGAATGCATAACCACGACAATTTTTTTTTTCCTTTTATTCTTTATACTTTATAATATAAAGTTAAACATTTTATATTTATACAGTAGTAATAAATATGGTTTGTCACAGTCATCAATAACTAACTCTAACCAAATCATATATTGTAACTAAAAAACAAGTCATAACAGGTCCAATGACACTGAAGCTCAGCCAAACTGACCACTCCACCAGTTCTTCGGCACAGTACAATTTAACATTTCAATGCAATACCAAACGTAAGGTGCTTTGATGTTTGAAGTTTCCTGTACAGCTTAATCTAGACACGGCTACGCTAGTGACCTAATATATGACTTCCCACACAACATTGAGAATCGACCTATGTGTAGACATTTAAACATGTTTAATGCATAATATTTCATGAAATTTTTATTCGAAAATTTTGACAACCAGTCAAGTGCATTTTATGTACGTACAGAATTTAGCTGACAGACTTTTATTCTAATGTTGGATCTTATGTTAATATATGCCGTGGATTAAATATTTACTGATGCAGACCCTTAACTTTTTTCTTATTTTCTGTGGTCGTAAAACTGACTCCCTGCACCAGTAACCGATGTACCAAATGACACAGCACAACGCAGTTACTCCAAACACAACATATGATTGCATAATATTATGGGGCATCCCGTTGCTGGTGACAGACAGGACTACTGCGGTGAGGGGAGGGGGTTCGGTCGGTCTGGGTGAGGAGTGGGGGTGGTCTGTCCAAGGAAGGGAGGCAGCCAGTCTGAGTAAGGCAGGGTTCATAAAATACACAAAAGGTTTTATATTTTTCAAGGACTTTTCCACGAGATTTTCAGACCAAATTTAATATTTTCCCAGGGCAAACGTTACACCTATATATCCAAGGAAGGAGTAGAAATGAGAACTTTAATTGTTCTCTGTATATATACATATATAACAGTAACTGTATCTCTAAATGTCTGAGAAAAAAACTTTGAAAAACGTGCAGAACTGAACCAATAATATGACGGAATGGGTGACTTTCTGTCGATAGAGGGGTTTTGTCTATCGGTTATATTTTTCCAGTGATTTTCCATGATTCTTTCATTTTCGAGTACTTTCCAGGCCTGGAACTTGTCAATGTGAAAGTTAAGTACATGCCTGGCTGCTTATGAGCCCCGGTAGTTCTATCAGGAAGGTACGGAGGGGGTCAGTCCAGGTGAGGGGTGGTGGTTGGTCTGTGAGGGGGCGGGGGTCTGTCCAGGTGATAGGATATGGTCTGGATGAGGAGAGGTGATCAGTCGGAGAGACTAAAGGTGGTGGGAAGCGGTCTTGGTGTGAGAAGCAGTCGGTGTAGAGGTGGTGTTATGACATGTAGGGGGTATACCCCTCTGAGGTACAGACCGTTTACCTCCGCGCTGCCATCGGGGAGATATAGACACATCCGAGGTACAGTATTGTCGAGGTCAAACTTGATTACATACATAAACCTAACAACATAAATTTTATGTGAATATTGCATCATTATCTGACAGATAGCACTCAGGTCCCACAGATATGAGGTAGAAACAATGTAAAACTGAAATACACTAAAACACACGACAAACGGTACACGCAAGCTCTGGTCAATCAACTGACCCCCAATACACGGTACACGCCCTGGTCAACTGACCCCCCAATACACGGTGCAGGCTCCGGTCAACTGACCCGTTCGGTTTTGACATTGTGCTAGGTTGAGGTGATAACTGTACAGAGAGGCATTTCAATGATACCGGCTCCCATATTAAACTGGGCTATTCTACTACCCCAAAGCACGACGGCCCAAACGATGCTTCCATCAGGTAGTAGGTATCAGACCTGTATCCACAGAGGTAGCAGACCTGTATGTGTACTAGTTAGTTCACATGAAGAGGTAGGGGGCAACCGTAAAAACTTAGTTTTACTAAAACTCAAGGATCCGAACTAAGGTTTTTAACTCAAGTTAAGCTCATTTATAAGCACACCGGTAGAGAGTTGCACATACCACGATATAACCATACATGCAGAAGTCTATATGAACATGTACCACTGCCACTATTGAAGAGCACACGCAGTATACCAAATAATGGCATAGAATGAGTAACCACAAGCATTCCAGCTCATAAACATACTTCTATATCAGTATATATAATTACCAGTGTATAACCACAGTCATACATAACCACTTTCACACCAATCAAACTACCATACACGACTTTCCATAACCATGGTTATACATAACCACTTTCACACCCATACATTGACACACATCATATAACCACACAACCGTGTATACATAACCACCGTCATACCAATACAAACTTTTGCGGCTTTCCTTGCGAAACAAGCACAGACAGGCGAGTCAACAAAAATCAAAAAAGACTTCCTAGGTAAAAAAGTTACTTCCTGTATAGTGAAAATGAACACCTGAGTTTTCTTGTCATGTCGATTATGTACACATATATGTTTACATACATACGTATCTCTACAAGTACTTACAACTTACAACACATTTCTACAACACACATCACCAAGTAAGTGTGTGTGTGTGTGGGGGGGGGGGGGAGGGAAGAGTGGGGGGAGTCAATCCTAGCACTGCGACACGAAGTACAAAATTGTGACAGCCATACATTCAACCCGGGAAGCGAACTAGCTACTTCCACATAGCCTTATAACAGCAATAAATATAACACGGCATGGCTAATTGTACCACACAGATCCATCCTTATGTGAAGTCGAAGATAACAACAACTTTGCCAATTCTCGCTTTTTTACACACACCGTGACACGCACGCACACAAAGTTCCAAGGAAACACATGACAGATGGATTTACAATGAACCTGAGGTATTTGTAAGGAAGTCTGCTTTTTTACTATGAAATCTTCACATAGAAAAGTCACTCAACCGGCAAGATATGATCAGCCAAATGCGGCAGTATTCCCAGACGAAGTCAAGGGTGGCAAACTGGCTATTTATATTTATACACTGGCAAAAAGCTAATACACAACGCTGCGACAAGCAAATTTTTTTTTTCTCTTTACATCAATCGTCTAGGTAATATCTCTATAGATACCGGTACGTTACCGAATCAACTGTCCATGGCACTTCAAGACCCAATACCGCCGAAATTTTACCCTTTGATTGGAAAGATTTCGCCAATGATATAACAGTAGCCTGAGACCCGTGTTGTGGTCCCTGGCAAACCCGCTCTTCTTGTAGTAAACAATTTCAACTAGAGAAGCCTAACAACATAATGCCCAGTCTCGCAGCGGAGCCGAAAGGTGGAGTTATTAAATCCATCGGTTTCTGCGCAGCTGTGTATAAATGTATACCAAATGCGATCAGTTGGAGAAGAAAATACCCCTGGAAGCAAACTTCTGTACATCGTGGTTGGACAATGATTGACTCGAACTCGAGGATCAGTTGGCATGGCTCCCCTGATCTGATACCGGATAGTCGAGTCTTACTTTCGATTAGGAACTTGTGAACAAAATGTTTAATTTTGTGATTTTTGCAGTGGTTACAACAGATATATATTACAGTGGCTACTTGTTACTACTCGGATTACAAAAGTTCAAACAGTTTAAAGCAAGGATCAAAAGTGACTTTGTCATATTTAAGAGAGTCACAATTGTGCTACCTACAGATATTTCACTACTTTTTTTTTTCGGAATTTTGCTAAATTTCATCCGATTATTAATCGATAATTAACATGACACCAAATACGGTAATCAATTGTAGCCAACTCCCACCACTAACTCTATATACTAGTGTACACATGCAGGAAGGGAGGATATATCACGGACTACTACTGGCATCATCACGATGTATCCCATACGGTGTAGAATATATATTCTCAGCTTTACCATGCTGTATTACTGCTTAAAATTTCCAGCCAAGTTTGCACTTCACAGAATCAGGCTATTAGGGATGCCCCTCTAGGGCTGATAATGCATTCTTACAAAGGAAGGTACAAACATTAAAATCCACCAAACTATTTTATCGAGTCAGCCCCCCCCCCCTTCTTTCCTGACTTTTAGTAGCTGGCAGAGCCACCTGTTGGCTTACTTATATATATATACCGGTCTGCATCAAAATCTTGGTATTGCTATGCATTATTATGATTATAGTGGTCTCGATTCTGTGGTTGATTTTTTGATAAATTTCAGAAATATTGCAATGTTCTGGTTGTACCACAGGTTTCCTTTGAAATTTTCACGATGATTACGATATTTATATATATGTACGTATTATCACCTGCGCTTTCCAGACGCATTTCTTGATTTCCATATTAAACACATCCATGTGCTAAGTACATAACAAGCGAAAGAAACGCAGCTCTACAGATTCAAAGCTTAATAGGGAACAAAAACGTTTCCATAAACACAATTTTTTGCTGATCTCCCGCTCTCCTGAGTAAAGTATCTGTAAGGCGGTTAATTTCCCGGCATTTAAATGTAAACCAAACCCTGGTGATAGCTGCCATAACGACCCACACTCCAAACTAAAAACGTACACGTTTAACATCCAGTTCAAACACAAGTTCAAGGATCTTTGGCCAATAGGAAACTCAATGCCCTGAATGAATACAATGATGAAAACATTATTTAACAGCTTGTCGGTCACCTGCGGAGGAATTAAATTTCCAATCGTACAAGGATTTCATACGACACGGAAGCTTCTCCGCCGGGTTAGGCATGCTTATACTCCCCTTTTGGTGCGGTGTAGAGAAGGGTAGTCTAAGAACAGAAGTACAATAGACAGGTTCTACTGGTAGATTCATGTACACAGTAGGTTAGAGTACACATCCTGAGAAATGAAAGTTGGCCTGATATATATATATATAAACATATACGTCATATACAATACCTGGACACGTGGCAGCAGTTTTTCTACACAAAATACCTGAGACAGAGCTAAATACAAACGTAACAACACATATCACCGGTGTACACTGTGAACGATTTCTCCATTACTCGTCATATACATCAAACCCAGAAAAGTGTTGTCAGCCATAATGCTCGCCCGCAAACCAGTGGTTTCCGTGGTCGTGCCCGGCTGCACGCAGAAGTCGTCACGCTCGACTACACACAAGAGTCATCAGTTACATGCTTGGCTGCACACCAATGCCAACCAGTGGTCATGCTTGGCTGCATCCTGGTCGCCCTCCAACGAGACGCCAGATGCCGGCCACAGTTGCCATGGTTGGTGACGTAATACACCCGACTGGCTGCCATGGAGACATGTGTCCGCAGAGCTAGGCGGTCCTGAGGGAAAGGATTAAAGCTTTATTTGCGTGGACAGGGGCATGTCCACCCGGTTCAGTCTACAGTAGAATACCCTGGCTGACACCCCCCCTAGCACATGCAGTGGCATCTCCCTGACACCCCCTGCTAGCATACACAATGGTATCTCCCTGAACTGTTCAATGTATATGTACAAACATCTATTTACAGTATAAGTATTGGCACACAAGCACATACAACATCCTACAAATATAACAAGGAGTACTACATTCCTGGCGGTGTGGCTGCTGTTACATCCAACCAGACAGTACTATGTTCCTGGTGGTGTAGGTATTGTTACACCCTACCAGTGAGTACCGCATTCCCGGTGGTGTAGCTGCTGTTTACACCCAACCAGAGAGTTTCACATTCCTGGCGGAGTGACTGTTTGTACCTCCAAGCAGTCCGTACTATGTTCCTGAGGGTGTGTCGCTGCTGTGACAATGCACATCCAAGCAGTCAGTACTGTATTCCTGCTGCTGTTACTGCTTGCACATTCCACCAGTCAGTACTATATTCCTGCTGGTTTATCGATCATTGGGGGTGGGGGGTGGGAGTGGAGGGGAGTAGTAACAGTCAGTCCCTCCACAATAGCCCCAGCAATGCTGGGTGTCTATGTGTTGTCATGGAAACAGTTGTCATGGTGATGGTCAGTGGTGGTGGACCTGGTGAATGGTGATTGGTGCGGTAGAGCTGGGCGTCGACTCGCCACTGGTTTCCGCAGATCTCGTTCTCAAGTTGCGTCTGTTGATGGCGCCTAAGTCATACAGAAAACATTCAGTGAGATGCAACACAGTGGCTAACACATGATATATATTTCCCAAGTTCTAGGTGTAGTAGGATCTCCGAGTTAAAATCACCCTTAGAACTGATCAAAGCTTGTCTTACTCGTGAGGTGGTCCTATTTGTAACACTTTCTTAACATCGAAAATCGAGTTTTAGTGGGAAGCGGTCTTTATTCTGAGGTGGTCTAAGCACTACCAATGGGTGAGTATGTGTTGTAGCTCTACTCACCAGGAAGAATATAGGTACACATGTATTCATCATGAGAAGTGCAGGAGTACCTTATGGGGGATTGTGCGGGTGTGGATGTACTCACTGTGGGATGTGCGCGTGTGCATGTACTCACTGTGTGGGTGTGGATGTACTCACTGTGGGATGTGTGGGTGTGGATGTATTCACTGTGGGATGTGCGGGTGTGGATGTACTCACTGTGGGATGTGTGGGTGTGGATGTACTCACTGTGGGATGTGTAGGTGTGGATGTACTCACTGTGGGATGTGTAGGTGTGGATGTACTCACTGTGGGATGTGTAGGTGTGGATGTACTCATTGTGGGATTTGTAGGTGTGGATGTACTCACTGTGGGATGTACTCACTGTGAGATGTGCAGGTGTGGATGTACTCACTGGGATGTTTGGGTGTGGATGAACTGACTGAGATGTGTGGGTGTACTGACTGTGAGATGTGCGGGTGTGGATGTACTGACTGTGAGATGTGTCGGTGTGAATATACTCACTGTGGGATGTGCGGGTGTGGATGTACCATAAGGCTCCAGTTGACAGGAAGCCGATTACAAATGCTGCAAAAGCGATAGCGATGACTGCTCCGGAGTCCAGCCCCTCAACCACAGTGACCTGGCTGTTACATTCGGTGTCAGTGCTCCCTCCTTGCCGACTGCCACTGCTCCCCGACACTGCAAAAAAGCAACAATATCAGACTAACAGTGGCGATACTCACAGACACAGTGACACATTCACCGACAGCAACACCATCATTGACCGTGCCACAGTCACTGACACCCCTCACAGTAGCGGCGACGATCAGCTGTAATTTTACAATCAATTATTGATTTTTTTTTTGCGAACTTGCTTTTCGATTGACTATTAACTAATAGCAGTTTCAAATATTTGAAACAAAACTTGAGACACTAATGTGATATCTACAGGCCTCACAGCACTGACTGTTCTATATAATGATATTTGATGGCAGTCTTAATTAGTCTGTTGGCAATAATCTAAAATACCATATTTATCCTCATTCTAAACCATTTGTTAGCCGAGTAACTAGTGCCTACTGTAAAATTTGATGCATCCACTCCAAATCATAATACATTTTTTGTTCACAATGTTCCAATCAATATTTTTTTTTTATTATCGATTTAATCGGGGGTGATTAGTCGACTGATCGTTGCCCCTAGTCGATTATCGGCCGTCCGCTATCTCACCAACACTGTATGTAGCTAACAGTAATAGGCGATATCTACCTCTGGAATTTTCTACATGTAGCTTGGGGCATTTACCTTGAGGCTACGTAGCTAAGTAAGGGATACTTACCAGGGGAGTTCGGTAACTGTGGAAGGATTGGCCCAGCCATAATGCGGACTACTTGCTGCTGCGACCAAAAGGTGGCGTTGTTCATCATCGACATTATACAGAACTTGGCCGGCGACTCCACACACTAGAAAACACAATCGCCAGTATAATCACTCGGCGCCATAAAAATGAACACCAGTAGTAGCCATGCAACTATATTACTAAACCATCCTGAAAGTAGGTGACTAGCAGTTCTGTACTCTTTGTTGGTCACATTTTAAATCTGGTTAAACTGGTCTGAACTGGAAATCAATGTATACCAGTCTGTGACCAAATAACAGTGACCACCTTAACAAAGTCCCGTCAATTAATTTTACTACATAATTAAAAGTGGCTATCCAAACTGACTTCAAACTGGCTATATACCCTGGTTATACTAACTGAATATACATGTACTACACTGGTTATACAAACTGAGTGTATGCAATGCCAATGGTCATACGAACTTGACCACACTACTATTATTTATGCTGCTTATACAAATCGGCTACTAGTATATACGCTGCTTATACAGTAGTCCCCCACCCCCCTAATAGGGACACCCCTTCTGCCAAACTATTATGCCCTCAATAGAGAGGTGTCCTTTGGTAAGGGGGAGCATTACATGCTGCCAAGAATTTGTGTCCTTTCTAGTAAGGTGTCCTCTCTAGAGAGTGTCCTTTAAGAGAGGGCCCACTGTATACACGCACTGACTATTCATTGTCTATAGACACTGGTTATAGATCCTGGTTATACACATTGACTAGATTGGTGCATCTGCGACCTTGAGTAACACTGGGAATTCGCCCCTCTGAACAGCCCAGCAGGTAAATGTCAGGCTTACCTTATTAAGGGTCAAGGAGCCAGACGGGCTGCACACTGCAAGGTTGCACTCCAGCATTCGCGGTTCCTCGTCAGTCATGCGGAACCGGAAACGCCTGGCTGAGCCACTGTCGGCCTCCCACCGAACCTGATTGGCCTCCAACGCACACCTGTCCACCCACCATCAATTTATGTTAATATCAGAGTATATAACAGACAGACAACAAGATGACTGATACCTTACATTATAGTCAGGTGAGATAATTCCCAAATGGGTACCTGTCAGGCCGAACTGGTAATCCTGACCTTTCCATATAGATGCGTAAGATTGTGGGTCAAAGCTTCATCATACGTTTATCTTTCAGCACCTAGAAAATCTCCGAGCATTAAAGTGTCGTAAGACACCCAAAGTGTCTTTAACATTCATTCGACCGTAAAACGAGTACCAGGCAATACACAAAAGAAACCAATCTTTGTACATTGTTTACCTATGACACCTTGTAGCTTTTATCTGGATGTTTGCTCATCCGCAGGCTGTTCAGCAGATAATGACCAAATCTGCCTGGGATAATAATATGTAAAGCGGTTCATATGACAAAGCCCTGCATAAGAACTGGATGTTATTATTGTATCTAACTTACCCTCTGAGGATGAGCGGTCGGCTGTAGCCATGGTCGGGGGTGGCGGTGCGGCCGATCTGAGTAAGGTTACAGCTGGTTACTACAGTCCGCAGGGGCAAGTCTGAAAGCACGACAGTCATACAATGCTATACACTAACTCCCATAGTGATGGAGGAAACATCTATTTCAACAGCTGATGCTATCGTGACAGTCTTACGTTTCCATTGTGTAAGGGCAGACATAATTTTAAGATTTATACCTGAGTAGATGTTAGTTTTGGTTCCGTACGCTATGTGATTATTCCAAAGAAGACACGATAAAACTCATTCCCTAGGGACAAAGGTTGTTATAGAAGAGAAATATGGAAGCATACTTCGCTCTTTGCCGAATTTGAACCATACGATTAACATTTTGTGAAGTACGGTGAGCATCACCATGTACCCATTGAAGGTTTTTTTTTAACAGAAGCATTAGTTTCAAATGTGCTCACAACAAACCAACAAGAAAGAGAGTGGTATGCTAAACTCCCCAGTGCCGCCAATGAGAAACCTCTGTTTTACAACAAAATAAGGCTTCCTTGGTTGTAACTATAAATCTACTCCGTAAGTATCATAACAGTCACTCCAGAACTACAGATGCATCTATTCAGGATCATATCAATTCTACCCTGAAACGTAGCAGGTACTCCTGTTGCTATCTATAGTAGTACGTCTTACTGGCCTGAACTTGGCACACCCTGAAAACTATTCGTGGCTCACCCTGTACTGTCCCTGCCTCCACGTACACCGTGGTGTCCACTGCCACCGAGTCGAAGTGAATTTCCTGTGTAAACGCTGAGTCCCTGAACAGGCGAAGGTAGTACACGTAGGAAGACGGTTGGTAAGGCGGCTGGAAGAGACACAACAGCCCAAATATCATACAACAGCCCGATACTATCACTGAACAAAAGCTACAGTACTTATTTATGAACACACTGAAAGCACAGCTTTCAAGGTCAAGGTCACTGATTTGAACTCCGGATCTTCTTTGTCCTTCTACCTCTTACTGGCCTTGGGATTTTATCTTGGATTTTGCTATGCCACTATGTTTTTCATTATATTGTCTATTCCTGGCTTTCATGACACTATGTTACCACTGATTAGTGATCTGTCTCTGGATCTGGTTATCCCTCCCTGAATTTCGCTCTCTGGTTCTGATTCTGGCAACCAGTTCATGTGTCCTGTTATCTGACCCTCAATCTAGCTATCTGCTCCTGAATCTGGCTATCCAAACCTGGATCAAGCTGTCCTCTAGTAACTACATGGTTCTGGATTTGGTTATCTCTCCCTGGATCTGATGAACTTATCTCGAATCTCGTTATCTGTCCTGGAGTTAGCTATCTCCTCCTGAACCCAGCCATCTGAGCTGGGTACGGCTATCTGATCCTGAACCTATCTTGATGAATGTGATCCTGAATCTGGCTATTACCTGATCCTGAATCTGGCGATCTCTTCCTAGATTTGTTCCTGGATTCCTAAGGCTTACCTGACTTGATGGCAGCGAACAGTGGATGTCCACGGTGATGACGTCTGATGGATCCAGATAATCCTCGTCATCCAGGAACGTCTCATCACCCACCATCCCATCCCCAGAGCCCGACCAATCAGATTCCTCCAGGTCCCCATCCAGCAGACGCGTCTCCGCAGTAACCATGGCAGGCTTCCTCACAACAATCTGGAACCAACATGCCATAAGACTTGCGAGATAACATACTGGTCCAAACAGAGATGTAACGATTTTAATAATGATGCATCGGTGAATCATCGATTTGGGCAAATTTTGTACAGCACCGATAATCAATTTTTATACATCGAAGCACCACCACACCTGTTCATTTAGGGTGCCACACCTGGCAGCCATCTACTTCCATGTGCTCCATGTTAAGAACCAGTCGATGTTAGTCCCCAAGGGGGGGGGGGGGGGGGGGGGGAGAGGCAAAAAGGAATAGCGAGGTGATGGAAAAGAGTGTAGGGCAAAGTTTAGGACAGGGTGGGGCGGGTAGAATAA
>JAAUYG010087029.1_pt1 | contig 19016 bp, 17 predicted proteins | sample 7278091 | NCBI WGS metagenome assembly JAAUYG01 (sample SAMN14350201, study PRJNA611818) | marine sediment metagenome | isolation source: surface marine sediment (0.6m) | place: French Polynesia: Moorea | collected 2018-08
AACGTCCGAGCGTATGGCCCAGGGGAAGCCACAACTAAAATTTGAAAGAAATCCGTGCATTAAGTTCAGAGATAATTGCGACACGGACGGACGGACGACGGACGGACGGACGATGGACAAAAGTCCCATACCATGAGCTCTGCTGACAGAGTCAAGCAGAGCTAAAAAATGGAGAGTTGAAGGAAGAGAAAGAAAGAGAATGACTATTATGACTGTATTTTAACCTTGAAAACGCAGGTTGTCGTCGATATTGATATTGTTCATGTTACCAAAAATGTTTACATATGTAACAGTGTTATATACACATGATATATACATGTACATTGTATAGATGATGATATTGGACCAGCCAAATGATATGGCACTAGGACAGATTTTCGACTATTACATGTATGGTTGTTCTTGTATTCAGTCATTATTGTGTCTTTTAGTTGTTTGACCTGTTGTTGACTTAAACACAAGGTTACACCCAGCAATTGATATTTTGAGAGTTCTATATTTATTGTTTTTTAGCTGCTTTATATTAAGAGTACCGTAGTGGTATTGTACCATATGTTGCGATGGTATGAAAGACAATTCAAAGGAGGGTGGTGGGGTGGGGGAAGGGGGAGTACATAAATTTTCCGTGCACTGTTAGAAAATGCGTGATTGGTGACCTGACCATATATCTGGTACATGAAACGTTCTCTACATGACCAGAGTGCAGCGTGAAAACTGCTGTTCACTCTCATAATACATTAATAATATGTTGGTCATAAGACCATTCTTTTTTTGGTGATTGGTGATTTGGGTCAGAGAAATCTGGTGATCTGGCCCTGTTGGGGTGTATATACTCCCCCGTTCAAAGTGTTATCATTGCTTATGCTCCAATCATGCAGTTCCTCACCAGTTCTGGCATAGAAATTCAGCATAGCCTAAGTAAGGAGTTGATCGTCACTGCATTAAAACAATATTAGGACTTGTGCATAAGGATAACTGCATAGACTGAATTCTGCATTGTGAAATGTCGTTTCATTTTCCATGACATAGTCAAGTTTCCCTCTTACATCCTAACCAAAGATCCAGTCACACTCTTACCCTGGTTATGTTTATTCTGTCCAGTTGCATATAAGTAAGCACTGGAAATTACTTACTGATCTCTGTCATTTCCATGTACATATTGAAAGTGTTACCCTTGGCAAAAAATAGCAGTCTAAGGGAAGTTCGTAATATTGATTTAGTATTTTACATTATATGAATTGTCTGTGGTGTCACAAACGTTGATTTAAATCAAATCGATTTTGTCACAAGCCTAGTCTGTGTGTATAGCCCGGCCATATTGCCTTGTATTGTAGGTTTATTTTAGTGTAAATATATTGAAACAAGAATCAAACAAATAATTATACTACCAAATTTGCATTTACAGGTATGTGTACATATATGCCGATTAACATGGTGCTGTGTATTCTTTTTTCATATCATGTCTTTGTTTATGTGCAAGAAGTCTGTGAAACTAGTCGCACATTGGGTCATTCCATCGCAGTGCAACTAATGGCTGCTGAGTATAATCTGTGTGACCACCTTGCCACTAATATTGGGAACAGATTTCTGATGGATGGCTAGGCAGTGCCATAAAATGTAACGCAGCCGCTTTCACGGGTATTTGTGACGTCTTTTTAGTGATGAAACAGTGGTGTGTTTATTTAAAAATAAAGCTTCATTGTAAGATCACCATCATTATTAGAGCAGTTAATTTGGTCGTGAAGCATCGATTTGATGTACACTCGAGTCTCTATTTTAAGAGCAACTGCAACAGAATACATCTTTGAGGTCTCATGAGTGGTGTTTTTAAAATAGAGAGAAACCACTGTATACATGGTATATGCTGTTGCATTCAAAATAGTAGCTTTCTCATGATCCGGACTTGTGATATGCAGATTAACGGCAAAATCAAAATTAATACATGTACCAGTGTTAAGAGATGAAAAGACGAGGAATATCTTTTGTTAAGTTACTTAATGCCAAAGGGATGATGTCAAAACATCTTTGTAGTTCGTAGATGTATATGAGAATATTAGAGAATATATTCTGCACTTGCAGGGCCTCTGCGCTTGCAGGGTTGGTGCTTTCATGTAAACACCTTCATAGATGTTGTTATTCATGCAACATATGCATGTTAGAAATGAAATTTGTGCAAAGTTAGGCCCAAACCCATCCGCTCGTGCATCTTGGTAACTAGTCAAGACTTTCATGTGATGAAAGGATATTAGTGGTTTAAACATGCAACCTGATTTCAAACTCTTTTTAAGTCAAAACATGCGCTTTAATGAAAACCCAGTCATCAAAGTCATGTTCTGAGTTGGGCAAGTGTTGGCAATATTCTTCCTTTGGTGCCATTATTTTACTGAACAGTCCCTTTATCATAACCTTGCACAAGACTATGGTATGCATATCTTTGTAACATTTAAAGGATTCAAATCATTGCATGGAAATGTATGTTGCTTCTTAAGCAACATTTATCAAGTGCGGTAGGGGCAGCATATAGAAATTTCTTACCTCCATGTGTAATAGTTGCCGATGTGGTAAATGGACTTAAAAACATAGAGCATGGGTTGAGATGACTCCTCAATAAGGAGCCATTAATCTGCCCAAGAAGGGTAACTGAAGGGTGTTGTCTCAAACATGGCATTATTATGGTGTAAGATTTGTGCAAGGTTAATTTGATGTATTTGTGTGCATGGAAAGTAGGGGTCAGTCAAAAGACCTACCACATACACACACAGGCACATCAAGAACCTTCCTCTGAAGATACTAAGTAGGAGCTTGCCATTTAGTTAAGTTTGCAGTTCTAGGTTCTTCTGCAGCATTGTTCAAGTGATGAATTATATTTTTTACATGTGGGCTTTCAATTGTATAAATTTTACACTGTATTGGACCTGGTATTACATATTGTACTGCGATTTTCTGTTGTCACTGAAAGGAACCCCAATGTGTGAAGTGTGCAATATTACTAGTACTGTTCAATAAACAATGATTAAACAGCGGTCTTGCTTTTGCTCTTGCAAGGGTCATTGTCATCAAATTTTCCCAATGAAACCTTAAAACTGGTATCGTTCATTTTAACCTAAAAAAATTCAAATTTTCTTGTAAAATGTTAGAATAAGCTTTTGTATTAATAGAAATTATAAAGAAATAAAAACGTAAAAAAGACGGGTACTAGAAATTTATTTGGCAGCCACATTTTTGCATTCGTGAATTTCCATGGCGCCATTATTAATCTTTTTCTGCTACACGTATATCAGTTGCAATCTTAAAGTTGCACACAGATGCTTGACATGAACGAACTTGACTTTGCTTTATTATAGGGTCACTGATCGGCAACTTTCTGAACATGTGTCATGTGCTAACTGTAAAAACTGAATCTGTATGGCAACCCCACACACATACACAGCTATTCACTACATCTCTGCAACTGTTCTCTTTTGAATGTTGGCAGCTTTTTTAAAGGTGACCCCGTACATATACAGTGGAATCTGTCTTTAAGACCACCTGAGAAATAGGGACAACCTGGGAATTAAGGACAGCTACTTCAGTCCCTAGGTCTATCCATTACATAGAAATGGACCTGAGAAATAAGACCACCTCAGAATTCAGGACAGTTTTTGACAGTCCCTTGGGTGTCCCTAATTCCCAGGTTTCACTGTACTTACAGACATTAATGATACAACCAGCACTGTACAGAAAGTTTGCTATATTAGTCACAGCTGTTGCCGGAAAACCAGCCTTAACTTCCGTGTTTATTCCTTGATCTGTTCAGTAATGATTGCTTTTCACTTCACTGCTTCAGACTTCTCTTTCATGCGCTGCGTGAATCCTTGGCTCTTGCTTTTGCGAAACTGTTCAAATGGGTCATTCATGGATATCCCGATACCCTTAAACATGTCCGACCGATCTCTCACTTCTGCATGCTGTACTGGATCGACAATACCTTGCTCCTCTACCCCAAGACCGGTACCGCTCCAGCCTGAAGTCCCCAAAACCAAAATTATGACAACTTTTGATTCAATATTCTGAAAACATAAATTTTATTCCAATAGTTCCCACAAAAATTGAAAGACCAGAAAACAGGACATATGTGCATATATTCAAGCAACTTCAACAATCGTCCAATATTCAGTTTCTACATTTTATTTCTATGGTCACCCCATAGCAAGAACAATTGTAACATGCTTTGGCATACTTTTGCATTCCTAACGTTCAGTTTCATTTTCTCATTCAGGCACTGTCCATGCAAATACATTGTAACATTGAAAATCTTGAAGTTACCCAAGCGCTTTTTAGATTTTCTTTTATTTATTCATGCACCAGAATCTTACAAGAACCCATATAAAGTCGCTCCAAAGGATTCTTTCTAAATGCATATTTTGGTGCAAAGGAACTGGAGCATATTCATGGTTACTTGTAAATGTGTGCTTTCCTGTACGAATAAAGATAGATATTATATATATATTCTACATTACCCATTTTCATCATGAGCTGAGCCCCTTTATTTTCTACCCCCAGTTTTTGATCAAGCCTCGCAGTATAGAACGGTTCATTGCTGAAAAGGAAAGAGCAACGTCATTTTGAGTAAATGTTTTAAATTTGGAGAGCACAATATTTCACTCAAGTTATCACTATTTCTTTTATGTGAAAAAATTGAACATACTTACACTAACTGTTGCAACATAACAAATCGGTTGTCATCGCCTATAGTGGGCAGTGCGCATACGGTGGGGGTAAACCATAATGTACATAACCTGAACAGCACAACAAAATTTCTTTTTCTTCTATATCTTTTATGAAAAACAACATATTTACACCATCTCTTGATATGAAGAGGGACTTGTCATAGTCTACAGTGGCCGTAAAACTGGTAAACTACACAGTAAATGTACATAAAATAAACCTCCAAATTTTTTTTTTTTACTTTGGCCTGCCACTAAATTAAGTTCTTTATGGGTACTATTGGGATTTGTATTACAAGTGGATTTCTGTGAATATCTAGTATTATCTACGGCAATTCTACTGTGTGTGCACATCGACTCTTCTTACTCCCCTTCACCGATATCTTACAAGAAACTGGGAGGTGTGGCGCTTCTTTCTCGAGCTCTTGCTCTTGATGGGGATTGGCTGCGTGACCGGGATCGCGACCTTGACCGAGATCGAGAGCTGGACCGTGACCTTGACCTGGACTTGGAGGTTCTTTGATATGGTGGTGACTCCGAGTCAGACTGTGATCTGAAATAAGTTTATTGCTTCAATAAAAGTAATGGAAAAGCAAGTTTTTCCAACAAATCGCAGGACTGAATGTCTTGAATGGCCGCATGATTTGCACTTGATCGCTTGAGAGCCAATCGACGCAGCATTTGTTAAGGATTTGATGCATACATGGAGATATTTCTCAAAGATTAATCTGAACTGTAAAGGCATATTCTTTCATTTACATGTAACAAGTAACCCCCTTTCAAATTTAATGTGTCAGAGGGTGTGATTACTCCACAGATTTACACCAGTATAATGATGTTATAGTTGATACTGAATCACACGTCATTGTCTCTGAAGCAGTTTCATTTGTAGGTGGATCTTTATCCTTCGGTTCAACTGCATTTTTCTTTTCTTATATTTTTGTTTGGGGGTGGGGGGTCGGGTGGGGGGGTTGAGGGGCAAGATCTTACCTTCTTCTGGGACTCTGTGAAGGAGATCTGGAGGAAGATCGTGACCTCGATCTGCCAGTAGATCCAGACGGGGATCTCTCCCGGGCTCTCTGGGCTTTCCTCATGCTCTTCGCCTTCTGTTTGGCCTTGAAAAATTCAAACAGACCTAGTTTCTCCCACCCTTCGCTGGAATGAAAATTTGTTTTTGTTTTTAAATTTGTGTCACATGTGTAGGATTCATTAGGTAAGTAAAACATCAAATATAATCATACAACAGGCATATTGATAAAATTTGACTCTTTCTAGTTCCAATTACACACATATATAATTTACTTTAACTCTGCCAAAGATAAACTTCTACATTTTTAAATTTAAGAAAACAATTGGTCTGAATTTTCTATCTGAATTGTTATAAATACAATATATACCCGGTAGTGCATATCCTAGTACAGAACATACATGTTCAGATATTAAGAAGTAATACTTGTTGCCAATATCAATTACATCAAAGTTAATACTTAATATAGCTAACAGTAAAGCATAAAAGTACGCACAATGTTGAACTTTCATCATAATGATGCAGCATACTCCACGCTCATCGTGTATATGTCAAATTTTACCACAATTGCTGTCTAACAATAAGTAAGGTCGTGTAGGGTCTACATGTATTTTACCTATCCCGAGGCCTTTCATGTGATGGAGGACTGTAGAATGCCTCAACAGCTGCCAGTAGCCTCTCACTAGGTGGCGCTGGTGGTGGTAGGCGTATGTCTTGTGGATCTAATGGTTTATAGCTGTTGTCTTCAAGCTGGCAGAAAGGAGAGTTTCATAATATTAATTTTGATGATCGATTAAAGTCGATGACCAGTCACCAAGACTCCCCTGTGGACAAAAATATAATTTTCCGAATGATACAATGGCTACTTGATAGTATACAGTTGTCCTCTAATAGGGACACCTGGCAAAAACAATTCTCTTCTCATTACAGCGGTGTCCTTTTAAGAAATATACAAATTTATCTATTCCAAGACTATCCCACCTCCAAGCTTACCTTTACAAGCGGAGCCAAGAGGCCGGCTGGCAGCTCGTAGTACGGAACAGATGGCGTAAGATCGGCATCTGTGATCTGTGGTCTGGGCGGAGGCTCTGGGAAAGGTGGTGGCGGAGCTCCCGGTCCAAGTCCGGGTCCAGGTGGAACTCCAGGGCCTACGGGAGGGAAACCAGGAGGCGGTCGACTCAGGTCGACAGGAAAGGGGGGTAAACCTATTGGCCCAGGTGGGGCTGAGGAACCCCCCTGTCCGTGGTTGTATTCCTGAACCACTGGAGCTGGGCCCATAGGAACCGGCTGCATTGGAGGGGGGCCCTGGCCTGGTTGGGTCAGAAAAGAAAAAGAGAAATACATTGAGTGCAATAGGAAATAAGATTTAGCTTACTTTTTAAGTGTAACATTTAAAGGACTTTATGGGTAAGTATTTTGTACATTAATATGTGTTTATGGAGTGTTCAGTGTATTAAGGTCAAAAACAAGTTATAATATACGTTACAGAACTAGCAGGTAAAGAAAGTTTAACAGTAACTGAATCTGGCAAGCTGCTGGAATAAACTGCTAGCTGTGCTAGTCCAGTTAAGAGATTCACAACAGTAGAGAGGGAATTTCGCCCAACAGATGCAGGCTGCATTTCAAAAACAAGACTTTGTAAGCTAGTTTTCTCACTACAAGCAAATCTGGAAATGCTTGCAACTTGAATCAAATCCGGAGAACCACATTTCGTCATGATTTCCATTTCCAAAAGTATAAATCTTGCCATAGTCTTTTGAGTTGAGAAAGGTTGTCCAAAATTAAACAAGCATTGCTCTGAAGTGCAAATGTACCGACTTTAATCTATTGTGCTCAAGAATGTGCAATGTTAGGGCACTCATTACTACAGTGAAACCTATCTTGAGAGACCATTGCCATGAGAGACCACCTGTCTTGAAGGACCACATATTCTCGGCAGAAGGTTCTGCATGTCAGTGCAAATCAACCTGTCACCAAAGACCACCTGTCTTGGGAGACCATATTTTTATGGACAATAGGGTGGTCTTTCAAAACAGGTTGTACTGTACTGCCTTACCATGACTGTACTCAAACTGAACTGGCGGAGGTGGTTTATCAAATCCTGGCGGGGGCTGGTTGAAGTTGGGAGGTGGCTGACCAAATGATGTGGGAGGCATGAACCCCGGGGGTGGACCAGCTGGATTTACCCCAGGGGGTAACGCCCCTGGCGGGGGTGCTGCAGTGTTCACTACAGGAGGTGGACCGGCTGCTGGGGGCAGCTGAACCTGAAGTTATGACCAGGAGTTAGTTGTTAAAAACAAATAAATGATTGCTTTTTAAATCAGGCTTCATTTAAAATATCCAGTAGTTCGACAAATCAAATGCTTCCTCTTCTGACAAGTTTGTTTTGACCAAGAATTTTCGTGAAAAGATTTTTATGCGCACTCTAAAAATGGTCTGCCTGTATATTCATACATTGAACAGCAGTGCAAATGTTTGCTTCACCCTCTGTAAAGCACTTGATGAAACAGTTCTGTACTCTCATTAGTATACATGCAGATTACAGAAGTACATGTAAACAAGGGAAAGTTTCCCTCTGCAAAATTCTAAATTCAAAAGTGACTAATGGTGTCCCCGAATCACCCAAACTCGTCTAAGCATCTGCAACAAGGGCCATACATAGTTGGTACTGTACATTCAAATAGCGCAGGTAGTGAGGCATTTCTGAAGTGCATGTGTTATTTTGCAAATACTGAACCTCTTACAATTTCCCTTTTACGTCTTTACTTGTCAGTATGTGTGCATCTACATGTCCAATTTAAACCAGAGAATCAAGATGGCCGATATTCAGTATCCACATACCCCTTCTGCGCTGCTGGTAACCTGGTCTGGTGTGGATGTAGCCCCGCTTGTTACTGCAGCACTGGTAACAGCCAGAACCGATACAGCACCAGAGGCTGGGGGGACTGAAACATGTGGCAACAACTCTCTCTAAAATCAACTTGATATGATTTATATCATGTATATATTATGAAAACAGTTCTCTGGTTTTAACATTACCAGTCCTTTGAAGACTAAAATATTATATGCTACTACAACTGTACTACTAGTAGTAGCATATAATTACCCATGACTACTACTACTACTACTACTGCTACTACTACTACTACCGGTACTACTACTACTACTACTACTACTACTACTACTACCACTACTACTACTGCTATGAATATTTATATAGGTCTTTAGTTCACTGAACTAAGCTCTTTACATATTACCCTTGACAGCACTGTACCCAACAACTATTCCTTTCAACAAACAACATAAACATGTAGGAAGATAAACACTGTAAGGTGCCATGGGTAAGCAAAGTATAATGCCATCTCTATATTGTACTCTCCAATTGTATCAACTTTTAGATATGAGTAAATACTATATACATATTTTCAGGTATTCATTTACGGCTGTGTAGATGCAGGTACCAGATTCGTTACCAACAGATTACGTATGTTAAAACGATTTTTGTTGTGCAAAGTTTCCTGTGAAACTCATACACACCATCACGTGCATGGGAGTTCTATACGCTAACCACTCGGCTATTGCCACCCAACCACAAAGTGTACAAAAGCAATAAATGCACATATGATTACATATAAATGGGTGGCATATAAATGATGTTACACAGTCTTCAATCACAACAGGTTATCGAAATAACAGGCTCCACTCTAGGTTTGCTCTTAATCAATGTACAAAGTGACTACATATATACATAATGAGTAACACCTAATGAACCAAATTTTCAATCTTTAGGACTGCTACAGTGGTCCCTGTTGAATCTTAAGACTTCCCTCTGTCTTAAGGCCACTCCATTGGTGGCAGTACTCTTATACTGGTAATTTCATAATAGATATCCCTCTTCTTTAAAGACCACGTTCAATATAAGACCATATCTTTTGCTGAATAGATGGTCACAAAATGTGTGGACCACTGTACATTTATATTTGTCTTAGAATGAGCAAATCCCACAAACTATATATTTTTCACCAATTAGCCTTACCCTGAGTGGGTGGGGGAGGCGGCTGCTGCTGTGGTGGTGGCGCGGCCATGATCTGCGTCAGCTGCTGTTCTATTTGGGTGATCTGGCCATTAAGATGGCCGACAAACTCCTGATGCTGCCTCTGATATTGGGCATAGCGACTGTTGACCTCTTGAGTGACCTTGGCTACTATGGCAGCATTTTCTGTGATAAGATTGGCCTGGAGGGATTTAGAAATACATGCAATCATCAGTGTCCCACATCAAACCAAGATATACAGGAGTTAAGGATGTTATTCGCATTTATATATGTGGCTTTGAGAATTATTCTGCATGGGCATAAACAAACATTTAAATCATTTACATTTCCTTTCAAAATACTATCATTATTACATTAAATAATGCACTGCAACAACACTGAACACTGTACAATTAAAAGCTAAGCCCACTGATGCTCCCCCCCCCCCCCCAATAAATTCACTGACTGGCTTAGCCATGCACTGTGGTCGATTATAAAAGCCAATGGCCAACATTGCTGACAGCTCCAGACAATACACATCTCTGACCACATTTTGTTTTCTGCCCAAGATTATAGGAAATCCAGGGAATGGATCAGCAGGTTTGGCACATTGTACCTTTAACCATAGTAGATGGCCAAAATGTACCGGTATATATTATGTGATAAAGTTACCCATGTACAGTATAAATTTTATCAACAACATTTATGACCTTTCAGATTCAAATTCTGATTAACATAAAAAAAAACAAAACAGATAGCCGCTAGATGGGTGCCCACTGCCCAGCCAAATTCAGCCTTTCAGCTTGTTACCCCTAGGGATGTGGCAAGCCCCACTTTTCAGGTCAGGAGCAGTCCAAACACTCCTTAAAGTTAATAGTCATTGACCAGCTGCATAAATAACAGGTTGCCAGGCCCCACCCATGGCTGGCTTCTCACCTATATACTAATGACCCAACCGTGTGCTTTTGGGGAATATGGGAGATAGGTTTTCAATGCCACTCTACATGTGCTGTTTGAGATACACACTAACTACATGTAGTAGGAAAATGAGTTTTAGCATAGAAATAAGCTCCTCAATTATTGTTTACCTGGTATGTGGACAGGCCAGTCCCTGGGTCCTTCATTTGCTGAGACAGAATACAAGAATGGAGGAACATTAACTTCTGCCAGTCCAGAACCCCAAGTTTTTCATACCAAATGGGTCACTGGATGTCGATGTATTTGTTTCATGTAATGGAATACTTTACAGCAATAGTTCTCAGTAGAGATTCATAATGCATATGAAAGTGCTTTAACGTAATTCGAAAATATTAAAAATCTCATATAAGAGCTGCCATTTCCATTCAAATTAAAGCTGTACAGAATTAATACTGGATATTATATCTTCAACTACTGACTGGAGTACTGTTTTAAGTAACAAAACCAATTACAAAAGCGAAATACTACTACAGGCGACAAGCACAAGTTAAACCTACCTCAAGAACCTGAGGATCGAAGTACTTGTTCTGCTCCCAAAGGCTTAGAAGCTGAAAACAATGATACCACAGAGTAATACAGTGAAACCTGTCTTTGCGGCCACCTGAGAAATAGGGACAACCTGGGAATTAAGGACAGCTACTCCAGTCCCTATGCCCATTCAGTAGTATCAGTACACACAAATGGACCTGAGAAATAGGGCCACCTCAGAATTGAGGACAGTTTTTTGCAGTCCCTTGGGTGTCCCCCAATTCCCAGGTTCCACTGTATTTAGTAAATGTGCTGTGTGTGTCTGTGTGAAACTCGTGATAAAGAACTACATACATGTACATCTTACAAGTGGCATGGTAAAATATCCCTCCACCCCAAGTACAAGTACCGGTACTCTGAATCCATTTAACATTTTTATGACCATTTATTTGTGACTAGGGCAACACATACAATGTTCGGTTTAGAGTGTTCATCTTAATAAAGGTGCATTGCCTAATAAATCTTTCTCCAGTAACAAACACACCAGCTAAAGGGCAAATTCATACCAAATGGTGGATAAAATATCAGAAGACCACCGAGAAACAGTAAATCTGAGTGATATTTGGGTCAGTGAGACCATTGCATATGAACAAATCACAGTTTCCTTGCAAAGAAAGGTGTACAGTAGAACCTGTCTTGAAAGACCACCCCATTGGCCATAAAAAGTGACCTCTCAAGACAGGTGGTCTTTGGTGACAGGTTCAATTACATTGAAATGTGGGACCTTCTGCCAGGAATATCTGGTCTTTCAAGACAGGTGGTCTCTCATGGCAGTGGTCTCCCAAGACAGGTTCTACTGTATGTGATTCCTGTAACATATATATGTGCCTTTAAACATAAATTATGTACTATTGTAATTATTTGAATTATTGCATGGGCAGTGCACCAAGCCCTTGCACTTGCATATGTGAGCTTCTATTAGGACAAACGCGGTATAGCCTTGCCTTAGTCAGCTTCTGTTGCTTTTCAGTCTCCACATTCAGTTGTGTAGTGCAGAAAACCGGAATAACTACACTCTGCAAGGCTTGCTTCAATCCTTCTGCATGTTTACGCATACTGGCATAAAAGTTGGTACAGCATAGGACGTAAAAATTAACACAGATTGCGGCATTGTGCACAAAAAGAAGATATTCATCTATCAATGTACAAAGAATGTACCGGTATATTTAGTGATTTCCACTTTCTCCCATCAGGAGCTAATTAAACGTATAGAAATGCCAATACCAGAGTAATCTGTTGCTTTTTCAGTATCTTAATAACCAGGTTTGCACAGCGATTATGGATGTACAAAAAAATATCACCAATTTAATAATATCCACCTATCACGGATGATCACAAGATCAGTTCATTAAAAATATTTCCCTCACCAGTGATGTAGGACATCGTTGATCAGATAAATGAGATGCAGGCGTAACTCAAAGGAGGCATCAGGATTGATTATTCTGATTGTAAGAAAAAAAGATGGAATCAAAATTACACAGACATGTCAAGACAGAAGAATGTCATGATACATTTTGGGGAATGCCAATCTAACCCGCAAAAGGCAAAACGTTCAACAAAGAATCGAAACATCTTTGGATTTTCTGAGAAGTCTCCCATGCTATATAGTAAGGTAAAGTAGTCGTTGAAAAAAAATAATTCCAGTAGCCGTGTCTCGTTTAAGTCTATAAACAAACTTGAAGTGAAAAGCAACTTGGCTACTATAGCCTTCACAACACTGAAGATCACTATATGTGATAAAATCGTTACTGTAAGGTATTGTTACAATAAGTTGGATACATACCGACACTTCAATAATGCCTGGTACATAAGATATTACACTTGAAAATCTACCGGTAATTAAATTTTGAGGAAATATTTTCATAACAACTATTACTGATGTGCAACCTTAGAAAAGGTTTTATACCTGCTCTTCAGGTATTCTGCAATAAACTGTGCATGCACTGGTGAGATACAGTTTGTAAAGATCCAGTTTTTCCCATTCTGAAAAAAAAAAAGGCATCCATTCAGAAGAATGTCCATACTCCAATCATTTTGTATATAACTGTTCAAAAAGGAAAATACTTTAGATAATAAGGTATGCTATACATATACATTGTGACAAAAGTGATGCTATAGATGCATAAACAAACGTTTAGTGGTGGAAGAAAATCCCTGCCTGCCAGACACTCACTTCAGTCATGACTGTTATTAAACTATTCAATATTTTGTGTGTTTTTTTAATATTCAAAATTGACCTAAAATTCTATGAGGTCAAGACAAAGCATAACAGTACTGAAACAGTTAATGTTTGGCAAAAATATGTTATTTTAAATTACCGGTAGTTATGTACATGCAAGTTTTTTTATTCTTTAAATTAAGTATGTATATGTTAACAGCCCTACCGATATAGCATCCTTTGTACAGGAATCGATAATTGGCTGTACAATGCTATCAACATCACTCTCCTCCATGCCACATTCCTCTCCAAGTCTCTCATATTGCTCCTGCAAGGCATTGGCAATCCCTTCATCAATTTGAATCTGTTCAGCAAAATAAAAAACAAAAATACTTTGCATTGATGAAACTGTACTAAGTAGCATATAAGCCCAATCGATTTGCAAAATACAAGTGAGTGACAGTATTTAAAGGCATCTAGAAACACTGATATCTACTATGATTTTTGTTTGAGATCTTCCACCACCTACCAATGATAGTTTGTTCAATACATTACAATTATCTAATAGATACAATACATTATTTCCAGTATGTGTAGTTATGTACAGAAAGGCACTTTCTTCTTGGCACTTTAGTTAATTTCTACACTTAATTGTTTTCTTTTGCTCCCAGAAACTGGATCCAGGGAGTAACAGCTGACCTGCCGTTGCTGCATCATACTCTGATACTGAGCCGACAAGTTGTTTTCGCTCTGCTTAATCTGTTCGATGGCAGTTTTCCGCTGCTGTTCCAATTGTCCTTGCAGCTGGTGGCCGGGTGTTTGCTGAGATGGGGCCGGCGTGGCAGGGGCCCATGGCACTGCAGGTTGTGTGATTACCTGGGGTGGCATTACCTGGGGTATCGCTTGAGGTGCCATTTGCTGTTGCTGTGCCACTTTGGCTTTTTGTTGGTTGTTAACTGAAATTGAAAATAGAAGTAGAGGTATAAACTGTTTACTTACTAGAGTAAAAGTTAAAAGAGGAAATTTAAAATTTGAAAAAGGCACATGTAATTTCTGCTGCAGACATGCACTTATTCTCTCTGTCAAGAGAATTTAGACACAAAATGATCAGAGAACATGCCATGTATTTTGCCCACGCTAAACTTGTGGTTGCAGGTGGCTTCTAACTATTTCATGTAAAAGAAGGAAGTCAACTCTTGGCAGTAACCATGCATATAATCCAGGAATGGAGTCCACTTAAGGAAGCCATAACTTAAGAAATGCTGTGTACACTATGCACATATAGCAAATGAGCTGTATCAAGTAAAGATCAACTAGTACATTTATTTACTCACTTGCTTGTTCAGTAGTGACTTTGTACTGGTAATAGTTGAAGTGTTCACCCCCAAACAGAAAGGAAAATTTGGGATTATCCTTCTGCTTCTGCTTGGTCATCTGTTCAAATTCTGGGCCATTTCGAGCGACAAAGTTCGCCAGTTTGTCAATGATGTTCTTCAACTCGGGTTCTGCAATATGAATATAATTACCCAAAAGTGTATAAATATATTCGCAAAAGTAGATAGAATCATACTAGTACAAGTATGTTTGCTGTCAGAGATTTACCAACAGCACTAGAAAAATATCATTTCTCATATTACATGGGCTTATTATACATATTAAATAAAATGAACATGCATTGCATGTGTGCAATACAAGGGCTCTACATGGGTCCAAATAATTTATGCTGTGTCACACCTCACTTTTTATTGTCTTTTCTGTGTCCCATGTCACTTTTTATAAGAATTTTACTTTGTCACGTCACTTTTTATAAATATTTTTATATACATTTATATTATAATTATATTTTATACTTTATTTCATGTCGATCTTCATTTTCTATAAATTTTCAATGTCGACTCTACAAGTTTTATAAGATTTTGACGTCACTTTCTACAGTTTTTATCAAGGCTCACGTCGGATTCTACAACTTTTTAAAGTGGCTATGTCGCACTTCGTTTTTTACCCATGTGGAGCCCTAATACACAGGGGACATGAATAATATTTAAGTGGCATTTAAGCAATAAATTTAGACAAATTATAATAGCTGTGCTTTACAGGTAGCCGTGCTTAGCTCTATGGCTAAAAAAACCCCCATGCGTCATGGGTCAGCACTCATGGCCATTCTAAAAGTTGTAAAATGTACTGTGGTCATTGTTTGACATGAGGCCAAGAGGCCTTGATACCCTGCTTAGCCTATGCCATTCAACAGAGTGAACAGACACATTTATGTAGCAGAGTTACATCAATGTCATTATATAATTTGCTGCTACTGAGTTACACATAGATTTTCCAATAAATGTAACGATTTAGAACTTTCATCCATATGACATTTTGTACCTGTAGTTAAATTCTGATCCCAACTGTTGATTGTTCAAGGTACTCAAGGCACCTCAGGCATGATGTCACAACATAATTTCAAACTTGCAATAAATTTAAATTAAAGTTTTTCTAAAGAAAGTCTTAAGGAGACATCACGTGCTTTAGCTTTGAAAATCGCAGCAACATAAGTCTTAGGGTTTACATACGGCTTGTTGAAACCCAGTAGCCAAGAAGGGGCAATGCCAATTCTACTAATATGTGAATCCACCTGTTTACTATCATCATGTTAATTTGTTGAATTTTGAGATATTCAATTCAGGAGGATTGGAGACCACAATTACTTACTTTGTTTTTAACTCAAAGCCCAAAACTGGTTTCACAGGCACCCTACTAATTGGCCACAATAATATCTGTATAATTTGATAAAAAAAATAATAACAGCTGCAAACCTTTGCTAAAGTTTCCACCTTTAATATCAGGGGCAGCTCCAGGGGGGAGGCATAGGGGGTATGTGCATTGCGAACTTCAATATGACAATAAATTAAAGCTGGTTTGCTCCTAGACAAGAGTATCCATCTCTCCACTGGCCGGGTCTTACTATGTAGGATAGTTTTACTCCTTGTTTTATTATTAATATTATTTAATATTAACCCTTAACACGCTAGTCACAACAGTGACGCCACTGCACACTGCTAGTCGTGACTATAGCACGTATAGTCGCCTGCACCATAAGCACTGGAAATGTGGAAAAAACCTGTGCAAATAAATCGCCACTGAAGGGAGTTTTTGGTTTATCGCCACTGTATCCTATAAGAAAATGTGTTTTTTTTATAGGATACAGTGGTGATACACAACAAACTCGCTTCAGTGATAATTTGACTAAATATCACCGATTTATCCACATTTTGAGTGCACAGCATCCTTCATTACTGTACCGCAAATCAAACCGGTCTGCTTACATTACCTATTCAACCCCAGCGTGACCCGTGCATTGGCCAATCCGGAGAAAGAAATATAGACCACTCTCAAACTCGCGTTAGACTTTTATTTCGGTGTGTGTGTGTGTGTGTGGGGGGGGGGGGGGGAGGGAAATTTGAGGGTTCCAACCAGGTATTTTCAGCTGTTGACACGAGTCTACCATTTCCGCGTGACAAGTTTGTTGATGATTTGCACTTTTTTTCCAGGAAAATGGTGGACATTGCTAATCAAGCAGAGATCAGTTGGTGTTTAAATTCAAGTGAAACCGAGTTTGTTGTTGGTTTTTTTCAGCTAAAACTGATAGTAATGATGATGGCAAAAACTTTGTGGGGTTTTAGGTTGCTGGTATGGCTGTCTGTGAAAAATTGCTCTTTTGATACTCCAAACAGGTGAGATTTGAATCACGCGCGATGAGAACCCAGGTACTGATCGGTTGACACGAGATCATCGACAGTGATTTCTACATCACTGATGAGCTGTGTGAACATATGGATTCTCAGAACCCCATAGGCTTTTTTAGCAGTTTAGCAGTTTTTTTGCGGAAGAAATGTGGGAAAATTTAGTTGAAAAGGCCGGACATTGACGCACAGCACTGGGGCAATTTTTTTGTGCAATAAGCCAGTAATTCAGCAATATGTTATTGAATTACATAAATGAATATAGTGCGTTAAGGATTAACCTTGCAAAACATCTGTCTTTTGTCTTGGTATGCCATATATTGGTGAATTAAATGTTCGAAGTTCAAACGTAGCACAAGCACTTGAAATATAAAGAATACCACCCACCGTATACTATATATAGACACACACCACAGGCGCTTGAAATATTGAATATGAAAAAAAAATTATATACTATATATATACACAGTCAGTTGGGAAAAGCTTTCAATTAAACTACATAGCCCAATTGGCCTACTGTAGTGCAATTACATTACGTTTTGCACCGCAAAAGCATACAAAATGCATGAATCGTAAAATCACACAAAACTATTGATCCCGCGCATGCAATGCAGCGTTCAATGGCTACGGGGTGTCCAGCACGATGAATTGTTGAATTGTTGTTTTTTTAACCACTTACCATGGAACAAGTAGAAACGCTTGGTAGAGTCGTTTCATCTTTTGCAAAACAAGCATGTTTTAACGTGTCATTTCCTTATTTGGCAATTAAGTTAAATGCCAAGTGAACAGAGAATAGTGATTGAATTAAAACTTCGTCAATGTTGGTGGTTTCAACATCATGTTCTATTGGAATAAACGCATAACTGTACAGGGGAATCTTCACTTACAGAAGTTGCGAGTTACGTCAGCTGGACACTTGGGCTAAATGAACAATATCTTTTATCCACCCAAATTAGTATATTTGTTGTTCTATTAGATGCAGAGGTTTCATAGCATACCAGGCCTGGGGTCAAGTACTGTACTTGTACTTGGTACTTAAGTACTCATTTTCGACTACTTGTACTTGTACTTGTACTTGGTCATATCAAATAGCATACTACTTGTACTTGTACTTGTACTTGATATTAAAATACTTGAATTAGCAAGTACTTTTTCAAGTACTCACCAAGTACTTTTTAAAATGAAGGTAACTGTAAAATGTTCAGGTGATATTATTACATTATTGTCATAGAACAGATATAAAATCTCCCCATTCGTAGGGTTTAAGGGAGAGACGGCAGCAGAGAGGGCAGCAATCTCAGCTGTTGCCCCTGCAGTATAATCACCACCCCAAGTGTTGTAATAGCACTGGACAGCCTAATTTATGTTGCCTTAGCTGTTTACCTAGCCCAGCCAGTCCAGCTTAACTAAGGAAGTTTCTATTGTGTAACATCCTGTGTGCAGGGTTGGCTGTCCATGGTGGCTGCTACATTTAGAGATAACAGTTCAAAAGCATTGGCAGTCAATAAGAAATTATTCTTTGGTGAGCTCAAATTGTATGAATACCTTCTATAAATAGTCTGCCTGCACCTATACAGAGTTTCTTAATTACTGTGATAGGATTAAAAGAGCCAGTATATTTCTGACTCCAGCAAATTTCCTTGACACTGAGTGTTTTATCTGGCCCTTCCGCAGTGGGTGTGTGAATTAGTGTGTAAAATGATTAAAACCAGAAGAAGTAAGATTTAGGCTGTGATGATGCATTCTTTTCCTCATACAGTAAGTCCTCGAGTAAAGCAAATATTTCTTGGGCCAAGCATCTCTGGCCCAACCTTTATAAGGTGAAGAGAACTGCCTGAACTGCAGATGCACT